>PPYE01433491.1_pt1 | contig 12676 bp, 12 predicted proteins | sample 1559881 | NCBI WGS metagenome assembly PPYE01 (sample SAMN08240022, study PRJNA423297) | Human gut metagenome, whole genome shotgun sequencing project.
ACTGAATACAATGCGGCGCCAGAATTCGGTTGTCGGCAGCTGGGCGGCCAGCGCTTGTACCGTCTGCGAGGGTGTGGCCAAAAACAACCCGCCGTGGCCCAGCGCCATGGCCAGCAACTGCCAGGCGGCCACCCAGAACAGGATGGCCGCCGCAGTCTGCCAGCGCTTCGGTTTAGCCCGCGACGCCATAGTAGAAGGCGTCGTCCGGCATGGCGCCGCCCACACTGGCCGGGTCGGCGTCGTACAGAACCTGGAAGTAGGTGGCAAGGTCGGTTTTCATCTCCGAACCTGTTTCAAAGACGATGTTGCATTCGGGCAGCGCCTTCTGGGCCAGCGCGGCCTTGGCCACAATGCCGTATTCCTCGCACAGCGCGGCCGTGCCCTCCAGATCCGAATTGGCCAGTTCCGTGCTGGTCTCATATGCGGTCAGGAAGGCGCTGAAGGCTTCGGGGTTCGCCTCAATCGCGTCGGTGCGGGCCACCAGCACGCCGGTCACAAGCTTGGAACCGGCCACAGCCTCCCACTCGGTGTTCATATCGAGGGCCACCCGCAGCCCCTCCACCTGGGAGAGCGCGCTTGTCACGAACGGCTGGGGCAGCATTGCGATCGTGCCCGCGCCGGCCTGCAGCTGGGCCAGCGCCTCGGTGGCCTCGCTGAAATATTCGATCGTCACGTCGGTATCGGGGTCAAGGCCGTTCTCGCTCAGCACATATCGCAGCACATACTCCGGCGTTGTGCCCTTGCCGGTGGTCAGGATGGTCTGCCCGGCCAGGTCGGCCACGCTCTGCACGCTGTCGCCCTGTTCCAGCACATACAGCACGCCGAGGGTGTTGATCGCGGCCACCTGCACCGCGCCGTTCGTTTTCTGGTAGAGGGTGGCGGCCAGGTTCGCCGGCACCGCGGCGGCGTCCAGTTCGCCCTGCACAAGCATCGGTACAATCTCGTCGGCCGCGCCGTGCATCGAAAATTCGAGGTCAAACCCGTAGTCGGCTTCGCCGCTGGCAACGTCGTCCACCAGGTTGATCAAGCCCATTGTGGTGGGGCCTTTCAGGCCGGCCACCCGCAGCGCGGCGGTTTCGGCAGCTTCGGGGGAAGCCGGGGCTTCGGTCGGGGCCTCGGTGGCGGCGGGGGCAACCGGGGTTTCGGTGGCTTCGGGCGCTGCGCTGCTCGCCGCACCGCAGCCGGCCAGCGATGCGGTCATGGCCAGCGCAAGCAGCCCGGCCAAAAGACGGTTGGATTTCATGGTACTCCTCCTTGCGAAAGCGCAGAGAAAACGGCTGCCGCTATAAAAGGGCGGCAGGCCGCTGCGCTTTGATTTGCTTTTGCGGGCTTACTATACTATAATAAAAGGCAGAAGTCGATTGCCGGTGCAACAATTTTGCCCCGGCAACAAAACGCACGCTGTACAAAGGAGCCCGGTATGGATCTCTCACCCTATTACCCGCTGCTGCGGGCAACCTCGCTGCTGCGCCATATGCGTGATGACGAGCTTGACCATCTGCTCCACTGTTTTAATCCCCGCGTGCGCCGTTACCAGAAAGGCGAACTGCTGCTGCTGGCCGGCTACGAGACGCGGGAGGTCGGCATCCTGCTGGAAGGGCAGATCATCGCGCTCAAAAACACGCCGGACGGCGGCAGCGTGGCGATCACCCAGATGGAAGCCGGCGGCCTGTTTGGGGATGTGCTTTCGGGCTCAAGCGAAAAAAGCCCGGTCAGCGTGATGGCGCAGACCGCCTGTCTGGCCCTCTACCTGCCATATGAAAAGATCATCCACCCCTGCGCCCAGCTGCACGAAACCCATCTGCAGCTGCTGCAAAACCTTGTGCTGACCATCTCGAACAAATACTTCGCGCTCGACCGCCGCATTGAACTGCTGATCTGCAAAAGCCTGCGCACCCGGATCAGCCTGTGGCTGCTGGAACAGGCCGAGGCCGCCGGCAGCGATACCTTCGCCGTGCCGCTGACCCGCGCCGGCCTGGCGGAGTATCTCAACTGTGACCGCAGCGCCCTGAGCCGGGAACTCGGCCGGATGCAGCGCGAAGGGCTGGTAGAAACCTTCCGCGGCAGCTTCAAAATTCTGGATAAACCACGTCTGCGAACCCAGTGCCAGATGTGAGCGCCTGATACATCCTACGATGAGGTGAACCCATGAACAACCGTGAAACCCCTGTTTTGTATATTGTCATCCCCTGTTACAACGAAGAAGCCGTGCTGCCGATCACGGCGCCGATGTTTTTGCAAAAAATTACAGATCTGGCCGCCGCCGGAAAAATCAGCCCCGAAAGCCGGGTGCTCTTTGTCAACGATGGTTCGAAGGATAAAACCTGGCAGATCATCACCGAACTGGCAAACAGCGACCCGCACTACATCGGCATCAGCCAGAGCCGCAACCGCGGCCACCAGAACGCCGTGCTGGCCGGTTTGATGGAAGCCAAAGACCGCTGCGATATCACAATCTCGATCGACTGCGACGGCCAGGACGACATCAACGCGATGGACGCAATGGTGGACGCCTACCGCGGCGGCTGCGAGATTGTTTACGGCGTGCGTTCCAAGCGGGATACCGATACCTTTTTCAAGCGCTTCACGGCCGAAGGATTTTACAAACTTCTCAACGCGATGGGGGCCGAGGTCGTCTACAACCATGCCGACTACCGCCTGATGAGCGCCCGCGCTTTGCAGGAGTTTGCCAAGTTTAAGGAGGTCAACCTCTACCTGCGCGGCATGGTGCCGCTTGTCGGCTTCAAGAGCACGGTCGTTACCTACGAGCGGCACGAACGGATCGCTGGTGAAAGCCACTACCCGCTTTCCAAAATGCTCGGCCTTGCGTTTGACGGCATCACAAGCCTTTCGGTCAAGCCGATCCGCTTTATCACAGGTTTTGGCGTGCTGGTGGCCGGGGTATCCTTCCTTGGGGTGGTCTGGGCCATCATTGAAGCGCTGCTCGGCGCGACGGTGTCGGGCTGGGCGTCCACCACCTGCATCATCTGCTTTGTCTCGGGTGTGCAGCTGATCTGCCTTGGCGTGATCGGGGAGTATATCGGCAAGATTTACATGGAAACCAAGCGCCGCCCGCGCTACATCATCAGCGACCGCACCTGGGAAAAAGCGGAAAAAGCAGGACAGGGGGATACGCTATGAGCCGTCAGGTCTGGAAGGGCTCGACCCTGTTAAACCCCGAACCGCCGGTGCTTGTCAGCTGCGGCCCGGCCGACCGGCCCAACCTCATCACGGTGGGCTGGTGCGGTACCATCTGTACCCAGCCGCCGATGCTCTCGATCAGCGTCCGGCCCGAGCGCTACAGCCACGGCCTTATTCAAGAGAGCGGCGTCTTTGTCGTCAACCTGCCGACCGAATCGCTCGTGCGGGCCGTTGACTGGTGCGGGGTCAAAAGCGGACGGGATGTGGACAAGTTCGCCGCAATGGGCCTGCATGCCGCCCCGGCCGCCAAGGTGGAGACGGTCCTTTTGGAGGAAAGCCCCCTGAACCTTGAATGCAAGGTTACGCAGGTGATCCCGCTCGGCAGCCATGATTTGTTCCTGGCCGAGGTTGTCGCCTGCGATGTGGACGAGAGATTGCTTGACCCGAACGGCAGGCTCTGCCTCGAGCGCGCCGGCCTTATTGTCTACTCACACGGGGCGTATCTTGCGCTCGGCAGGCAGCTTGGCACCTTTGGCTACAGCGTGCGTAAAAAGCCGCGCCGCGCCCCCCGCAAAGGAGGATCACGATGAACAAAACCGACAGCTTTCTGCATCGACTGCACCTGCGTGCGCGGGAACGGCAGATTGTGCGGCTGCTGCGCAACCAGGTGGCCGCGGCGTCCAGCATATTGGAAGTGGTGCTTGCCATCCTTGTGCTGATCGGGCTTTTAATCAGCACGGTGCCGATCGCGCAGGAGATGTTCAACCTTGTCTCCACCCGGAGCACCGAGGCGTTCCAGACTTTTTTGGGCCACGCCTTCAACCTTGTCATCGGCATTGAGTTTATCAAGATGCTGGCCAAACACAGCCCGGGCAGCGCGCTGGAGGTGCTGCTCTACGCGATTGCGCGGCAGATGATCCTCGGGCACGAATCGGCGCTCGAAAGCTTCATCAGCGTTGCTTCCATCGGGCTGATCTTCCTGATCCGGCGGTTTGTCTTTGTGCCGTCCTTCGGTTCCACCATGCCGGATGGCCAGCCCGCCCCTGATACCGAACCCAACCTCCATGAAGGGGACGAAACCTTTGCCTGAAGGCTTTGCCTGGTTACAGAACCATATTTGCCTGCGCGCTGCGCCCTGCCCGGGGTGCAGCGCGCTTTTTGCTGTGCAGAGGGCACGGGTATGCAGCAAAGATCAACAAAAGATCAACGCCTTTGTTTATCTGGCGTTTACCTTGGGCGTGTAGAATCTAAAACGTTGAAACAAAACAAACCAATCCAAAATAAAAAACACCCAAGCGAAACCCAAGGAGGATCTTTCAAATGAAATTGCATATGAACCCGAACACTCTCGCTGACCTTGCCGATGTCATCCGCGCGATGGCCGGCCTGACCGCCCCGGCAGGCATCGGCCGGAACGCCACGCACAGCGCCCACTGAGCTTTATAAGGAGGAATCTGCCATGAAAACCACCGCCGCGTCCAACCGCACGCTCTATCTTGTCACCGGTGCTGCCGGTTTCCTTGGCGGCACGGTCTGCCGCCAGCTTGTCACCCGGGGCGACCGTGTGCGCGCCTTCGTGCTGCCCGGCGACAAGGCCGAGCGGTATGTCCCCGCCGAGGCCGAAATCTGTGAGGGCGACCTGACCGACCCCGCCTCGCTGCGCCGCTTCTTCGCGGTCGAGGACGACGTCACCGTCAACGTCATCCACTGCGCTTCGATCGTTACGGTCAACCCCGCGTATAACCAGAAGGTCATGGACGTCAATGTCGGCGGCACCAAAAACATCATCGACTGCTGCCTGGCTGTAAAAAACTTCGGCAAGCTTGTCTACGTCAGTTCGACCGGCGCCATCCCCGAGCAGCCCAAGGGCAGAAAAATCGCCGAAGTCGATCACTTCGAACCCGAGAGCGACCCCGACCATGTCCGCGGCTGCTACAGCCAGAGCAAAGCGCTGGCTACCCAGGCCGTGCTCAACGCCGTACATGAGCGCGGGCTCAACGCCTGTGTCGTCCACCCCTCCGGCATCATGGGCCCGGAGGATTACGCGGTGGGGGAGACCACCGGCACAATGATCAAGATCATCAACGGCGAGATGCCGATGGGAATTGGCGGCACCTTCAACCTCTGTGACGTGCGCGACCTTGCCGCCGGCTGCATTGCCGCGGTGGATAAGGGCCGCCGGGGCGAGTGCTACATCCTGGGCAACAAAGCGGTCCGGTTCAAGGACTTTGCCAAACTTGTGGCCGAAGAGGCCGGCTGCAAGGCCCCGCGCTTTTTCCTGCCCTGCGGCGTCGCGAACTTTGTCGCCGGCATCACCGAGAAACGAGCCCAAAAGACCGGCGAAAAACCGCTGCTGACCACCTTCTCAATTTACAACCTTGCCCGCAACAATGAGTTTGATTCCACCAAGGCGGAGCGGGAACTCGGCTACCACACCCGCTCCTACCGAGAGACGATGCACGACGAGATCGCCTGGCTCAAAGCCACCGGCAAGATCGGCGCGGTGCGTGTCTGAGCCAAAGAGGGAGCAGGAACGATGAAAAACGGAAGCGAGAAAAAGCCGGTCTGCGTCATCACCGGCGGCAGCAGCGGCATGGGCCTGGCCACGGCCCGGCGGATGGGGCAAAAGGGCTACGCCCTTGTGCTGGCCGCCCGCGCGCCGAAAAAGCTCGATGCGGCGAGCGAAGAACTCGCGGCGGCCGGAGTCACGGCCACGGCCTGCCGCTGCGATATCAGCGATGCAGGTAGCGTGCAGGGCCTTGCAGCCTATGCCGCAAGCCTTGGCCCGGTCACGACGGTGCTGCACATCGCCGGCATGAGCCCCCACATGGGGGACGCCGAGGCGATCATGCGGGGCAACGCGCTCGGCACTGTGCACATCCACGATGCGTTTTACTCTGTCATCGAGCCGGGCGGCTGCCTTGTCGATGCGTCCTCAATGTCGGCCTATCTTGCGCCGGAATTCATCATGCCGAAAGGGGCGTTCAAACTGGCGGCCGACGACCACGAAGCCTTCTTCCGCAAGATGATGGCCCGGGTCAATCTGCTGCCGAAAAAGTCCCGCCCCGGCGCGGCGTATGCAATCAGCAAGTACTTTGTGATCTGGTATGCCCGGCACGAGGCCGCGCGGTTCGGCGCGCGCGGGGTGCGGGTGCTCTCGGTTACGCCGGGCAACTTCGACACCCCGATGGGAAAGCTTGAAAAGGACGAAGCCGGGGCCTACCTGAAATTCAACGCAATCCCGCGGCTGGGCAAACCCGACGAGATCGCCGCCCTCTTCGCCGCCGTCAGTGACCCCGAAATGGGCTACCTGACCGGCACGGATATTTTGTGCGACGGCGGATGCGTGGCGGGTAAAATAAAATAAGAGTTCAGAGTTTTGAGTTGAGAAATTAGATGCGGTGCTCCTTCGGCGCACTTTGGAAAACAGCCGGCAGCCTGCCGCCGTTTTTTTGAGCGCGCAGCGCGGAACACTTTGCCGCCTATCAGAAACGTTTTAGTACATTCCAGGAGGATCTGCCTCTTCTGAACGCCATTACCCCTTCGTCTATTGTTCTTGAAGAAGAAATCACGATTGCTCAGTCTGCAAACTACCGAGTCAGCGTTGTCGTTTCTTCCGAAGTTATCGATGAACCGTCGAACGGGTATGCCTCTATCGTTCTCAATGTCACGGATGGTGAACTTTCGCCGAGCGCAGAGACGAGCATTACGAATTATCTCAACGCGATCAAAGCAAATCCTGATTATGCTGAACTTTGGGACGCATATGAGGGCGACAACCAGGATGGCGTTGAAGCAACAATCGATCTGCTCGGCAGTATGGCCCTCTCTGTGCGAACGGGGAAAATTTACTTCTCTGTTGTTCCCGATATTCTCAACAAAACGATTACATATGTGTTGGCTGCAACAACAGACGAATTCCAGGTCGCCGCTAATGTTAACGCAACCTTTAGTATGGAGATTCACATCGAAATCAAGTTGGATGATGATAGCAATGTAGAAGGTATCATTGGAGGCTTCTCCGCTGAGACGGCCACAGATGTTGCCCTTGGGCTTCTTGTTGCTGGCGCGCTAATCGGCTTGTTTGTTATGCCTCAAACGAATCTCCTTGCGATTTTGTCTTCGTTGATTGCCCTCTTCACGAGCTCGTTGCCGGTTGTGGCGATTGCCTAAAGATCTCCGGAAAATGGACACGTTCCGGCTGCGGCTTATGCGTTAATGTGTAATTCTTTGTTCAAGTGAAGAATCGGGGCTGTTGCGCTGTATTTTCGCAACAGCCCCGATTCTTGCTTGCGCACCTGCACAGCTGTAAGCCGCTAATGGACAAGCCAATCGGATCGAATCACGCAGGTCACTGCCGGTTGGAAGGAGAAGGGGTTCAAAAGCCCGTTTTTCCTGAGCATGGCAACTCGCTCTGAACCATCCAGAACTTCGGTATAAATATCCGTTTCGTGGTTGAGAAAGGCAAACGGCAAATCAAAGCGGACCGCGATGCCGCCTGCATTGCGGCATACAGTTCCCGTCAGAACGGCGTCCGAACCACCCGCACGCACAAGTCTTTTTCGCAGTTGCCGAAGGCAAACCGATACCTTCAGCCGCAGCAGGAAAACACGAACGGCGGGATAGCGAAGGAGAAACAACAACAGCAATGCAACTACGAATAGACAGGACACGTATTCGCTCAAAGGATATCGGACGGTCATGGCCAGGATCAATCCCAAGGTGATTGGGAACTCATAAATCAAAGTAGAGAAAAGAGCGATTACCACGATCGCCAAATTGGAACGGGAAGGGGCACAACTGCGTTTTACCTGTGACAGGCAGAAAGCTTCGGCTTCTTTCAAATATGTATCGAGAGGAACCCGGAACGGGACGGATTGTTGTACGGCACGCCCATCAAACTTATTTGCAAAAGTCATAAATGTACGGTCGTTTTGGCTCAGCCAGGTATACATTTCCGCTCGCTGCTGTTCGCTGATCGTATTCAGCGGGAATAAAAAAGCGTTCGGATACAACTGGCTTATAAACGCCCACCAGTGCCGCAGAACCAAATTTCCCCCGGGCAGATTTGCGCCCCACACTTTGTCGGCATCCACCAATAACAGTGCCTCGTCCCCCTTCCAAAGGCACCAAAGTTGTTTGGTATTGCAAGACCAAACCGTTTTCTCTGCCCCGCTTTCCTCCTGACAGGTCGCCTGCACGGTTTCTTCTTCAAAATGCAGATGAAGCGTGAACTGTGTTCCATGCAAAGCGGGAATCGTACCGAGAGGGTTGCGCGCCGCATATCTGCGACATACGCCTTCATGCATCTTGTTGATCCGCCAGGGCCAGCTCAAAAGCGCAATACCCAATAAGGCTTCCAGCCAAACAGGCCAATGCGTTGGATTTGTCAATATCGTGCGGTCAGCAGAAGGAAAGAGGACGAACAGTACGGGGATACACAGAAATACCGTGCATACATAATAACGAAGATTTCGAAACCAGTTGCCCCAATTGTTTTCAAATGCGCGCACGGACAATGTTTGCAGTATATCGGCGCGCAGGTCTTGGTATACTTGTGTTTGGCATACTGCTTCGTATCGTTCTGTGTGGTCAGACATAGATCATTACCCCCTGAATCCGTGTTATTCTTTGACCGGTGCTATCTTGGTTGCTCCTGCCACTGTTTTGGAAATGGAAGTATGTTTTTTATTATTATAGCACGGCCTTGTTTCTCTCTCCACCCCAAGCTACTTTCAATTTTTTTAAGGCCTTGATTTTCGTTTGGTTGATGGCCTGCCGTGTTTTTTGCTTTTGTTTGGCGACCTCGGCAACGGATTGCTGCTTGAAATAAAGCGGATAAATGATCTCGAACTCGTAGTCGTCTAACACTTTATGTAAATCTTGGACGCTCAGTTGATCATATTGATCATACGTACTTGTTCTCTGTTCGTACTCAATGGTTTCTGGAACTGTTGCATCTTCTATATAAAAAACACACTATCTAAACTCTCAACTCTTCACTCTAAACTCTTTTGGAGCCGGGCTTCCTGATGGCAAAAGGCAGTTTGCCTTAGAACAGCCCCGTAATTTTCCCTTCGGCGTCGCAGTCAATGTCCATGGCGGCCGGGTGCTTGGGCAGGCCGGGCATCGTCATGATCGAGCCGCAGATCACGACGACGAAGCCGGCGCCGGCCGAAAGCCGCACCTCCCGCACGTTCATCGTGAACCCTTCCGGCGCGCCGAGCAAGGAGGCGTCGTCGCTGAAGGAATACTGCGTCTTGGCGATGCAGACCGGCAGCTTGCCGTAGCCGAGCTTCTCAAGCTCGGCCAGCATCTTTTTGGCGGCCGGGGCGTAGCTGACCGACCCGGCGCGGTAAATCTTTTTCGCCACGTCGTCGATCTTTTCCTCCAGCGTCTCGTCAAGGTCGTAGGTATACTGAATCGGCGCGGGCGCGGGGTTCGCGTCGATGATCGAGAGCACGGTCTTGGCCAGCGCCTTGCCGCCCTCGCCCCCCTTGGCGAATACCTCGGAAAGCTCGCAGGGCACGCCGGCTTTTTCGCAGACTTCGCGGATGACCGCGTACTCCTCATCAGTATCGGTGGGGAAGGCGTTGATCGCGACGCAGACCGGCAGGCCGAAGCCGTTTTTCAGGTTGTCAATGTGGCGGGCCAGGTTGACCGCGCCGCGGCGCACGGCCTCGGCGTCGGGAGCGTTCAGGCCGGTTTTGGGCACGCCGCCGTGGTATTTGAGCGCCCGCACCGTCGCGACAAGCACGACGGCCGAGGGGGTCAGCCCGGCGTAGCGGCACTTGATATCAAGGAATTTCTCGGCCCCGAGATCGGCGCCGAAGCCGGCCTCGGTCACGACGTAATCGGCGAGTTTCAGCCCGAGCTTGGTCGCGGTCACGCTGTTGCAGCCGTGGGCGATGTTCGCAAACGGGCCGCCGTGGATGATGGCGGGGTTGTTTTCGAGCGTCTGGACAAGGTTCGGGTCGATCGCGTCTTTCAGCAGCGCGGCCATCGCGCCGGCCGCGCCGATCTGCCCGGCCGTGACCGGCGCGCCGTCATAGGTGTAGGCGCAGACAATGCGGGACAGCCGGTCTTTGAGGTCGGCCAGGTCGGTGGCCAGGCAGAAGATGGCCATAATCTCGCTGGCAACGGTAATATCAAAGCCGTCCTCCCGCGGGGTGCCGTTGACCTTGCCGCCAAGCCCGTCCACGATGAACCGCAGCTGGCGGTCGTTCATATCCATGCAGCGCTTCCAGGTGATGCGGCGCGGGTCGATGTTCAGCGGGTTGCCCTGCTGGATCGAGTTGTCGATCATCGCGGCCAGCAGGTTGTTTGCGGTGCCGATCGCGTGGATGTCGCCGGTGAAGTGCAGGTTGATGTCCTCCATCGGCACCACCTGGGCGTAGCCGCCGCCGGCCGCGCCGCCCTTGATGCCGAACACGGGGCCAAGGCTCGGCTCCCGCAGGCAGAGCATCGTGCGCTTGCCAAGCGCGCAGAGCGCGTCGCCCAACCCCACGCTGGTCGTCGTTTTGCCTTCGCCGGCCGGCGTCGGGCTGATTGCGGTAACCAGAATCAGTTTACCGTCCTTCCCCTCTGCCTTGGCAAGCTTGTGGCTCAGCTTGGCCTTGTAGCGGCCGTAGGGGATGACATCCTCGGCAGCCAGGCCCAGTTTGGCCGCTACCTCGGTAATGGGCAGCATGTTGGCGTTCTGCGCAATCTGAATATCGGTGAGCATGATCGCATCTTCCTTTCCTGTCTGAACCAACCGGATTTTGGGGCGTTTCCAAGTTGATTGTAGCAAACTTTTACAAGAAATACAAGGCGTCGCCACAGGTTGTGCCTGCGGGCCAAATCCTGCCAAAAGACGCCGGGCTTTTCATTTTTGCGCCGCCGTGGTATAATACATACAACCACCCGGCCTGGCACCGGCCCGGCCGAAGATCCAAAAAAGCGGGAAAGGAGGCGGTGCGCCTGCTGATGAATCTGCAAACCCTGCACAAAGACGCTGCCCGGCGCGCTGTCTGGGGGCAGCGGCTGTTCTGTATGGCGCTGGCCATGCTGCTGCTGCTTTCGGAGGTGTTCAGCTCCTCCATCCAAAGCACGCTGCCCACCTTCAGCCATCTGGCCCGGCTGGTGCTGACTGGCGGCGCCATTGCGCTGCTGCTGGTCAAGTGCGTCTTTTTCACGCAGTATGAATCGCGGATACAGTGGGGCATCGCGGTGGCGGCGGTCGGGTATGCCGGTTTTGCGGGGCTGTATGGGGATGATACCTGGTTCCCGCTGGCTGTGCTGGTTGGCCTTGGCGCCAAAGGGGTGGACCTGCGCCGTGCGCTGCGGGTATATCTGGCGGTGGCGGCAGCCGGCGTTGTAACGGTGCAGCTGCTGCACGCCGGCACAGACCTGATCCCGTTCCGCTATTATGCCCGCAACTGGGATTTTGGCTACGGGCATTACAACGGCTACGGCGGGCGTCTTGTCGGCGTCTTTTTTGCCTGGGGCTGGCTGCGCTGGGGCCGCCTGCGCTGGTGGGACTGGGCTGCTCTGGCCGGCCTGGCCGCTTACACGCTGCTGGTACCCGGCTGCCGCGGTGCCGGCGGGGCCATGGTGGTGCTGCTGGTGCTTTTCCTTGCCTGGAAGCTGTGTCCGAAGTTCTTTACCGGGCGGCTGTGGCAGGCCTTTGTCACGGCGCTGTACCCTGTGCTGACGGCGGCCAGCATGCTGACCGGCTATTTCTTTGACCCGGAAAACCCCGGCCGGACCCCGCTGCTCGCATCGGTCAACAGGCTTCTGTCCGGCCGGTTTGAAGTATGGCATCATGTGTTTTGGGCCCGGCCCTACACCCACCCGGCGGAGGATGGGGTTGCCGCCTGGTACCACGGCGACCTGCCCAACACATTGACGCTGCTCGGCGGGTTGCCGACAGACGGCGACGTCCATCATTCCATCGATAACACCTACCTCGCCCTTGTGATGAACAAAGGTTTGCTTGGGGCGGTTGTGGTCGGCGCGGTGATCACTTTCCTGGCCTGGCGGCTGGTGCGGCACGGCCATGTGGGGGAAAGTCTCTGCCTGGCTGCCATGCTGCTGTATTTTCTGATGGAGAATAAGCCTTTCCTGCTTTCAGCCAATCCGCTTGTGCTGTTGCTGCCCTGCGCGCTGCTGACGCCGCGCGGCGCTGACCTGCCGGTACTGTGCGAGAGGCCGGCGAAGGTGGGCCGGCAAAAAGAAAAGCAAGAATTCACGGCTTTTCATTCTTGATTTGCTCGTTTCATACAAAGACGGACGCCCCGCAGTACCGCAGGGCGTCCGTTTCAGACTGTCAAAAAATTATAAAAACGTCTCCGTCGGCGGACATGCGCCGACGACGGAGACACCGCCAGGGAAATTTTGCGGCAAATTGTGTGCGAGGAACAAAGTGACGAGTGCGCGATTTGCCGCAAAATTTTGTCGAAGGGGTTTCCAAAAGGGGAAATAGACGCGTTAGGCGAAGCCGTGCGCGGCTGTTGCCCCTTTTGCAGCGTGTCGAGTTTCTCGACACGCTGAG
>PPYE01433492.1_pt1 | contig 12676 bp, 12 predicted proteins | sample 1559881 | NCBI WGS metagenome assembly PPYE01 (sample SAMN08240022, study PRJNA423297) | Human gut metagenome, whole genome shotgun sequencing project.
GCCCTGTGGCCTTTTCCTCACCAAAACGTCACAAAAGGCCTTTATTCTATGTCTATAAGGTAGAAAAAAGGGGAAGGGCTTTTCTTTCCCTGTGTATGGAAAGGGGTCTTTCACCACGATGTTCCGCATACGGCGTCCCAAAAAGCCGGTGGTCCATTTCCGCCGCGTCTGGCCCAACCGGAGTTGGCACATCCCCGCGCTGATGGGGGTGGCCTCCCTGCTGCTGGCATTCTGCCTGGTGCTGGGGGTGATGGAGCTGGGCACAGGGGACAGCTCCGCCTCTGTCCAAGAGGATGCCCTTTTGGAAAGCGCCCAAGAGGAGGAAAGCGAGGCGGAGGAAAGCGCGCTCCAAGCGGCATCGCGGGAGGAGGAGGCGCTTTTCTCGGCTTCCTCCGCTGTGGAAAGTGCCCTGGAGGAGAGCTCCCAAGGGGCCGTGGGACTTGCCTTCTCCCGCTATGAGGAGCCCCAGCCCATCACCGAGGAGGAGGCTGCCGCCACCCTGGAGAGCCTGCGGGACACCTTCCCCGATGGCTCCTATTGGAACCACATGGGTCTGGAGGAATGGGATGAGTTCACCGTGACGGACATTCCCTGCGACCACGACCTGTATTGGGACGCCTACTGCAACAGTTACACCGGGGGCATCCAGGAGCTGTTCCCCCAGTTTGAGCCCATGGAGCAGTGTTTGGGCTTTGCGGCGCTGCTCAGCGATTTGGTCTTTGGGGAGGACGCCCCTGTTTCCACCTTTACCGACTACACCCAGCTGCGGGTGGCAGACCACATCCGGCTGGAACTGACGGAACACTCCATGACTGTGCTGACGGTGGCCGAAGAGGGCATCACTGTGGTGGAGTGCAACCGGGATTACGAGCACTGCCGCATCAGCTGGGACCGCTTTCTCAGCTGGGAGGAGCTGGCGGCTTACAGCTATGAAATGGAGTGTATCACCCGGTACGAGGCATGAGCCGCAACAAGGGCGCGGGAAAAATTTTCCCCGCCCTTTCTTTCCATTTTTCATCCCATCCGTCTAATGGATAGGGCCGCGCGAGGAAACGGTAGGATTTTGTAAGAATCCCACCCTTCTCCCCCGTCTGTATTGCAAAACTCAAAAGGAGGGAATGCCCATGAACCCACCGGAACCCCAGCCTGCCCGGCGCCGCGGCCGGAAAAACCGCGCTTTTCACGACCTGCTGGCGGGCCTGGCCGCTGCAGCCTGTGTGCTGGCTTTCATGCTCTTCAGCTCGCGGTTGGGAACCGCAGCAGCCAGCGGGGAAACCACACCCTCTTCCCCGCCCCCTGCCGCAAGCGCCAACAGCGCCTCTGAAAACGGACAGCCAGGTGTGGACCTGGAAACGGCCTCCCCCCAAACCGGCCAGGATGAGACCCCTTTGCCGGAGGAGCTTCCCTGGAACCTTCGCTTGGTGAACAAGGACAACCCCCTTCCCCGGGATTTTTCCGTGGAGACCACAGAGGCGGCAGAGGGCCAGCTTGACAGCCGGGCTGCCTCCGCGCTCTCTCAAATGGTGTCCGATATGGAAGCCCAGGGCCTTTCTCCCGTGGTCTGCTCCTCCTTCCGCACCTGGGAGGAACAGGAGGCCCTTCATCAAAACAAAGTGAACCGGCTTTTGTCCCAGGGCTATTCCCCGGCTTCCGCCGAGGAAGAGGCCTCTCGTTGGGTGGTGCCCGCAGGAACCAGCGAACACCAGCTCGGTTTAGCGGCCGACATTGTGGCGGCGGATTGCCAGGTTCTGGAGGAAGAGCAGGAAAACACCCCCGAGCAGCAATGGCTGATGGCCCACTGCCAAGAATATGGCTTTATCCTCCGCTACCCACGGGACAAGCAGGGCCTGACTGGCGTAGGGTATGAGCCCTGGCACTACCGCTATGTCGGGGTGGAAGCCGCCCAAGAAATCATGTCCCAGGGCCTCTGCCTGGAAGAATATTTGGGGCAGGCATAAGAAAAAGAGGTTGGTCCCTGCCAGCCTCTTTTTCTTATGCCTCTGATCTGGGGCGCTCACTCCTCCCTCTCCAGGGAGCGCTGGGCCGCAAACCCCTGGGGGTAGCGGCGCCTGAGCTTTTCAATGTTCCGGGAAAAGACCTCTTCCAGGTCCACATCCAACGCAGTGGCTGTTTCCGCCAGATACCAGGCGACGTCCCCCAGCTCCTGGATCAGGTGCTCCCGGTCCAGCGGATGGCCCTGGGCCAAATGCTTTTTCACCACGTCGATGGCCTCTCCCGCCTCGCCGCACAGGCCCATGACCCCATTGATGAGCACATCCTTTTTGGCAAGCGCTGGATTTAGGGTGGCCATGGCCATTTTTTGATATTCGTTGACCGTCATAAAGCGGCAACCTCCCTCTTTCCTAAGGCTTTTTCAAGATCAGCCGCGTCTCCCCCGGATTCAGGCTGGGAAGAACGGCCCGGACCCGCGGATGGGAAAAGCCGCCGCGCAGCATATCCCGCAGCGCAGTCCCCCGCTGGTAGCCGTGGATCACCCGCAGCTCTGTGACCTCCGCGGGGGCAGTGTTCAGCCAGCCGGCAAGAAGATCCCTGGCGTCCCGCTCGTAAACTCCATGAAGGTCCACCGTGGCCAAGCTGCCCTGGCGTTGAAAACGCATTCAAACCCTCCTCCCAGCAGGAAAGACCGCCCCAGCGGGCGGCCGCTTTTCTCTTTTCAGTATAGCCGGGCGGCGCGGGAAATGCAAGCCTCATTCCAGCACACGGAAGGCTTTCCATCTGCCGCCTTTGTAGCGCAGCAGCAGGATAACCGCCTTGACGCACCAGTCCCCCGCCATGGCCAGGGCAATGCCGATGACCCCCAGGTGCAGCCACACCCCCATCAGGACGGACAGGGCCACCCGCACCACAATGGTGGAAAACAGGGAAATATACATGGTAAACTTCACATCTCCGGCGGCACGCAGCCCGTTGGAAAAGGGACCGGAGATGGGATAGGCCGCGGCGTTGAAGATATTGTGGATCACCACCAGCCAAAGCACCAAGTTTTTGGCTTCGGGGGAGAGGTCATAGAACAGGAGCATCACCGGGGTGGCCAAAAGCACCAAGGCGTTCCAGGCGATGGAGATGAAAAAGGTCAGCCGGGTAAGCTTTCTCATGTAGTAATCTGCGGCGTCCACGTCCCCCGCGCCCATGCACTGCCCCACCACGGTGATGAAAGCGGGGCCCATGGCAGACCCCACCAGCGCCGCCAAAGACCAAATGCTCTGGGCCACGCCATTGGCGGCGATCTGCACGGTGCCAAACATGGCGGTGATGGAGCTTAACGCCACTTTCGCCAGCTGGAACAGGCCGTTCTCGATGGAGTTGGGCACAGCGATGCCCAACAGCCTGCGCACCATGCTGCTGTTCCAGGTGAAGAGGCCGCCCCAAGTGAGGGCAGCGGGATTTTTCCCCAAAAAGCAAAGCACCGTCATGGCCACGGCCGCAAATACCCGGGAGATCGTAGAAGGCCAGGCCACGCCAGCCACCCCCGCGTGAAGGACAAAAATGCCGATAGCGTTTCCCACCACGTTGATGGCGTTCATCACCAGGGAGACATTCATGGTCACCTTGGTCTTGTTCATGCTGCGGTACAGGGCCGCGCCGGCATTGTACAGGGCCAGGGCCGGATAGGAATAAGCGGAGATGCGCAGATAGACCAGGCCGGCCTGCATCACGTCCGGCTCCACCTGCCCAAAGAGCAGCCCCAGCAGGGGACGGTCCCACAGCAGGGTCGCCCCCATGCACACCAGGGAAAACAGAAGGGAGAGCAGGTACAGCTGCCCTGCGGCCAGGCTGCTGTTCTTCCGGTCCCTGCTGCCGATATACTGGCTGACCACCACCGCCCCGCCGGAAGCCAGGGCCGTGAACAGAAAAATGAAAAAGGTGTTCAGCATGTTCACCAGGGAAACGCCGGACACAGCGGCCTCTCCCGCATAGCTGACCATCAGCGTGTCGGCAATGCCCACCAGCATGGCCAGCAGCTGCTCCACGAACAACGGCGCAATCAGCCTCTTTAAATCCATGTTGGAAAACAGCTTCTGTGCCTCTTCCGCCTGCTGGCTGGGCTCTATAAGCCTGCTCCAGGCGCCTTTGAAAAACTCCATCCTTTCCCCACGCCCCCAACGAATTTTTCACACTTATTATACCGGGGCAGCCCCGCCCCTGTCCAATACCTGGTAAGAATCCCACAACATGCGCAAAGGGCATATATCCCCTTTACCCATGCTCACCCCTGCTAAAGAGGCCCTCTCAAAAAAAGAAATAAACGATTTGTAAATTTTCTCTATTTTTGTGGACTTTTTCGGTGGGCCTGGTATAATGAGAATACTGACTCAGCGAGGAGGCATCTCAATTGAATCTCCCCTTACACCCGTCCTGGAGTGGGCCGCGCAGCACCTTTTTTGCGCCCCTGCTCTGGGACAGTCTGTTTTTCAGGCAGCCTGTGGGAGAGATCGGCGGGCGGGTTCTCCGCCCCCAGCGGCGCCCCCTTCTAGCCAGAAAACACCCACCTGGATCTCTTGACAGAAAAAAGTAAGGAGGAATCTCGTTTGACCCCTCACAACACACCCCAAGCGGACCTGCTCAAGGAACTGCGCACCTCGTTAGAGGCGGGCCTCTCCAGCCAGGAGGCCCAACAGCGCCTTGGGCAATATGGGGAAAACAAGCTGGCTGAAAAGAAGAAGAAGACCAACCTGCAGCGCTTTTTGGAGCAGTTCAAGGACGCCATGATCATCATTTTGCTGCTGGCCGCGGCAGTGAGCTTTGTGGTGGCCTGCTTTGGCCACGACCCCATGGAATTCTTTGAGCCGCTGCTCATCCTGCTGATCGTTGTGCTCAACGCCGTGCTGGGCATGGTGCAGGAGGCCAAGGCGGAAAAAGCCCTGGATGCCCTGAAAAGCATGTCCGCCCCCCATGCCCGGGTCCTTCGGGATGGGAAAGAACAGGTCATCGACGCCGCCCAGCTGGTACCCGGCGATGTCATCCGCTTGGAGGCCGGGGACTTCATCCCCGCGGACGCCCGGCTGCTGAAAAGCGTCAGCTTAAAGAGCGAGGAGTCCGCCCTCACCGGCGAAAGCGTCCCCAGCGAAAAGGACGCCGCCGCCCTTGTGGAGGAGAAAGCCCCCTTGGGCGACCGAAGCAACATGGTGTTCTCCGGCTGCTCTGTCACATATGGAACTGCCACGGCGGTGGTCACTGGGACAGGGATGAACACAGAGATGGGCAAAATCGCCGGCCTGCTGGAAGGGGAAGAGGAGGGCCAGACCCCCCTGCAGCAGAAGCTGGCCCAGCTGGGAAAATACCTGGGCTTTGTGGCCCTGGCAGCCTGCGCGGTCATTTTTGTGGTGGGGCTGGTCAACGGCATCAACGTGCTGGAAATCTTTATGACCGCCGTCTCTCTGGCGGTTTCCGCCATCCCTGAGGGCCTGCCCGCCATTGTCACCATCGTGCTGGCCATCGGCGTGCAGCGGATGGTAAAGAAAAACGCCCTCATCCGCCGCCTGCCTGCCGTGGAAACTCTGGGCAGCGCCTCGGTAATCTGCTCGGACAAGACCGGCACCCTGACCCAGAACCGCATGACCCTGGTAAAGCTCTGGGTAAACGGAGAGCCGGAACTTGAGACGGTTTCCGCCTCCAACACCCCGGCCGCCCGGGAACTGCTGCGCTACGGCGCCCTGTGCTGCGACGGTTCGGTGGTCTACAAAGAGGACGGCACCGAGCAGCATATAGGCGACCCCACCGAGACCTCCATTCTGGTGGCGGCCCACAAAAACGGCATGGAGCAGGATGAGCTGAACCGGCAGTATCCCCGGCTGGCGGAGCTGCCCTTTGACTCTGACCGGAAGCTGATGACCTCTGTCAACCAAATCGACGGGAAGATCGTGGCCATTGTCAAGGGCGCTTTCGACATGATGGCCGCCCGGTGCGTCTCTGGCAACCTGGAAGCCGCCAAGGAGAAAAACGACGAGATGAGCCGTGGCGCCCTGCGGGTGCTGGCGGTGGGCTATAAATTCTTGGAGAAGGCGCCAGAGGACCCCACCAGCGAGGAGCTGGAAAACGGCCTGACCCTTTTGGGCCTGGTGGGCATGATTGACCCGCCCCGTCCCGAGGCCAAGGCCGCGGTTGCCACCTGCCGCCAGGCCGGCATCAAGCCTGTGATGATCACCGGCGACCATGTGGTGACGGCCTCCGCCATCGCCAAAGAGCTGGGCATTCTGGGGGACGGAGACAAGGCCATCACCGGCGCCCAGCTGGACGCTATGACGGAGGAGCAGCTGGACCAAGAGGTGGAACACATCTCCGTGTACGCCCGGGTTTCCCCGGAGAACAAGATCCGCATTGTCAAGGCCTGGCAGCGCAAGGGCCAGGTGGTCTCTATGACCGGCGACGGCGTCAACGACGCCCCTGCCCTGAAGGCCGCGGACATCGGCTGCGCCATGGGCATCACCGGCACCGACGTGGCCAAGGGCGCCGCGGACATGACCCTCACCGACGACAACTTCGCCACCATTGTGGACGCTGTCCGGGAAGGCCGTGGCATCTACGCCAACATCAAGAAGGTGGTGGGCTTCCTGCTGGGCACCAATATCGGCGAGGTGCTCACCGTGTTCTTTGCCATGATCCTGTGGCACAAAACGCCCCTGCTTTCCATGCAGCTTTTGTGGATCAACCTGGTGACGGACAGCCTGCCCGCCATCTCCCTGGGCATGGAGGCGGTGGAGGCCGACGTGATGGACCACAAGCCCAAGCCCAAGAGCGAGGGCATCTTTGCCCACGGACTGGGCATTCAGGTGGTGCTGCAGGGCTGTATGTTCGCCCTTTTAACCCTGGCGGCCTTTGTGCTGGGCCAGCGCTTCGGCGGCAGCCTGGAGGCCGGCCAGACCATGGCCTTTATGGTGCTGGCCCTGACCCAGATTGTTCAATCCTTCAACATGCGCAGCCAGCGCTCTCTCTTCGCCATCGGCCCCTTCTCCAATAAGAAGCTGAATGGTGCCGCCCTGCTGAGCCTGGCGCTGGTGTGCCTGGTGCTGTTCACCCCGGTGCGCATCGCTTTTGGGCTGGTGCTGCTGCCCGCCTGGCTATACCTGGTGGGCCTGGGGCTGATTTTGGTTCCCCTGCCCGTGATGGAGCTGGCCAAAGCCATTGGACTGGTGCGGCACCGGCATTAACACAAAGACCATAAGACAGCTTGCAAACCGCAAAAGCCGCGGCCTCTCCAAAGGAGCAGCCGCGGCTTTTCTTTTTTACCTGCCCGGGGCAGGGGTAGGCCGGAACGCGTTCTCTGTCCGATCCAAAACCACCTGGTCCTCCCGGCCGGAGTCCAACACAATATTGTCCCCCGCCTGGGCGTCCACCTGGACTGTAACCAAGGGTACCGGCTGCGCGTTGGCAATGCTCAACATGGCCCCCACCTGAGCAGAATAACAGGAGTCCTCCTTGCCGGCAGGCGCGGGGGCGGATTCTGTCACACCCACCATATAGTTGGAAGCAATGTAGTTTCCATAGCCAGAGGCAACGCGGACAATTACTGGGCGAACCCCTTGGGGGCGGATATACTCCTGGTCTATGACCTCGGAAAAATGGTTCCCAATCAAAGAATTGTGGAACCCCTCTATATGGACCAGGCCATAGGCGTCATCCAGGCCGTTATCATGGCTTTGCATGGGGGGCCAAGGTTCCCGGGAACGGTAGAAATGGTTGCTGGAGACCAGGTTTTCCGCGCAGTTGCTGTCCATTTCCAACATGCCTGGATAAAACGAATGGAAGCGGTTTCCTGTAATTGAGGAGCGGGCCACCCCAGACAGGTGGACGCTGCTTTTCCCCCGGGGAAACACATTGTTTGAGGAGACAAGAAGCCCCCCAAAGTTCTGGGCATAGATAGAATACCCCTTGTAGCCTGCGCCCAGCAGGTTTTCTGTCACCTTGCTGGCCTGGCCCCAACCCCGCAACTCGATGCAGCTCCCACACTCCGCGATGAAATTGTCATGGATGCTCAGCGCGTCCGCATGGTAGATAACCACCCCATGTTCCAAATAAACCATACCCATCCCGTTTAATCGGAACGAATCTTGGGCGCTTGCCACATAAATTCCCGTCTTCCCGTTAACATAGGTGTTTTCCGGATCATCCCGGCCGCCATCCTCTACAAAGTGCAGGCCGTCAATGCAGAAGTTCTCAAATTCCACCGAACTGATGCGGGGGTCGCCCTCCCGGTTGATATAAAATGCCGCCCCAGAGGTTTCATCCCCCGGGTCGGGAACCAGGTCCACTAGCACACGGCTCCCTCCCGGCCACATCTCATGCAGACTGGGCCACTGTTCCCTGGGAAGATTATACCGGATGCTGGAAGACACAAAGCCATGGCCCGAGCCCATAATTTTAACATAGCTGCGATCAATGACCACCTGGGTGCGCAGGTGATAATCTCCAGGCGGGAGGTAGATCACTGCCCCGGGCTTTCCCCCTTCATGGAAATCCGTCTGGCTTTGATGGGCTTTTAGATCTTCCAAAATACTATTAATGACCTGGCCTATGTCTTCCTGCGCATTTCCAATAGGCCACTGTGTCACGTCGTAATAATTCCCCACAGGACATCCCTCCTTTAGAATGAAATTTACTCAAATCAAATATAATATATCCGTTTCCGTCTGTCAACCTGTCCCCAAAGGGAAATCATTCTGAACGCAGAGCGGCCACAGGGTCCTTTTTCGCGGCGCTCCGGGCGGAACCAGCCCGGCAATGAGAGTGATGGCCATGCTCAGGGCCACTAAGATCAACGCGGCGCCCAGAGGCAGGGAGGTGGTCAGGGTCTCCGCCCCCAGCAGCTGGCGTATCAGGCTGTTGATGGGAAGGGTCAGCAGGGCGGAGGCCCCCACCCCAATGGCCCCCGCCAGCAAGCCGATGATCAGCGTCTCCGCGTTGAACACCTGGGCAATGTTGCCCTTGGAAGCTCCAATGGCGCGGAGAATGCCAATCTCCTTGGTGCGTTCCAGCACCGAGATGTGGGTGATAATGCCGATCATAATGCTGGAGACGATCAAGGACACCCCCACAAAGGCGATGAGCACATAGGAGATCATATCCACAATGGAGGTGATGGAGCCGGCGAAGGCTGTAAGGACTGTGCGGCCCTTTTTCGTCCGCAGGTTGTTGAAGCTGAGGGCCAGGGAGGTGCCAAAGGACATCTTGGCCTTGCCCAGGTTGCGGTGCTCCAGCGGCTTTTCCGCGGGGGCGGGCGTATAGGGGTCCGAGTCGTCGATGATCTTCCCGTCCCGCAGCTTGACGATGCGGGTGGAATACCGCTGGGCCAGCTCTGGGTTGTGGGTGACCATCACCACAAGCCGGTCCTTGGCCACCCGTTTCAGAAGCTCCATGATCTGGATGCTGGTCTCGCTGTCCAAGGCGCCGGTGGGCTCATCAGCGAGGAGGATGTCCGGGTCGTTGACCAGGGCCCGGGCAATGGCCACCCGCTGCATCTGCCCGCCGGACATCTGGCTGGGGCGCTTATGGAGCTGGTTTCCCAGCCCCACTTCCTCCAGGGCCTATTTTGCCCGCTGCCGCCGTTCCCCCCTGGAGACGCCGCTGATGGTCAACGCCAGTTCCACGTTGGCCAGCACCGACTGGTGGGGGATCAGGTTGTAGCTTTGGAACACAAAGCCGATGGTGTGGTTCCGGTAGGAGTCCCAGTCCCAGTCCCTATACTGTTTGGTGGAAACCCCGTTGATGACCAGGTCCCCAGAGTCATAGCGGTCCAGGCCGCCAATGACATTCAGCAGGGTGGTCTTGCCGGAGCCGCTGGGGCCCAGGATGGAGACAAACTCGTTGTCCCGCAGGCTCAGGCTCACCTGGTCCAGCGCCTGCTGCACCAAATCCCCGGTCCTGTACTGCTTAGATATCTTGTTGAGCTGAAGCATTACACCGTTCCTTTCCGCGGGCGCCTCCGCACAAGGCGCCTGCCGGCTGTATTGATGGTGCCCCCTCCATCTTTGCACAAAGGCCGCAAAAGAAATCTCACTCCATATTTCCGCTCGATTTCCAGAAGCGAGATATGTTTTTCCAGGTGCAGACGGATGTATTGCAGCTTTTCCTCTTTGCTCCATTTCCGATGTGGCGTTCCTTTCTTTCCCATTTCCTCTTCCTCCTTTTCTCTATCTTACCATGAAAAAAGCAGACACCCACACTTTTGTGAGTGTCTACTTCCATTTTACAGGTGCAAGCTTCTCGAAAGCGCATCTCTTTTTTGCCGCGCAAAACCATCCCCGCAAGCCCCCGCCATTTTGCAGGGATTCCCGCCGCAAAGAAGGTCTGCGGGCCTAGCCCTGCTCAAAGTGAGGATACACGCCTATCTCATTGTGGCGAACCAAGGAGCTTTAGGGGACCATCTCGATCAACTCATAAATCTTTTTTATGGTCCACTCTTTATTGATAGACAGCCTTGTAAGTCTGGAAATGGAGCCTACCCACTCTACACTCTCCATTTCTGCCTGCAAGTCCTGCTCCCAAGATGCCAACTGCCGGTTCAACTGGGCAAATTCCTCCGGAGGCAACACATACCCCAGGTATTGCACAATCCTCTCCATCAGGGTCTTCATGGTATCTACACTGTTTCCCAGAAGGTGCACGTTGGCGGTCTCGCTGACGGTTCTTTCCCACTCTGCCTCACAATATTCCGCCGCGCTTGCAAATTCCTCCCCCATATTTCCAGAGCGAAGCTGGAAGGAGACCTGCTGGCCGCCGGGAGCCTCAGTAAAGAAAAGAGAGAAGGATTGTAATGCAGAGGAATAGTTCCAAGTAGGAACATTTCTAGCCGAATCCCCAAAAGAGATCTTCACGGTGCAATTTCTCTCATCAATAGCATATGTAAAAGGAACAACGGCCGGGATAGGAGTGCCATAGAGGTTGATCCCCGTGCCATCAGCAAAAAACTGGTAACAGTCCAAGGACTGCACAGACGCATTCCAGGGGTGAGATACCAGAGCGTCTTGGATCTCGCTTCCTTCCGGCTCTTGCTCCGCTATCCCTTTCAGCTTCATATCAAATTTCATAAACACACTGGCCGCTTCGGCACGCGTCAGATTTTGTGCCGGATGAAAGTATCCCTCATCGTCTCCCGCCATCAATCCCAGCGACCGAACCACATCAACCGCCTGTTCGGCCCATGAATCCACTTGTGCCGCATCTTTGAACGAAGAGACAGCGTCGGAGGCGGGAGGAAGCGAAATGTTTTCTATCTGAAGATAGTTGCGGAGAATCACAGCAATCTGCTGGCGGTTGATCGCTTTATTCGGTTCGAAGGTGGTATCGCTCGTACCGGCGACATACCCGTTGTCAAACGCCCAATTGACGTAGTCTGTGTACCAATTTTGGGGGACATCCATAAAACCCGCATCAGGAGCAGAGGAGACATTCGCCTCCGCAATCTTTGCGAGAACCGTTACAAACATAGCGCGGGTCATACTTCCCTCAGGAGAAAAAGTTCCATTTCCATTGCCTGCAAAGAGGCCGTTCTCAACCACATAAGTGACAGCGGGAGTATACCATGCACCATTTGGCACATCCGCGAACCGGGTTCCCGCAGCCTGTGCTGTCATCGTGCAGGGGGAAGCGACCAAAAACAACGCAGCTGACAAAGCCACCGCCGTGATGTGTTTACTGAGCAATTTCCTCATCTTGCTTCATTCCTTCCTTTTCCTATGTAGAAAACTGAGGCCCTCTTACTTGATATTTTAAGTTTAGCATAAGACATCCGTTCGTGTCATTATAATAGATAAATTTTTCAGCCTATTTTTAAATATTTTCAAATAGCTTGTACAGCCTTGGTATTTTTCGGCATGACTTCCATGCAGCGCCTGGAACAAGGGTTTCTCTCAAAAGCGCGGGACATGGATTTCTTTGCGGAGTTCGATACCGCCAAAAGCCTGGGGCGGTTCATCCAGCTGCTGCACCAAAAAAACTACAATGTCATCGATATGCAGCTGGACAAGAGAGAGTACAAAAAAGGCGGGAATATCGGAGCGATCTTTCACATCAAAATGGACCAAGCCTCCTCCCACTCCGAAGTAATACAGACTCTCTCCGAATTTGAGGGATTACAGTTCATTGAAGAGATCCAATAATTCCCTTCCCCCGCTAAACCACCAACAAACAGGCCCACGCTTTCCGCTGGGCCCAACCGGCTAGGAAAAAGAGATGCAGCTTCCCCTGGAGGCTGCATCTCTTTTTGAAAACCACCGCTTCTGTGGCAAGGAGGGTTCATAGATCAACGAACCCAGGCTTTTGGGCTCACTTGGAACAGCGAAGAAAAGAAAAAGCCGGGGAAAGGAACCTATCACCTCGGCTGAAGGGGGGAGTGCCTGAAACCATAAACGCGGGCAAGAAAAAGCGCGAACCTCACAAAAGTGAAGTTCGCGCCTTAGGAGCGGCAGCTTGCCGCCTGAAAAGTGTTGACAAAAAAAGATACCCGCTACAAAGCGCGGGCACAAAAAAACAGCGCACCCCACAAAAATGAGGTGCGCGTCTTGGGAGCGGCAGCTTGCCGCTGGTGGAGCGTCCGCAACCAACGGCGAACACAGGCCGCAATCTGGCCGGGCTGATGCAAATTCCTCCTCGATCTCATCCAAAAGGGCGTCATCAATGGTGACTGGTTTCTCACTGCCATTGAGAATCAATGTAAACC
>PPYE01385494.1_pt1 | contig 12673 bp, 12 predicted proteins | sample 1559881 | NCBI WGS metagenome assembly PPYE01 (sample SAMN08240022, study PRJNA423297) | Human gut metagenome, whole genome shotgun sequencing project.
AGCTTAAGCAACAAGATGGATAATTCCTTACTGGCTGTAAGGGATATTAACCATAAATATATTGTAGTAGAAAGGAGAGGTTTTTATAACAATTTATTATCAGATTCTTTCGGAGAAGAGAAGGCTTACGAAAGAATTACAACAAATCAGTGAAGAACTATTGCATCTTCCTGATGGAAAAATTATTTGTGTTCACAATGGAAACCGGGTGAAATGGTTTCACAGTGACGGTCACACACAGACGTATATTCCAAAGAAACACAGAGAGTATGCACAGCAGTTGGCATACAAAAGATTCTTATTGGAAAAACAGACAGAGTGTAAAAAAGAACTGTATGCATTAGAACTTTATCAACGACATGCAGTTGGTGAAAATAAAAAGTCGGACAGGTTTCTTTCAGAAGATCCGGCGTATCAGGAATTGCTCTGTCCATTCTATCAGATGGTTACGCAGGAAGAACTTATATGGAGTGATACTTCCTATCCTAAAAATCCCAATTATCCCGAACAATTGAAGTATAAAAGCTGTAAAAATGAATATGTACGATCCAAGTCAGAAGCATTGATTGCAATGAATTTGTATATGGAAAAAATTGCATACCGTTATGAGTGTGAATTAAAAATCGGGAAGGCAGTGTTTTATCCGGATTTTACAATTCTTCATCCGCTGACAGGAAAAGAAATTTATTGGGAACATTTTGGGAAGATGGACTTGCCTGAATATGCAAAGAATGCCGCGGATAAGTTACATATGTATGCGAGAAATGGGATATATCCGGGAGATCGGCTGATTACAACATATGAGACTATGGAGCAGCCGCTGGATACTGCAATTGTGCAAAAGTTAATTACTTATCATTTTAAATAATTCTGAAAGGCAGGAAAATGAGAGTATTTTGCTCTGGAAATTTATATACAGGGTATGTTGATAAACAAATAAGTATCATCTGATAAAGATTTTGTGGCGGTATTAAAAGGTGGGACATATGCCAAAAAAGGCAAGGAAACCTCCTACAGAAATCCGAAAGCAGGACATATGCAAAAAAAGGCGAGGAAACCTCCCACAGAAATCCGAAAGCAGGACATATGCAAAAAAAGGCGAGGAAGCCTCCCACAGAAATCCGAAAGCAGGACATATGCAAAAAAAAGGCGAGGGAACCTCCCACAGAAATCCAGAAACGGGACATAATCAGAAAGAAAATCTGCATATGTCCCAACAAAAGGAAAATGTGGGACATAGTCAAAAGAAAATCTGCATATGTCCCAACAAAAGGAAAATGTGGGACATAGTTGAAAGAAAAAGCTCCATATGTCCCACATCCTATTTAGGTTTACCTGAAATAAAATTTGAATAAAGTTTGTCAGGTTAGGGTGTGAGCTTTTCAATTTTTTTGTGATGGTCAATAAATCAGCCACCATTTTTACAAGGTTTAATCAAACTCAAGTTCTTCATCTGCAGATTCTGAAACAGACGTTTTGTGAATATACCGGTTCATTCAATTTTTCGGAACAGAGATGTCTTCTTTTATCAGTAAATCCAGTCATACAGGGGACGTATGATATAAAAAGTCTTGCGACCTTCCAATAAAGACTGCGGACCTAATGGGTCAGCAGTTCTTCATAAATCCCCTTTGTCTGGGTATCGTCTACACCGCCCATATAGTAAGTTTTCCCATTTGCGGAAAATTGGATGAACGCATCATTTTCTGGATTTAAGAAAACATTGACATCCTCCCCTCCGGAGATGGTAAATGTGCCTTTTTCCAATGTATCCATGCTGGTGCCGTATGTTCTGGTCCAGTCTGGCAGATCACTTGCGGTAAGAAGTGTGGGATCTTTGATTTCACTAAGCGGAATCTGATAATCTGTTTTCAGATGCTGTGCGCATAGTGTGTGGTTTTGGATCACCAGATCAATGGGAGTAAATTCCTCCTGAATCAGCCATATGCATAACAGAGGGAAGGAAAGCATCATAATGGCACTGAAAATAGTAAGTCCTTTTCCGAGGGATGTGGCCATATTTACCGTTGTCCCGATGCCGACGCGCTGTTCTACCATCGTATGGGGATCGGATGGATTGTAGTAGAGGATGCCGCCGATCCAGTTTCTGTCATCATTTTCATCGCTGGTCAGATTCCGTTTTTGTGCATAGCTCCGGTCAATTTTTTTCAGCTTTATCATGCAGAAAATGCACAGCAGGAGTAAAAGCAGTGTATAAACAATCATGCCGGCGATGGAACATATTCCCATGTGTCTGGCAGACAGGGTAAGGATCTCCAGAAACAGGATCAGTGCCGTGTTCAGCCAGCAGAAGATCAGCCAGAAGTTCTTCCAGAGGTTTTTCTTTGCGCGTGCATAATTGATATTCACGTCACTGTCCGTACTGATGACGGAAACCGGCTGGCGGTCTATCCATACAGCTGCAAGCCAGAAGACCAGCCCGCAGGAGGCACCGATCAGACAGGAAATCCCAAGCCCGCTGGACTTTGGAAGCAGCAACAGGGCACTTGCAATACTGATGATATTTGGCAGGAAAAACGGGAGAAACAGGACTTTTCTTACGGAGCCAGCCTGTTTTAATTCCACATAATGTTCCGGCTGCCGGTCTTCGTACAGATGGTTTTGCGTTTTCCATGTTTTCAACCGGTGATTCGCACGCATGATCGGCAGGGAAAGCAGAAAAATCGCTGCCAGAAGCCAGAACATCCAGATGGTAAGCTGAATGGACATATGGGAGGTCAGCAGACTTACAAATGGAACAATCGCAAGGAGAATGGCGTAGTAACGCATTTCCTTTTTAAATTTTTGCCGGATGTCTGCGACGGTGGCATCTTTTATCCATTCTTTTTTCATGTTTACGGCAAACAGGCGTCCGTTCTCATACTTATTTTGTGTGGAAAATAAAAACAGCATGATAAAGACGATCGGATACATGGTTGCAAAAAAGATAATATTCATAATCATAACAATCACCCCTTATAGATGCGTTTGCATAAGTCGAAAAATTCTGTCTGCGTCATGCCGCTTACTTTCGCTTCGGAAATGATCTGGCGCAGCAGTTCCTGGGATTTTTCCGACAATTCTTTATTCGTTTCAAATTCCTGCCGCACGCGGGCACCGCTTCTGCGGTCGGTGTAGATGTAGCCCTCCTGTTTTAAGAGGGTGTAGGCTTTGCTGACGGTCATGGAGTTGATACCGATCTCCTCTGCCAGTGCCCGCACGGTGGGAAGTTGTTCGCCCGGAGCAAGCCGCCCGTCCGAAATGCCGAGCACGATCTGATTGCGGATCTGCTGGTAGATCGGAATCTCGGAGGCATCATTGATGGAAATTACCATGTTTTCTCCTTCCGTAAATATCATACAGTATTTTGTATTAGCTACAATAATACAAACAATACAAAATGTCAAGTAAAACAAGAAGGAATCTCAGGCATTGAAAAATAAATAAAAAATTGAATAATAGGTTATAGAAGGAAGGGAAATTATTCTATGAAAAAATCAATGATCTATCGTGTATTGATCTATATTGCAGGATTATTAATTCTGGCGATGGAATCGTACAGGCGATTGCGGATTGTATTCACAGAAGTGTCGGATTTACGAAGAACTGTTTTGATGTGCTCAACGTGACAATTACGATTGCGATCAGTCTGGTCTGCACCGGGCGGTTGCATGGGATCGGGATCGGAACAGTGCTTGCCGTGATCCTTGTAGGGCGTACGATTGCGGTCTTTAATCATTTTACAAAGGAAAAACTGACGGCACTTGCCGGAATCGAGGAGTAAACAGGCGGTTACTTTTCCAGTGGAATTACTGCAAACGGGGAGCGTTCCCTGTTGTAGGTATGCAGTAAACCATCTGGAAAATTTCAAACCGCAATCTACATAATCAATTCTAAAAATATTTGTTTTCTATATAGTATAAAATAATCAGGAAATTCTCAGGAGAATAATTATTTAATCAATTTCATTTCAGCTTTCGTGAGCTCAAGTCAGGGCATATTTCAAGCGTGGTGGTGATGAAAATAAGACTATACTATTGAATCAGAAACATCTGATACCCATCTTGTACTATCTTTTTTGGTCAGTCAGTTGTTATATAATAGTTTTTGATTGTGTGCTGTTTAAACTGACACCTGTGGATGTCGAAGCAAAAATCGTATGATGTTTATAAGCAGGCAATTATGGATGCATTTTCCTAGAATATTGCGAAGAATAATATAATACTTTACACAGAGATTTTAATTTTCTGAAATGAACACGAGTACAAATATTGCAAATAGTAAAAATGCACAAAAAAATAATTGGAAATATGACACTACAGACAAAAATGCAAAAGAATATTGACATTAACAAGAACAGGTAATATATTTAATTTACAAGATAAATGTACACGTGTACAACACGACGCAGCAAGAATAGTTGAAGGTTATTTGCTTGACGAAGCAGAATAATTGGACATATTTCAGAATGGAGGATATATGAATAAGTTTAAAAAGTTTATGGCATTGGGATTGGCGGCAATGATGGTTACATCACTTGTAGCCTGTGGTGGATCAACAGGTAATGCAAAAAATAAGAAATCAGATTCATCAAAAGGGACAACAGTTACTTTCTGGAATAGCTTTACCGGAGCTGATGGAGATATGCTGGTAAAGATGGTTGATAAATTTAATAAGGAAAATACTGATGGAATCAAAGTAAAGATGGATATTTCATCAGATTTTGACAGCCAGTTATCAACAGCATTTGCAGCTGGCGAAGGGCCAACAATGATTCTTAGCTCAAGTGCTTACAGATTTACATATGGGGACTATTTGCAGGATGTTAGTGATGTGTTTGATAAGACAGATTTGAATAAGGATGATTTTATTCAGTCATATTTGGATTATTGTTCTGATGGTGATAAAACATATTTCGTCCCATTCCAGGTAGTTGGATACTATATGTACTGGAACAAAGATCTGTTTAAAAAGGCTGGTCTTGACCCTGAGACACCTCCTACATCATGGGATGAGTGGCAGCAGGATGCAGCAAAGATTTCTGATTCAACCAAAAATATTTACGGCTCAGGAATTTCTTATGATTATGCCTACCAAATTGCACACATTATGCAGAGATTTGGGGGATTGGCTGTTACTGATGATAATGGAACGTGGAAGGCTAATTTTGAAAATAATGCGGGATATGAGAATTTCCTTAACATGTACAAAGATATGGTGGACGATGGCGATAATCCTCTTGAAGCAGATACGGATTCAATGATGAGTGCTGGACAGGTTGGAATTACTGTTGGAGGTCCTTGGGTAACAGCAGGACTTGACACTGCCGGGGTGGATTATGGTATCGGGCTTATTCCACAGGGCGATGCAGGAGATATGAATTCTGTTGAGGTTATTGGATTTGGTATTACAACAGCAGCAAGTGATGCCGAAAAAGAAGCTGCTTATAAATTCATCGAGTGGTGGAATACCCAGGATAAAGATGGAAGCAGTCCTGCTTTAGAGTGGTCTCTTCAGAATGGATTCCCGGCATATACATATTCAGTTCAAAATAACAAAGAATATAAGGCTAATAAGAAACTGAGCGCCATGTCGGCAGCTAATCCGGAAGCTCCTACAGATTTTATAGTTGATTCAAACTTCCCTGGCATTAATTCTGTATTATCAGATGTTATTCCAGAGATGATCAACTCAGTGGCATTTGGTAATTCATCGGTTGAAGATGCGTTAGCAAAAGCTCAGAAATCGACCCAGAAGATAGTTGATAAATACAACAAATAGCAGGAAACATAAATAGCAAAAGAAGGGGCGGCTTTAATAAAAGGTCGCCCTTTCAATAGAAAGGTTGAAGTAATAGATGGAAAAAATAAGAAAGTATTGGAATAGACCATCCAGAAGTGCATATGTTTTTATCGCTCCTTCAATAATTTTATTGATATTATTCAATATAATTCCCTTAATTATGGCATTTGGTTTAAGCTTTTTTGATGTCCCTATTACGATGAATCATGCTACATTCGTAGGATGGGATAATTTTGTAGAAGCATTTCATGATCCACGCTTTATAAACAGTTTAAAGGTTACTGCGATTTTTACAGGCATTGAGGTACCTGTGCAAGTATTAGGGGCCTTGGTAATAGCAGCATTTATTAGCAAAAATAATAAGAGAAATAAGTTTTTACGTGCAGTGTACTTTCTCCCTGTTATTTGTTCTGCAACTGTAATAGGTATTATGTGGAGAATGATTTTACATTCAAATATAGGCTTTATAACGGCTGCTTTACAGTCAATGGGATTAGGAAAAATTAATTTTATGAATACTCCGGGACTTACAATATTTGTAATCTCGTTTATATCAATATGGAGAAGCTTTGGTATTTCGACAATAATATATGTTACTGCAATCCAGCAGGTATCACCTTCATTATTTGAAGCAGCTCAAATGGATGGGGCGGGAAAAATTCTTCAGTTTTTACATATAACAGTTCCTTCCATACGGCCTACATTCTGGTATATCATGATGACCAGATTTGCAGGTGCTCTTCAGATTTTTGATATCATATATGTGACGACAAACGGTGGACCAAATTATACTACAGAGTCAACTGTTAGTTATATATATTCAAGAGCGTTTTCATCAAATTCAAGCATGGGATATGCATCGGCAATGTCGGTAGTACTTTTCATTATTATTATGTTCATTACTGTCTTGATGTATAGAAGAATGGTAAAGGAGGACTAACGGTATGAAAAAGAAAAAGACGATAAGTATTGGGAAAGTATTCTTTAATGTACCGGTTGCTTTGATATTGATCATAATTGCTTTGCTGGTTTTAGTGCCGGTCATTTGGATGACATTTAGTGCTTTCAAGACAGAAAGAGAGATCATTTCATGGCCACCTACATTTATTCCTAAAACATTTACACTTGAAAACTTTGTGGACGTGCAGGGGCGAATTAACATTATTCGTTATATTGCAAACTCTGTAATATATGCAGGTGTAACAACTGCTTTAGCTGTTGTCGTAAATAGTATGGCTGGATATGCATATGCATTTTACGAATTTAAAGGTAAAACAGGAACATTTTTGATGACATTGGCAACAATGATGGTTCCTTTTCAGGTAATTATGGTTCCGTTATTCCTTGTTGTATACAAGATGGGAATGTATGACACTTATTGGGGACTTATAATTCCGAGAGTGGCAGTTGCTGGTTCAATATTTATGATGAGAGCTGCGTTTACGGGGATACCGAAAGAAATGGCAGAGGCAGCCAGAATTGATGGCCTGTCGGAATTTGGAATATTCTGGAAAATTATGCTTCCGCAGGTAAAACCAGCGGTAATAACATTGGTTATTTTAAGTGTTAATGGCTCTTGGAATGATCTGTTATGGCCGATGATTGTTACAAGCAGTACAGAAATGAGAACACTTGCAAATGGATTAGCATTATTTATAGGACAAAATACTATTGAATATGGTGCTGCTTTTGCAGGAGCACTTGTTTCATTACTGCCGATGTTTGTACTTTATATGTTTGGACAGAAGTACTTTGTTGAAGGCATGAGCAGTGGTGGATTAAAAGGATAGGAGTTGAGGAAGATGGAAACTACAAAAGTAGTATGTAATAAAGAATTTCAAATTGACAGAGTAGATTCTAGATTGTTTGGCTCTTTTCTTGAGCATATGGGAAGAGTCATATATTCTGGAATATATGAACCTGACAACAAGAATGCTGATGAAGACGGCTTTAGGCAGGATGTGATTGATCGCGTAAAAGAAATGAATGTAACAACAGTACGTTATCCAGGTGGTAATTTTGTTTCTGCATACCATTGGGAGGATGGTGTTGGGGCTAAAGAAAAGAGACCGCATAAACTTGATCTTGCATGGAGGTCAATTGAAACAAATGAATTCGGTACAAATGAGTTTATGAAATGGGCAAAAAAAACAAATGTTAATCCTATTTTTACGGTAAATTTAGGAACACGGGGTGTTGAAGATGCTGCACATTATCTTGAATACTGTAATTTTCCTAGCGGAACACAGTATAGTGACATGCGTAAATCTCACGGTGTAGATGAGCCATACGGAATAAAAATGTGGTGTTTGGGGAATGAGATGGACGGAAGCTGGCAGATAGGACACAAATCAGCGGAAGAGTATGGAAAGATTGCGGCTGAGACCGGAAAGGTTATGAAGTTGATAGATCCTGATATAGAACTGATTGTATGCGGAAGTTCTCTGTCAAGTATGGATACATATCCTGAGTGGGATATGGAAGTGTTGGATAAAACTTATGATGTTGCAGATTATCTGGCACTGCATCAGTATTATGCAGGACAGGAAAAGGGAACAAAAACTTTTCTGGCACAATCGGTTGATATGGAAGAGTATATTCATACTATTAGATCTGTTGCACAGGTTATCAAGCAAAAAAAACGTTCTAAAAAAGATATGAAGTTTAGCGTTGATGAGTGGGGCGTATGGGCTGTGCCAAGCAATACTGTAAATAATGAAATTGATGAGAAACCATGGCAGATAGCACCCGCAATCAGTGAACAGATTTACACCCTTGAAGATGCGTTATTGTTTGCAGAGATGCAGATGGTAATAATTAGAAATGCAGATGCAATTAAAATCGCATGCCAGTCACTTCTTACTAATATAAGTGCATGTATTATGACAGAAAAGGGTGGGGGGCATTGGTTACAGACTATATATTATCCATTTTATTATTTCGCAAATTACGCTAAGGGGATAGTTTTAAATGTCTCGAGTACTGGGCCAGTATATGACTGTAAAGAATTTAACAATGTGCCTTATGTAGATTCTATTGTTGTATGGAATGATGAGGATGGAGAGTTAGTCTTTTTTGCAGTAAATCGTGATGAAGATAATAAACAGAAAGTGTCACTTCAATTGTCGGATTTTGAAGTAGATAGTGTAATCGAAAGTATCGGTATGACAGCAGCAGATAAAAAAATGACAAATCAATTTCAGCATGATGCTGTTAAACCGGAAACAGTTGACAATGTGAAACTGGGCAATGGGGAGGCGAAAGTAGTATTAAAACCATTATCATTTAATGTGGTTAGATTAAGAATAAATCAGTAACAGGAATATATAGTGAATCCTGAAAAAATCGTGAGTTCATTGATGATAACAGGCGATTATGGTATACTCTGACTAGAAATATACGGGGGTACGGATATGGCAATTACAGTAAATCAGATAGCAGAGCAGTGTGGTGTTTCCAGAACGACAGTTCTTAGAGCATTAAATGGTGGAAGTGTGTCAAAGGACACTAAGGAACGAATATTGCAGGTTGCTAAAGATAATAATTATCGCCCGAATCTTCTGGCTAGGAGCTTAAATCATGGAAGAACAATGTCACTTGGGGTTGTAACAATCAATATCGAAAACATGTACTTTGTACAATCATTAAATACTATTAATAAAGAGGCTGATAAAAGAGGATATTTTACTAATATAGTAGTTTGTGATGATAGCCTTGAATGGGAGAAAAAACTTATTCAGGGATTGGCTGAACGTCAAATGGAAGGGATATTGATTAACCCAATAAACAAAGGAAAAGAATTTGAAGATTTTCTCTTATCACTGCATGTTCCGGTAGTATGTATTGGCAATCAGGTATCAGAAAAGATTACAACTGTGCAGGTAAATGAAATGGTTGCGACCATGGATGCGGTAAAACATATTGTATCAAAGGGCTATGAGAAGATTCTGTTTATCTGTCCTCCGCTTGAGATGAAAGAAGTGAAAAATACTTATACGCATGAGCAGAGAGAATTGGGATTTAGAAATGCTATGGGGATGTATCCAGATGTAAATATGCATGTAATTGGAAAAAATGAATTTTTACAAGAAGTGCAAACAGTTTGCAAAAATAATCTGGATAAAAGAACCGCTTTTCTTTGTTCAGGAGACAGCTATGCATTGATGATAATGCAATGGGCTGCTAAGGAAGGCTATGAAATTCCAAAAGATTTTGGATTAATGGGATTTGATGATATCAGTGTTTTACAATATATTTCTCCAAAACTTACAACGGTTTCGACAAATGTTGAGGGAGTTGCATCTACTGCGGTAGTGGAACTTATCCAACAGATAGAATCAGAAGTATATTCGCCTAAGTCTATATATTTGAATCACAAAATATTAGATAGAGATACATTATAATTACCGTATTCATATTTCCTGTGCGAATAAAGGAGATATGAATATGAATAAGAACAATTATATAGAAACTGAGTACAATAAACCATTTATTAGACAGCGTGCAGATCCATATGTGTATAGGCATTCGGATGGAAGCTATTATTTTACAGCTTCCGTGCCGGAGTATGACAGAATAGTATTGCGACGGAGTAATACTTTAAATGGGTTAAGAGAGTCAGATGAAGTAACTATATGGAAAAAGCATGATAAGGGAATCATGAGCGTGCATATTTGGGCACCAGAGATTCATTATCTAGACAATAAATGGTTTATTTATTATGCAGGAGGAGATATTGATGATATATGGGCTATAAGACCATATGTGTTAGTGTGTGAAGGACAGAATCCGTTAAATGATCCGTGGAAAGAACTTGGAATGGTAAAGGCAACTGATGCTTTTTCTTTCAATGATTTTTCATTGGATATGACGGTGTTTGAAAACAAAGGTAAGAGATATTGTGTATGGGCTGAGAAAGTAAATATCGGTAAGAAAATATCTAACTTGTATATTGCAGAGATGAAGTCTCCTACAGAACTTGCTACAGCGCAAGTACTTTTATCCTCTCCTGATTATGAATGGGAAAGGGTTGGTTTTTGGGTAAATGAAGGACCGGCAGTAATCAAACATAATGGAAAGATTTTCTTGACATATTCAGCAAGTGAAACGGGAGAATGCTATTGTATGGGAATGCTGAGCATTGGCGAAAATGAAGAGATTTTGAATCCTCGTGCTTGGAAGAAGGAATGTAATCCTGTTTTGAAAACTGATGTTGATAAGCAAATATATGGACCAGGACATAATTCGTTTGTAAAAGATGAAACAGGTAATGATGTAATGATTTATCATGCCAGACAGTATGATGAAATTATAGGTGATCCGTTGTATGATCACAATCGTCATGTTTATCGGATGAAAATAAAATGGAATTCAAGAGCTGAACCCGTTTTTAACTATGGCAATAACTTTTAACATGATTTTCAGAAAGAATAAGGAGGAGCCACTAAAACAAGCAAATATAAAAACAGACCGCCTAAGTGAAAAATCAAAGCGGCTAAATTTCCATACCGAAAATACATCGAAGATCTGGAAATGAATCTTCTTCCGGAAGGAATGCGAAAATGCCTACCGGAGCTGTGTACGCTGGATTTTATCAGAGAAGGAAAAAACATCATTATGACCGGCAATCCGGGAACCGGGAAAACGCACACGGCTATCGGACTTGGAATAAAGGCCTGTGAACAGGGCTATCGTGTCCTGTATACAACAATTCCTTATCTGGTAATAGAACTAAAAGAAAGTAATAGCAAGCAAAAACTCCGCACATATCAGAAACGCTTTGAAAAATACGATCTGATCATAGCTGATGAGCTTGGTTACATATCTTTTGATCGGGAAGCTGCTGATTTGTTATTCACAGTCCTTTCATTAAGGGCATCCCAGAAATCAACCATTATTACTTCAAACCTTACATTTGAGAGATGGGACGAAATCTTCGGAGATGCCGCCATTACAAGTGCAATCGTTGATAGGCTTACATACAAAGCTTATCTGATTGATATGGAAGGCGATTCCTACAGGCTCCGTGAAACCCTGCGGAACAACGGAACCGACTTCGAAACAGTAGTAAAATAGTAACTGCACCTGTGGCAGTAATGCTGCAGGTGCCAAACTTGGTCTAAAGTGACCTAGTTTTCAATGAGCGGTTGACCGAATTTTCGGTTGACAAATACAGCAAGTATTTATTACAAAATAAAAAGATCTCAGGATTATTTCTAAGACTGAGATTTTGATTACATAATAACACTGACTAAAAGGCCCTTCTATTTTACTGAATTTCTTCTCCATTTTCATTTAAAAACTTGTATTGTATATCATAATCAGATGGAATATTTGACATGTCCAAATAATATACAAATGGAATATTATTAATTTCTATATTTTTGGTTATATCAGCCCCATTTCGTGGCGATATGACAGCCTGTATGGTACTAACATTTTCATTATTGCAGACTATGAGATATCCGGTATTCAGTTTCCCTAACCTTAATTGCCATCCTATATCATTCAAGGAAATGGCATTTTTATATTTATATTTTCCATCCTGATTTTTGGAAAACTGTGCTGCATAATAATGATATGTTTTGTCGTTTTCCCCTGTCATTCCGACAACTATGGTAGTATCATTATCTACAATACGGCCACACTCTATCATATCAACTTCAGCAGATATATTTTCTTTTTCTTTCACAACATCTAACATTTCATCAGGTGTACTCACTTTTTTTCCGCAAGCAGCAAGGCATATCGCCAAAGAAAGGATAAGTAAAACGGTTACTTTTTTCATCTTATTCCTTGTATGATAATTAGGAAGTTAATTATCACACGTTTCCTTTCTTTTAATATCGTGGTTCAATACAATTCAGATACT
>PPYE01311797.1_pt1 | contig 12671 bp, 13 predicted proteins | sample 1559881 | NCBI WGS metagenome assembly PPYE01 (sample SAMN08240022, study PRJNA423297) | Human gut metagenome, whole genome shotgun sequencing project.
GTTGTGGTGACTTACATTCTAAAGGAACCAACCGCTTTTGTATATCTGCTTCAGTCTCACTTCATTTGTAACACTACAATTTTCGAAATCGTGAAAAATTTTCCTCTTGACAGTTTGAAAAATGAGGCTATAATTTCACCCATAACTGAAGAACGATATAAAGGCGTTGAACCGGATCTCCTTGAAGAGCGTGTCGCCGTGCCAGAGAGAAAGCCCCGCAGGCTGGAAGGGCTTTCAGAGCGATTTTTTCAAGGAGCAAGGCCCGGGGAGCCGGAATGGAAAGGCGCGAGCCGGATTACATTCCCGAACTGACCCTCCGTGACCGGGGTCCAAGCGGGGCGCAGCGAAATGTGTCCAAGCAGGGTGGTACCGCGAGACTGTGACGACTCGTCCCTACAGAACGATGTGGGGGCGAGTTTTTTTAGTCGGGTACGCCGTGTGCGGACGACGCGCTCAAGCAGGGTGGTACCGCGTGCCGTATGCCAAACGGCGCGTCCCTGTGCGTTCGGTTCCGGGCGCACGGCGACGCGCCGTTTTTTCGCGGGATGAATTTTCAATCGCAGAAAAATTGAAACGCTTTTTTCACGAGAAGGAGTCGGGTACAATGAAGGTAGCAATCGTAGGCGCAACGGGCGAAGTCGGCCGCACGATGGTCCGCGTTCTCGAGGAGCGGGGCGTCCGCCCCGAAACGATCCGCTTTTTCGCCTCGCCCCGCAGCGCCGGAACGGAACTGGAGTTCGCCGGGCGCCGCGTGGCGGTGGAGGAACTGACGCGGGAATGGGTCCCCGCGGGGACGTTCGATTACGTGATCATGTCGGCGGGCTCGGAGCTGTCGAAGCGGTTCGCTCCCGTCGCCGCGTCGCGCGGCGCGGTGGTGATCGACAACAGCTCGTGCTGGCGCATGGATCCCGAAAAGCCGCTGGTGGTGCCGGAGATCAACGGCGACCTGCTCGCGGGCTACCGCGGCATCGTCGCCAATCCCAACTGTTCGACGATCCAGATGGTGCTGGGGCTGTACAAGGCGCACGAGCGCTTCGGCCTGAAAACGGTGGTGGTCAGCACCTATCAGGCCGTCAGCGGCGCGGGGCGGCGCGGCATCGACGAGCTGCTGGCGCAGGAGCGCGGCGGCACGGTCTGCGAAAAGTTCGCGGCGCCGATCCACCGCAACGTGGTGCCGCAGATCGACGCCTTTCTCGACAACGGCTTCACCAAGGAAGAGATGAAGATGGTCGACGAGCCGCGCAAGATCCTGCGCGACGATTCGATCATGTTCTGGCCGACGACGGTGCGCGTGCCGGTGCTGTACGGCCACAGCGAAGCGGTCTTCGCGGAGACGCGCGAGCCCTTCGGCACGGTCGAAAAACTGCTCGGGGTGATGCGCGAACAGGAACACGTCACCGTCAGCGGCGAGCCCGTGATCACGCCCGCGGTCGACGCCGCCGGCACGGACACGACGTTCGTCAGCCGCGTGCGCAGTTTCGACGACACGCATTTTTTGCAGTGGAACGTGGCCGACAACGTGCGCGTGGGCGCGGCGACCAACGCCGTGCGCATCCTGCTCCGCCACGCGGCGCTGAACGGCGTGCGCTGAACGGCCCCGTGGAAAATGTTCCACGTGGAACATTTTTCGCGTTTCATTTTCCCGCCCTTTGGAGTTGCTGATTTTATCGTCATTCGATTTTCGCGGCGAAAAAAGAATTCGCCTTTCGTCGCGTTTCCGAAAGCGGCGCGCCGCCGTGTTTTTCCGGCATTTTGTTTTTTCTCCGCGCCGCCGTTTCTCCGTGGCCGCTTTTGTTTTATTAAGAAGACTTTCACGCAAAGGAGTGCATTTTCATGTTCAGAGGTACAGGCACCGCGCTGATCACGCCCTTCCGCAACGGAGCCGTCGACTTCGACGCGCTGGGCGAGCTTTTGGACTTTCAGGTGGACAACGGCGTCGACGCGCTGATCGTGCTCGGCACCACGGGCGAGGCGGCGACGCTGACGCCCGCCGAGCGCGACGAAGTGATCTCCTTCGCGCTGCGCGCCGTGGACGGGCGCATCCCCGTCGTCATCGGCACGGGCACCAACAACACGGCTTCCACCGTCGACCTGTCGCGCCGCGCCGAGGAACTGGGCGCCGACGGCGCGCTGGTGGTGACGCCGTTTTACAACAAACCCAATCAGGAGGGGCTGTACCGGCACTTCCGCACCGTGGCCGAGTCCGTGAGGATCCCCGTGATCCTCTACAACGTGCCCGGCCGCACGGGCGTCAATCTGGCGCCGGAAACGGTGCTGCGCCTGGCCCAGATCGAGAACATCGTCGGCGTCAAGGAAGCCAGCGGCAACCAGTACCAGTGCGACAGCCTGATCCGTTCGCTTCAGGTCGCGCGCCCCGACTTCCGCGTCTGGTCGGGCAACGACGATCAGGCGTTCCATCTCGTCTGCTGCGGCGGCGACGGCGTCATCTCCGTGCTGTCCAACGTGCTGCCCGCGCAGACTGCGGCGATGATCGACGCCGCGCTCGGCGGCGACGTGGCGACGGCGCGCCGTCTGCATCTGCGCCTGCTGCCGCTGATGAAGGATCTTTTCAACGAGTCCAACCCGATCCCCGTCAAGTTCGCCGCCGGCGAACTGGGGCTGTGCCGCGACGAACTGCGCCTGCCGCTGGTGTCCGCCGGCGAGAAGACGCGCGAGCTGGTGCGCGCCGACCTGCTCGAGCTGGGCGTGCTGGAGGCCGACTGATGGCGCTCTCCGTTCCCTACGGCGTGATCGGCTCCACCGGGCGCATGGGGCGCGAGATCGCGGCCGCCGCCGGCGGGACTCCCTGTCTCTGCGTCTGGGACGAGGGCGAGACCTGCGCCGCCTCGCCGCGCGTCATTTTCGACTTCTCGTCCGCCGTCGTCCTGCCGCGCACCGTCGAGCTGTGCCGCCGCCACAAAAGCGCGCTGGTCATGGGCACCACGGCGCTGAACGAGGGGCACATGGCCGCGCTGCGCGCCCTCGCCGAAGAAGTTCCGGTCGTGCAGAGCTTCAACTATTCCATCGGCATCGCCGTCATGGCCATGATCCTGCGCGAGTTCGCGCCGCTGCTGGCCGACTGGGACGCCGAGATCGCCGAAGCGCACCACATCCACAAAAAAGACGCCCCCTCCGGCACGGCGCTGATGCTTGGCAAGGCGCTGGGGCGCGACGTGCCGATGCACTCCTTCCGCCTCGGCGGCCTGCCGGGCGACCACGAGGCCCTGTTCGGCAACGAGGGCGAGACGCTGAGCGTCCGCCATCACGCCATCAGCCGCAGCGTTTTCGCCATCGGCGCGGTCAGGGCCGCGCGCTTCGCGCTGGCGAAGGAAAAAGGCCTGTTCACATTCGAAGACGTGGTGCGCGGCTGAGCGCGCTGTTACGGAGGAAATTTTGCGATGGACACAGAAGAAATCATCCGCCTCATCAAGGAGTCGAAAAAACGCACCGTCGCCCGCGCCTTCGTGGCCGGCGAGCTGAAAGACGTCGAATGGGGCGCGCTGCACTTCGTCGGCGGCCCCGGCTTCGGCACCGTCAAGGGCGACCTGCCCGAGATCCTCAAAGTTCTGGAGGCCAACGGCGACCGCATCGACGACTGCGAGGTGGAAGTCTGCGCGCGCAACAGCGCCGTGCCGCTCGCCGACCTGACCCGCTACGAAGCCCGCATCGAACCCGGCGCGGTGATCCGCGACATGGTGGAGATCGGCAAAAACGCCGTGGTGATGATGGGCGCGGTGATCAACATCGGCGCCTCGGTCGGCGAAGGCACGATGATCGACATGAACGCCGTGCTCGGCGGCCGCGCGCAGGTGGGCAAGAACTGCCACATCGGCGCCGGAGCGGTCATCGCCGGCGTGGTCGAGCCCGCCAGCGCTCAGCCCGTCGTCATCGAAGACGGCGTGCTTGTCGGCGCCAATGCCGTCGTGCTCGAAGGCGTCCGCATCGGCTCCGGCTCCGTCGTTGCCGCGGGCGCGGTCGTCACCGAAGACGTTCCCGCCGGCGTCGTCGCGGCCGGCACGCCTGCCCGCGTCGTCAAACGCGTAGATTCCCGCACCGAGGGCAAGACGGCCATCGTCGAAGCCCTGAGGGAGCTTTAGACAATGGCGAATCCCGCGCGGCCGCCCCGCATCGCGGTGCTGAAATACGGCGGTTCGTCCGTGGCCGACGCCGACAGGATCCGCGCCGTCGCCGCCAAAGTCGCCGCGCGCTGCCAGAGCGGCGAGCGGATCGTGGTCGTCGTCTCCGCGATGGGCAAGACCACCAACCGCCTCATCGACCTGGCCGCGGACGTTTCCGGCAACAGCTCCGGCTACAAGCGCGAGATGGACATGCTGATGGCTACGGGCGAGCAGGTCTCGGCCGCGCTGCTGGCCATGGCTCTGCGCGACCTCGGCTGCGACGCCTTGTCCATGAACGCCTATCAGATCGGCATGCTGACCACCGACGCGTACGGCGGCGCGCGCATCCGCGACATCGACGTCGGACGGATCCGCAGGGAACTTGACGCGCGCGGCGTCGTCGTGGCGACGGGCTTTCAGGGCGTCGCCGAGAACGGCGACCTGACCACGCTCGGGCGCGGCGGCAGCGACACGTCCGCCATCGCCGTCGCCGCGGCGCTGCGGTGTCCGTGCGAAATTTACAGCGACGTGGACGGCGTGTACGCCTGCGACCCGCGCATCATCCCCGACGCCAAAAAACTGGAGTACGTCACCTACGAGGAGATGCTCGAAATGGCTTCCTCCGGCGCCAAGGTACTGCACTCGCGCGGCGTCGAGATCGCCGACAAGCAGCAGGTGGAACTTTACTGCGGTTCCACTTTTTCCGACGAAAGAGGCACGAGAATCGTGAAAAACCTTCCCGAATGGCTTGAACATCCCGTCGTCACCGGCGTGGCCGTCGATACCGACCAGATCAAGGTCAACCTACGCGGCCTGCCCGAGGACGTGCACCTCTACACGCGCGTCTTCAACGAGCTGGCGGTGCGCTGCATCAACCTCGACATGATCACCATCGTCTCCGAGGGCGGCGAGGCGGCCGTCACCTTCTCCGTGATCCGCGGCGACGTGGGCATGGTCCGCCCGGCGCTGGAAGCAGCCCTGCAGGGGCTGAGCGGCTGGTCGATGAACGTGGACGGCGACGTCGCCAAAGTGTCGGCCATCGGCGTCGGCATGCAGGCGGCCTCCGGCGTGGCCGGACGCTTCTTCGGCGCGCTCGAGCGCGCCCGTATCGACGTGCTCGGCGCCACCACCTCGGAGATCAAGATCGCCGTGCTCGTGCCGCGCACCCAGGCGCAGAGCGCCGCCGACGCGCTGATGACCGAGTTCGACCGCAAGGTCGAAAAGTGATCCGCCTTCGCCCCGCGCCCGCCGCGGGGCTTTTTTGAAACAAAGGCCGCCGCGGAGAAGCGGCGGAGCGGAGGAAAACGCGCCGCCGCTGCGCGGCGAAAGTCAAAAGCGGAATTTCAGCACGGGCGTTCAACATACCGCGTATTTTTTGTAAAAATTTTCCGAGTGAAATATTCAAGAGTTTTTTTTGGTCTTCTCCATGTCTCCGCGGTAGCTTTTGTTCCCGCGCCATGAGAAAATACGGACGAATATTCAGATCGAACGCGACGAGGTGTGTGACGATGTATAAAAAAGCGCAAACCATCCAGCCCTGGCTGACGGAAGTGCATCAGGCGCTGCACCGCATTCCCGAGCTGGGGCGCGACCTGCCCGAGACGACCGCCTACGTGGCGGAGCGCCTCGACGAGATGAGCGTGCCGCATTGCCCCTGCGCCGGCGGCCTCGTCGCCGAGCTGGCGGGCGAGCCGGGCGCTCCCGTCGTGGCGCTGCGCGCCGACATGGACGCGCTGCCCGTCGAGGAAGCCACCGGCCTGCCGCAGGCGTCATGCCACGCCGGTAAAATGCACGCCTGCGGGCACGACGCGCACATGGCCTGCGCGCTGGGGGCGCTGCGGCTGCTGCGCGGCGAGGGCGAACGCGCGGCGACCCTGCGCGTGCTCTTCCAGCCCGCCGAGGAGACCGACGGCGGCGCGGCGAAGATGATCGAGGCCGGCGCGCTCGACGGCGTTTCGTCGGCGCTGTGCCTGCACGTGGCCCCGTCCCTCGCGGTCGGGCAGATCGGCGTCATCTCCGGCCCGGCGCGCGGCGCCAGCGACATGTTCAACGTCACGCTGCGCGGGCGCGGCTGCCACGGCGCCTATCCCCACCTAGGCGCCGACGTCGTCGCCGGCGGCGCGCAGATCATCTCGGCCCTGCAGCTGCTGGTCAGCCGCGAGACCAGCCCGCTCGATCCCGCCGTGCTGACCGTGGGCACGTTCGCCGCCGGCACGGCGCGCAATATCATCCCCGACAGCGCCAGATTCGAGGGCATCGTGCGCACGCTGGACCCCGCCACACGCGCTCGCACGACGGCGCGCGTGCGCGAACTGGTCGAGGGCGTGGCCGCGGCCCTGCGGCTGAGCGCCGAAGTGGAATTCATCGAAGGTTATCCGGCGCTGATCAACGACGCCGAAGTCGCCGCCGCCGTGCGCCGCGTCGGCGCGCGCGAGCTGGGCGCGGAGAACGTGATCACGCCGCCCTGCCCGCAGCTGGGCGTGGACGACTTCGCCTGCATCGCCGAGCGCGTGCCCGGCTGCTACGTCGATCTCGGCGCGCGCCGCCCCGGCGGTCCCGAAGAGCCGCTGCACAGCCCGCGCTTTTATCCCGACGAGGGCTGCCTGCCCGTCGGCGCGGCGCTGATCGCCGCCTGGGCGCAGAGTCGGGCGTAAGAAACAAGGGCAAACAAAAGCCGCCGCGAAAACGCAAAGACGCGAAGAAAAGCGAAAGACGAACGGCCGCCCCGCGGCATTTCGCTTCCAGCTCTTTCTCCGCGTCTTCGTATCCTCGCGGCGGCTTTTTGTTTTATGGACGCGCTTGTATGATCTTGTTTTTATGATAAAACAACCTATAAAATAGAAATAAGACGTAAAATTCATGCCTTTGTCGATTAAAATTTTCAGTTGGCAGGGCGGCGCTCCGCGCCGCGGGAATTTTCGGTTGGTGCGTGGTCAGCCGCTGAAGGCCGTGCGGACGCTGGTCGAAGCCGGCGCCGATCCGAAGGCCGCCGCCTTTCTTTGAACAAACAAAGCGCCGCCCCGCCGGCCGTTATTACTACGGTCGGCGGAGCGGCACCTCTTTTTTTCGGGGACCGGCGTTTAGCTGTTCGCGGCGGGCTGCTCCATGGGCTTCATCTGCGAAGGATCCATGGGCGGCAGGATGACGGGCGTGGGCAGGTTGGCCAGCGACACGAGCTGGCTGATCATGGCGCGCACGTAGGGCAGCAGCATGATCATGCCGTTGTCCTTGAGGATCGCCTCGCGGTCGGCGCCTTCGGCCTCGATGAAGAACACGCCGGTCACGTCGGCGATGATCTCGAATGGATAGTTGTTGTTCTCGGCGTCGTCGAACACGGTGACGCGGATGTTGAGGAACGTCGGGTCCTTGGGCGTGGCGCTCATGCGCACGCGCTGATCCAGTTTGATGGAAAGGGCGAGGTTCTCGTCCTTCTTGGGCTGGAAGTGGTGATTGATGTCGAACTGCAGGCTCTCGGCGCGGAAATCGGCAAGGCGGATCTCGTTCATAAACACAGGCTCCTTTGGGGAAAAGTTTGGGGTGGAGAATGGTGCGCGGCACGCTGCCGCCCATTATAACACGGATCTCTCAAAATCCAAGGGAGCCCGGCCAAGGCGAAATGGGAACAATGCGGGGAGAAGGCTCGAAAGTCGACGCCGTGCCGGACAAGGGGAGCGACGGCGGGCGGAATCCCCGAGAGAGCGGCGTCTTATTTGTTATGACCGGAAAATTCAGCCGATCGGCGCCGGTGAATGTATCAAACGCACAAATCGAGAATGTGACTTCGAGCACTTTATCTGAAAATGTTATAGAGCTCTTGCATAGAAGAAAAATTTGGTTATAATGGCCGTAGATCATCAAGAGAAGGAGGTGCGACTTATGGGCAAACTCGCAGGCAAGAAACTGATCCTCCTTGGCGAGCGCGACGGCGTGCCGGCGCCCGCTATGAAGGCTTGTTTCGAGAACAGTGGAGCCGAAGTCGTCTTCGAAGCAACGGAGTGCTTCGTCTGAACGGCTGCCGGAGCCATGGACTTGCAGAACCAGCAGCGCGTCAAGGATTGCGCTGAGAAGTACGGTGCTGAGAACTGCGTGGTCATTTTCGGTTCGTCCGACGCCGAAGGCGCCGAGATTTACGCCGAAACCGTGACCAACGGAGATCCCACCTTTGCAGGTCCCCTGGCCGGCGTCCCGTTGGGACTCGCCGTTTATGACATCTTCGATGAAGAAATTCGTGCTGAAGCTGATCCCAAGGCGTGGGAGGAGCAGATTTCCATGATGGAGATGGTGCTCGATCCCGAAGCGCTCGCCGCTGCCGTCAAAGGCATCCGCGATCAGTATTCCCAGTACAAGCTGTAGTTTTTTTACAGTCTGTCGAATAAACCGGTTCGTGGACGAGCGATCGTTCGCGGGCCGGCTTTTTTGTTGTCGCCGCGAAAAACGGCGAAAAAATATGCGCGTCGGCGGGGGCTTCGAAGCGGACGTTTCTCCTCCGCGGCGCCCAGAAAACTTAACACTTTTTATCAAGAATTAGTATGAATCGAAAGCGGCGGCCGGATGATCGAGAATTTCGCAATCATCCGGCCGCCGCTTTCAATTTTCGACGCCATGGGCGGCGTTATGTCGAGCGTATTCCCGCGGCCGCCTCTGTCCCTGGCGCGGAGGTTACCGCGCCTTGCCGAGGTACGCGGCCTTGATGGCGGGGTCGTTGAGCAGGTCGCTGCCCTTGCCCTGCACGCCGAGCGAACCGGTCTCGAGGACGAAGGCGTAGTCGGCGATCTTCAGCGCCACGTTGGCGTTCTGTTCGACGAGCAGGATCGTGATGCCTTCGTGGTGCAGCGTCTCGATGATCTTGAAGATGTCGCGGATGACGATCGGGGCCAGTCCCAGCGAGGGCTCGTCCATCATCAGCAGTTTGGGGCGCATCATCAGGGCGCGGCCGACGGCCAGCATCTGCTGTTCGCCGCCGGAGAGCGTCCCGGCCATCTGCCACGAGCGTTCTTCAAGGCGGGGGAAGAGCTCGTACACGTGTTCGAGGTCGGCTGTCAGATCGTCGCTGCGCAGATAAGCGCCGATCTGCAGATTTTCCTGCACGGTCAGGTTGGGGAAGACGCGGCGTCCTTCGGGAACCATGCAGATGCCTTCCGAGACGATGGTCTGCGGGTCCTGACCGCTGATGACGTTGCCGTCGTAAGTGATCGTGCCTTCCTTGATCGGTACGAGCCCGCTGATGGCGCGCAGCGTGGTGGATTTGCCGGCGCCGTTGGCGCCGATGAGGGTGACGATCTGGCCTTTTTCGACGGAGAAGGAAACGCCTTTCAGCGCTTCGATGCCGCCGTAGCTGACTTTCAGATCCATGATCGTGAGCAGGCTCATTCTTCGTCACCTCCCAGATAGGCCTTGATGACAACGGGGTCGTTCTGAACTTGCGCGGGCGTGCCTTCGGCGATCTGGCGCCCGAATTCGATCACGTAAATGCGGTCGGAAATGTTCATGACGAGATCCATGTGATGCTCGATGATGAAAACGGTCAGGTTGAAATCTTTTTTGATCTGCCGGATGAACTGCCCCAGCGCCAGCGTTTCCTGCGGATTCATGCCAGCCGCCGGTTCGTCGAGCAGCAGCAGCGTCGGATCGGTGGCCAGCGCGCGGACGATCTCGAGCAGACGCTGTTTGCCGTAAGGCAGGCTGACGGCCATTTCGTCGCGCTCGCCCGCCAGGCCGACGATATCGAGCAGTTCCAGCGAGCGCTCGCGCATCGTCGTTTCCTCCCGGCCGTTGAAGCGCAGCGTCGCGGTGATGAAGTTGCTGGTACGGCGCAGATGGCGCGCCGTGAGCACGTTTTCGAACACGGTCATGCCCGAAAACAAGCGGATGTTCTGGAACGTGCGGGCGATGCCGAGCTTGGTGATCTGGTCGGGCGTCGGGCGCAGCACGTGCGTTTTGTAAAGATCGGCGTTGCTGCCGGCGTAAAGGTTTTTCATCTTGCCGGAGGGATGGTTGCGCACGATCGGCACGCCGTGGAAGGAGATCTCGCCGTTCGTGGGCGCGTAGATGCCCGTGACGGCATTGAAGGCCGTGGTCTTGCCGGCGCCGTTGGGGCCGATCAGGGCGACGATCTCGCCCTCGTTGACGTCCATCGTCAGGTCGTTGACGGCGACGACGCCGCCGAACTGCATGGTAAGGTGATCGAGGTGCAGCACGTTTTTCGGATCAGTCATGGGGCGTCGCCTCCTTTGCCCTGCGCCGCCTGAACAGGTCGGGCAGCTCTTTGGTGCCCATGATGCCGCGGCGGAAGAACAGCACCACGATCATGATGATGATCGAGAACACGACGAGGCGGAAGCCGTTGCGCAGCAGCGGCACCTCGAAGCCGTTGACGACCTGTTTCTCGTCGAGAAAGCGCAGCCACCATTCGGAGCAGGCCACGAACAGGAACGAACTCAGGCACGAGCCCGTCACCGAGCCGACGCCGCCGATGACGACGATCAGCAGGATCTCGTAAGTCATCGCCGAGGTGAAGCTTTTGGCCTGCACCGACGTCTGGTACATGGCCAGCATGGCGCCGGAGATGCCCGTGAAGAACGACGAGATGCAGAAAGCGAGCTGCTTGTGGCTGGCCAGGTTGATGCCCATGGCCTCGGCGGCGATCTCGTTGTCCTTGATGGCCCGCAGCGCGCGACCGTAGGTGGAGTTGATCAACAGCACCAGCAGCGCGATGCAGAAGCCCGCGATCAGCATCGGCACCGTCGTGGCCAGATAGACCGACACCGTGCCGTCGGGGTTCATGATGTTGAAGTCGGTGAAAATCGTGAACAGCCGCAACATGTTGGAGCCGTTGGTGATCGGTCCCAGCTGGTTCCACTGGAAGATGGCGCGGATGATTTCGGCGAATCCCAGCGTGGCGATGGCCAGATAATCGCTCTTCAGCCGCAGCACCGGCAGGCCGATCAGCCAGGCGAACAGCGCCGCGGCCAGCCCCGCCAGAAACATGGCGACGAACCACGGCAGCGTGAACTGGATGATGCCGCCGCCGAAATACTGGTACACGATGGGACGCGAGACGATGGGGATCGTGAAGATGCAGTACACGTAGGCGCCGATGAGCATGAACCCCGCCTGCCCGAGCGAAAAGATGCCCGTGAAGCCGTTGAGCAGATTCATGGACACGGCGACGAGCGCGTAGACGGCGCCCTTTTTCAGCACCGTAAAGAGCATCGAACGCGGCGGCAGGCATTGCTCCGCCACGAACACCGCCACGTAGATCGCGACGATGATCAGCGCGCTGATGATGTTGGCGCTGCGTTCTTGTCCTCTGTCGATCATGGCTATCACCTACACCTTGTCCGTGTTTTCTTCGCCGAACAGCCCCGTGGGCTTGACGAGAAGAATGACGATCAGCAGCGCAAACGTGAAGGCGTCGGAAAACGTGGCCAGCCCGAGCGGTTTGGCGATAAAGCCGAGTCGGAACAGAATAACGTCCAGTCCCTTGATAAGATTCTCGCAGATGCCGATGATGAAAGCCCCGATGACCGCTCCGGGAATGGAGCCGATGCCGCCGAACACCGCCGCGACGAACGCCTTCAGTCCCGGCATGGCGCCCGAAGTCTGGATGACCGTCGAGTAGTTGGTGAAGTACAGCACCGAGCCGACGGCGGCCAGAAACGAGCCGATCACGAACGTGGCCGAGATGACCCGGTCGATCTTGATGCCCATCAGCAGACTCGTCTCGAAATCCTTGCTGACCGCGCGCATCGCCATGCCCAGCTTGGTGCGGTTGATCAGCATGACCAAAAGCGCCGTCAGGAAGATCGTCAGAAACGGCGTGATCACCGTCACCATCGTCGTTGTCGCGCCGCTGAGACGGATCGAATCGGAGATAAACGGGACCTTGGGATAGAACTGGTTCAGACCGCCCGTGATGTAGAGCACGAGGTTCTGGAGCGTGTAGCTGACGCCGATGGCCGAAATCATGGCGCTCATTCTGGGTGCCGAGCGCAGCGGGCGGTAGGCGATGCGTTCGATGAAGAAGCCGATCACGGCCGTGAGGATCAGCACGACCGGCACCGAGATGTAGAGCGGCACCGCGGCAGAAATGTACACCATCAGGATACCGGCCACCATGAACACATCGCCGTGGGCAAAGTTGATGAGACGCAGGATACCGTACACCATCGTGTAGCCGATGGCAATCAGCGCGTACTGCCCTCCCACGGAAATGCCCGACAGCAGATAGGGAAAAACGGTTTTCCACATGAGGGAACGACTCCCTTTCAGATTAAAATTCAACGAGAAAGGCGCGGCGGGGACGAACGCGACGCCCTCGCCGCGCCTTCATTCGCGGCAAGAAAACATTGTCGCTCTGTTTTTTTCGTAAAAACTACAAAGTCCCCTTCACGTCGCTCACGTGGTGCTCGGCGAGGAAGTCCCACTGGCCCGTTTCGGGATTGACGGTCTTGAGGAAGGCCGAGTCGCGGATGGCGTCGCCGTTTTTGTCGAACGAGATCATGCCGCTGACGCCCTTGTACTTGACGCCCCACAGCGCCTTGTTGACGTCGC
>PPYE01074338.1_pt1 | contig 12670 bp, 16 predicted proteins | sample 1559881 | NCBI WGS metagenome assembly PPYE01 (sample SAMN08240022, study PRJNA423297) | Human gut metagenome, whole genome shotgun sequencing project.
AACGGAGGACACCGGAGGAAAAAGACACACACATTATAATATTCGCACGCGCGTATAGGGACGGAAAAAGGAAGGAACCCATACGAAAACAGCAGACGGAAAACAAGAAAAGACGGAAAAGAAGCAAGCCCGAAGGACAATCGGACACCGCAAGCCAGGGCAGGGCAAGGAATGGACAGGAAAACAGCTACGAAAAACGCAGTACGATATACACAACACACAAGTGAGTTTTCAAAAACTATTGCCACTGCTGAAAAACTCCAGGAAAGAAAAAGCAGAGAAGAATGTCCTTATTCAAGTACGCGCCAACCAGAGTCTGAATGTAAAATTCATAAAGAAGACTACATATTTTGCACCTCCCCCTCTACCGCACATATACACTTGATAATTATTATTTGAAAAAAGTTCTATAATAATTTGGTTTATATTATAAACTATATTACATTTGTAAAGTATTTAAGCAAAATAAACTTTTGTCATTCAACCTATAAAACATCATAACAATGAAAACAAACACAATATTTTACAAGAAGCGTGCCACTATCCTGGCATGTGCCACACTAGCTATTCCGAGATTTGCTACTGAAAGTATAGCACAGACCACTAACTTTATATCACCATAAGTAAGAAATAAAGCCTATGAAAACAAACCAAAACAACGAAAAGACAGTTCCAACCCAGGAACAAATCGAAGCAGTATGCCGGCAAAGTGCCCGTCATTTTTGGAATTGGCTCACTTGGTCATTAGTCTATTATGTGGTAATAAACCTGTTTCTTATAGCTATAAACTGGTTTACCAGTCCACACTACTGGTGGGTACTATGGGTGATAGCAGGCTGGGGAATCAGCTTGCTGATGACAGCCATAGAAAAAAGCATCAAATATTAATCAATCACAAACTAAAAAGAAAAAACAGTATGGAAGAAAGAAAATTGAATGAGAAAGAGAGTTTGGAACTCATCGCTCAAATGATTCAGAATACAAAAAACAGGCTAGAAACCAATTGTGGCATGCCATTCCTCTTTTGGGGATATACCACCCTCTTTGTCAGCCTGCTGTGCTCGCCATGTTTTTCTGGCAACTTCCCATCCTGTTCATAATCCTTCTGCTGATGGGCATGGGGACTACACTAACAGGACTGGTGGTAGGTTATAAAACTGTCACTATTTGCGGCACACTGGGAGCGTTAAGCTCCATCGGATGCCTTTTTTATCCAGGTCCAAACCAGATATTAATCTTCGCTCCTGTCTTTATTTTCATGATGGTTATTCCGGGACATGTATTGAATCATGCTGCCCGTAAACAAAAAAAATCGTAACTTTGCGCCTATGTTCAAAGAATTGAATCCATTACTACATTCCGAACTGAGACTTGCCGTGATGTCCATACTGGTTTCAGTGGAAGAGGCCGAGTTCAGCTATCTGAAACAACAGACAGGAGCGACGGCAGGTAATCTGAGTGTGCAAATAGACAAGCTGAACAAGGCTGGCTATGTAGAAGTCATCAAGACTTTCAAGGGAAAAATGCCTTGTACCATTTGTAAGATTACACTAAAAGGGCTTGAAGCCTTTGAAGAATATGTAGACGCATTAAAAAGCTATATAAACATCAATACATAACAGATCATATCATTATTTGTCACATCCACAAACCTGTTTGAATAAATACTGTTTAACATCTTGATTGACAAGTATTCTGGAACTTACCATCCCAAGATGATTATATGGGATAACTTTCTATTATCCCATATAATTTTTTAGAATAAACACCATAATAAAAGGTTTTGTAAATTTGTACCCGGAAGAGAGAACATCCTCTCCCACAAAAATGTTTATATTATACAAACTTTAAATAATAGAATTATGGAATTTGTAACGAATGAAAAGCTGACAATCGTAGGCGCTGCCGGAATGATTGGATCGAACATGGCTCAAACTGCTATCATGATGGGTCTTACTCCCAATATTTGTTTGTATGACCCATACGCTCCCGGCCTGGAAGGTGTGGCAGAAGAACTATACCATTGCGGTTTCGAAGGCATGAACATCACATTCACTTCCGATATCAAGGAAGCTTTGACCGATGCTAAATATATTGTAAACTCAGGTGGTGCGGCACGTAAAGCCGGCATGACCCGTGAAGACTTGCTGAAAGGAAACGCAGCCATCGCTGAAGAATTCGGAAAAAATGTAAAGGCCTACTGTCCGGACGTAAAACATATCGTGGTTATTTTCAATCCGGCTGATATCACCGGTCTGATCACCTTATTATATTCAGGTTTGAAACCATCACAAGTTACAACCCTTGCCGCTCTTGACTCTACACGCTTGCGCAGCGAATTGTCCAAGCATTTCGGCATCGCTATGGATAACGTAGAAAACTGCCGCACGTATGGCGGTCATGGTGAGCAGATGGCTGTTTATGCTTCTACCGCTAAAGTAAACGGAAAAGCATTACTTGATATCATCGGCACTGATGCTTTGACAAAAGAACAATGGACCGAAATACAACAAAAAGTAACTAAAGGCGGTGCAAACATCATCAACCTGCGCGGCCGCTCTTCTTTCCAAAGCCCGTCCTATGTTTCTATCGAAATGATTGCCGCCGCTATGGGAGGAAAACCATTCCGCTGGCCTGCAGGAACTTACGTATCCAATGGTAAGTTCGACCATATCATGATGGCCTGGGAAACTTCCATCACCAAGGATGGCTGCCACTTAAAAGAAGTGAAAGGCACGCCCGAAGAAGAAGCCGCATTAGAAAAAAGTTATGCACATCTTTGTGCTTTGCGTGATGAAGTGATTGCTATGGGAGTACTTCCTCCAGTTTCCGAATGGAACAAACTGAATCCTTATATTAAATAATTCTGATTACAATATTCCGTTAAAAACATCGCCGGGTTCACCCTTGGCGATGTTTTTTTTGTATCTTCGCACTCGCAATGATAGACCAACCCACCATAGACCGGATACTGGATGCCGCACAAATTGTAGATGTGGTATCCGAGTTTGTCACTCTGCGGAAACGCGGTGTGAATTTTGTCGGACTTTGTCCATTCCATGATGACAAAACCCCTTCATTCTATGTATCACCGGCCAAAGGATTATGCAAATGCTTCGCCTGTGGCAAAGGTGGAAATGCTGTCCATTTCGTTATGGAACACGAGCAGATGACCTATCCCGAAGCACTACGCTGGCTGGCAAAGAAATACAATATAGAAATAAAGGAACGCGAATTGACCGATGAGGAGAAACAAGTACAAAATATACGGGAAAGTCTCTTTGTTGTCAATGAGTTTGCCCGCGATTATTTTCAAAATATCCTCTACAATCACGCTGACGGAAAAGCCATTGCCATGTCTTATTTCCGCCAACGGGGCATCCGTGACGATATTGTCAAGAAATTCCAATTGGGATACAGCACTACCGCTCCTGACGCATTGGCACAAGAAGCCATGCGAAAAGGATATAAAAAAGAATTTTTGCTCAAGACCGGACTATGCTACGAAAAAGAAGATGGCAGTTTACGCGACCGTTTTTGGGGACGTGTGATATTTCCATGGTTTAACATCAGCGGAAAAGTGCTTGGCTTCGGCGGACGTGTACTGGACAGCCGTACCAAGGGAGTAAACCAAAAATACGTCAATTCGCCCGAATCCGAAATCTTCAGTAAACGAAAAGAACTATATGGCATTTATCAGGCTAAAGCTGCCATTGTAAAAGCCGACTGTGTTTACATGGTAGAAGGATACACCGATGTAATTGCCATGCACCAGTGCGGGCTGGAGAATGTGGTGGCCAACTCGGGTACAGCATTGAGCGAACAACAAATCCGGTTGCTACACCGCTTCACCTCCAATATCACCTTATTATATGATGGTGACGAAGCCGGTATAAAAGCAAGTATCCGAGGCATCGATATGTTACTTGCAGAAGGCATGAATATCAAAGTGCTGCTTCTGCCTGACGGAGATGATCCCGATAGTTTTTCCAGAAAACACAATGCCACGGAATTCAGAAAATACATTGATGATCACGAAGAGAACTTTATCCGTTTCAAGACCAACCTTTTACTAAAAGACGCACAAAGGGACCCCATCAAACGGGCCGGATTGATATCGGACATGGCACGAAGTATCGGACTGATTCCGGATAAAGTAATTCGATATACCTGCTTGACAGAATGTGCTACCCTCTTGAACGTAAACGAGCAAATTATTTTAGACGAGATCAAAAAGCATCTGCTTCAACGGGATGATAACTATCTGGAACAAATCAAGAAAGAAAAAGACGCATCCGCCACTACCGGCTCTCTGCCTCCAGCGGATACTCCTTTTCCTGCCGGCAGCATACCTCCTGCCGATATGCCCCCCCTAGGCGTGGATGATAATGTTCCCCCTCCGTTTCCTCCTGCAGAAGCAGAAGCGGGATATCAATCGTATATTCCCCAAGAAGGACGGGAAAAGTACGTTTTTTATGTAAAAGAGCAGTTACTGCTTCAAACTTTGATACGCCACGGAGAGAAAGTCATGTGCTATGTAGAAACGGAAGAAAATACGGAAACTCCTCTTACTGTGATAGAATATATTTCTATGGATTTGAAACAGGATGAATTACAGTTCCATAATCCGTTGCACCGGAAAATACTGGCAGAAGCAGAAGCTCATCTGCATGACCCCAACTTCACGGCAGAGCGTTATTTTCTGGCTCATCCCGATCCTACAATCAGCAAACTGGCGGCAGATATGATAAATGATCGTTACCAACTGAGTAAAAGCAATTCACAAGCGATGGTTAAAGATGAAGAACGCTTACACGAATTGGTACCGCACCAACTTATCGACTTCAAACTTGCCATATTAGAAGAGGATATGAAATATACGCTGCAAGCATTGAACAAACCTGAAGTAGTAGCCAATGCCGATAAATGCCTTGAAGTTATGGCCCACTTTAAAGAATTAAGTGAATTACAAAAAATTATGGCCAAGCGTGCCGGCGACCGGGTAGTACTAAAATAAAGGCATAACTCCTTATCGGTTATGCCGTATCAAATTCATAAATTCCTCACGTGTTTTAGCCTGGTTAAACGCACCAGTGAAATCAGAAGTAGTAGTAATGGCATTTTGTTTCTCCACCCCGCGCATCTGCATGCACATGTGCTTGGCTTCGACCACTACCATCACTCCCAGCGGATTCAAGGTTTCCTGAATACATTCTTTTATTTGCAGTGTCATACGTTCCTGTACCTGCAACCGATGAGAAAACACATCCACTACCCGGGCAATCTTACTCAAACCGGTGATATAACCATTGGGAATATAAGCAACATGTGCCTTTCCATAAAACGGAAGCATATGGTGTTCGCACAAAGAGAAGAAATCAATATCTTTCACGATAACCATCTGACTATACTCTTCTTTGAATTTAGCTCCCAACAAAATGGCATGCGGATCTTGTTCATAACCGCGTGTCAATGTCAGCATAGCTTTGGCTACGCGCTCAGGAGTTTTCAGCAATCCTTCTCTTTCTACATCTTCACCCAATAGGGATAAAATACTCTGATAATGGCCTTTCAACTGTTCAATTTTCTCTGCTGACCATTCGGGATGCAATAGTTCTTCCATGTTATTAGTCCAGGGGAATATTAATTTGTTCACGAACAATAGATACTTCTTTAAAAACACCGGTAGCCTTCAGACGGCGCATGGCGGCATCCGCTTCCTCAATACTGCGGAAATCACCTACACGACACAGCCAACGAGGAGGCTGGAAATAGGCATAGACAGGCATATCGGGAAACTCCTCTTTCACCTTGGCAGCCACATTATTAGCTTCATTACGAGCCACCCGCGAATTGTTTCCTGCATAGACCTGAACCCGATACCCTCTGGCTTTCAACATTTTCTGCTCACCTCCCGTAACATTTCCTGTATAGATACTACCAATCAAGCCTGTTATTTTAGGATCTTGACGGATGGTTACAGTACCTTCTCCGGCACGGTTACGCTGCAAGCTTTCTACTATGTTCTGCTGTGCCAAAGCGGAAAGTCCGAGACTCAAAAAGAGTAGGATAAAAATGTATCTCATGTCGTTTTATGAATTTAACTTCTTTACCATACTTGTCGGCAATCAAAGAACGGATAAACGCGTGGATTTCCTGAGCCTGTTCAGCAGTAGCAGTCTTACCTGTACCAATAGCCCAAACCGGTTCGTAAGCCAAGATAATCTTACTAAAATCTTCGGCAGACAAAGAGAATACCGATGCCAACTGAGCAGCAACTACTTCATTTTGTTTGTTAGCTTCACGCTCTTCCAATACCTCACCGATGCAGAAGATAGGCTTCAAGTTATTAGCCAAAGCCAATTTAACTTTTTCTTCCAGGATTTCCACAGTTTCGTGATAGTAAGCACGACGTTCCGAGTGACCCAGAATTACATATTCAGCACCTGTAGAAGCTACCATTTCAGCAGAAACCTCACCGGTATATGCACCTGATACTTTATCTGCACAGTTTTCTGCACCTACACCAATTACAGCCTTGTCAACAATAGGAGTAACAGAAGCCAAGTGAATAAACGGAGTACAGATTACCACATCACAATTAGGTTTGTCAGCAGCCAAAGCTTCATTCAATTCTTTTGCCAGAGCAATACCTTCCTGAAGGTTCTTGTTCATTTTCCAGTTTCCTGCAACAATGTTTTTTCTCATTTTGTTTGTTTTATTAAAGGGTTAATGAAATTATTTTGTTCGATTCTCTTTCAATTTCTTTTTCCTATGAAAATGCTCCCAAATGACATCCACCATGCTGAAAAACAACAACGGAAAGACAAACCATGCCAATACCAGCACCACTTTATGACTGAAAGTCTTTTCATTGATTTGTGCCAAAGGCAGTTTTTCCAGCCTGTCGGTCAGCACATATTCATCGGGTAGACTATTCACACTCCACTTGTTTATAACCACTCCGTTCTTCAGCAACATCAGTCCGGGATTAGAGCGTATCATGGTTTTCAGTGTAATGTCATCCATCAGGCAGAAAGGATACTCGGCTCCCGTACGCTCCTGCCAGTCTTCAATATCACTATCGGGTGATGAGGTAAGACAATAGAATTGATATCCATGCTCCACACTATAATCATACAGTTCATTTATCAGGTCAATGGTACTATCATCCGCCTGGCTCAGCTGATGCGCCACCAACAGAAAGGTATAATTATCATCATCCAGTACTTCATCGGTTATATCTTCCCCGTCTTCTTGACGAATAATGGAAAAGTCATGAATAGGCGGTTCGTATCCTTGTTCCTTCACCATCGTTTTGGAATCCACAAAAGTCCATGTGCTATCAGGATAATTTTCTAATGTAAACTCTTTCTCCACTCCATCTTTTTGAAGAATAAAACGGGTCTCATAAACAGTAGGCTTCTCTCCTTCCGGAATTTCCATCCCTTTACGTATATCTGCCCCGATATGATAAGGGCGGAAATCAAAGACAGGCAACTCACGGTACAAAAGATATACTCCTAAACAAAACTCGACCATTGCCTGTAATACAGACGCCAGAAACGGAAGAAAGGCAGGCACCGAAGCAGCCCAACCGAAAACCTCCAAATAATCCTGAATTTTATATTGAGTACCCAGCGGATCTACCGCTTTGACAAAACCGGAAAATATAAATACTGCCGCCAGCAAAAAACGGCAGGCGTTTGTCCAGATTCCAATGATACTATGTAACTGTTTACTCTCCAAATTCCAACTTGATCAATCCGAATACAGAATAATTAATCATATCCATATAGTTGGCATCAATGCCCTCTGATACCAATGTAGCTCCATCGTGACCTTCAATCTGCTTGGTACGATAGATTTTCATCAAAATCAAATCAGTATACGAACTGACACGCATGCTGCGCCACGCTTCGTCATAATCATGATTTTTGGCCAACATCAGTTCCAAAGCCTGTTTGGCATACCGGTCATACAATTCCAAAGCACGCTCTTCAGTCATGTCATCCGTTTCAGCATATCCCAGTTCCAATTGAACCAAGCCGATTATTCCATAATTTACAATAGCGATAAACTCCGAACGGATACCTTCATCCACCATCGCCACCCCTTTGGTTTCAATGCTACGAATACGGTTTGCCTTGATAAATATCTGATCGGTAACAGATGAAGGGCGCATGATACGCCATGCTGCACCGTAATCGTGCAGTTTTTTCGCAAACAAATCACGGCAAATAGCTATCACATGTTCAAATTGTTGTTTCGTATCTTTCATCACACTCTATGATTAGGCGGCAAAGTTACGCATTTTTCTGCTTAAGCGTAAACAAAAAGGCGGAAAAGAATACTCTTTCCCGCCCTATTTTATATTTCTTAATTAACTAAAGCTTAAGAACATCTTAACACTTGTCCCGGACGAAGAATAGTTCTGCGGGTAATGTGGTTCAACTTGCATAAAGCATCAATAGATGTACCTGTTTTCTGTGCAATGCGGCTCAATGTATCCCCACTTCTTACCTTATGGTAACGGATAGTACCATCTGATGAAGCAAGCAAATTCACATTCTTACTATTAGTCCTGTTACGCTGGTATCTGTTATTACCTTTTCTGAACAAATAAGAATCGGCTACAATATCCTGTTTCTCAAAATCAAATAACAATGCCGGATTAATGGCCTGTCCCAAGAAACGCGTTTCAAAATGAAGATGTGACCCGGTGGAACGTCCGGTGTTTCCACCCAATCCGATAGGTTCTCCTGCTTCTACGTACTGGTTCTCATCCACAATCTGCTTTGACAAGTGACCATATACTGTTTCCAATCCATTCTCGTGACGAATCACCACATATTTTCCATATCCGCGGCGTTCATACTTCACCATACGTACCTTTCCACTGAAAGCTGCACGGATCGTATCACCTATATATACTTTTATATCCAATCCATTGTGCATACGACGACGACGGGGACCAAATTTAGAAGTTATTTTTGTGTGTTCTGTCGGCATACGGAAACCGGTCATATCAATACGGAATGTATCAGGAATAGTAACAGTATTACCATAAGCGTGTACACGCTCGTTACTCCAATTAGGGTAGAGACTATATGCAGGATAAGCTGACTTTTCCGCCTTTATCTGACGAATCAATGCAACAGAATCTACTGCTTTCAATTTTCGGTCGATAGGTGCCTGGCGTGCCAACAGATCCTGTCCTGACACATTCAGGCTAACCAGGGCGAAGGCTGCCGCTGCGACTACTTTAACACATTTCAAAATCATCCGTTTTTTTAGGTTTTTCTTTTTAATATTCGTCATTAGCATAAAGGGAACCGAACACGGCTTGCTTATACTCGAATATCTCTTCTGGTTTAAAAAATCGTTTAAGTTCCACTTCAGCGGTTTCCGGCGAATCGGAAGCATGAACTATATTCTCCTGAAAGCTCATGCTGTAATCTCCACGGATAGTACCGGGAGCCGCCAGACGTCCGTTAGTAGGACCGGTTAATGTTCTCACTACTTGGACAGCGTCCACACCTTCAAAGCAGCATACAATAACAGGACAAACCATCATTGCATCTTTCACTCGCTGAAAGAACGGCTTTGAACTCAAATGAGCGTAATGTTCGCTAAGCACTTCATCCGTCAATTGAACCATTTTCATTCCGGCTAAACGCAGGCCTTTTCTTTCAAATCTATTAATAATCTCACCCACCAAGCCCCTCTGCAGAGTGCAAGGTTTCAAAATAACCAGCGTTTTTTCCATCATAATATTGGGTTCATTTAAGGTTTATACTGTGCTTTTTCCAAAAATTCTTCCAAAGATAAAGATTTTCCTTGAGAAAGAAGGAACTTCTTTAACTCTTTTTGTATGTAAGTTATATACAATGCTTCGATAAAATGTTCAGAAACCTCTATAAATAAAGGGGAAACCAACTTCAAATCGGCTTCCGCTATCTCGAAACCATCATTGGTCTGTACCATTATTTCAAGCCGCTTGCGAGTTTCTTCGGTCAGTTTGTAAGTGGTGACCAAAATACAATAAGACTGATCAGCGCCACGTCCCACACGCCCACGCAACTGATGCAATTGTGAAAGTCCGAAACGTTCGGCGTTTTCAATGACCATCACCGAGGCATTCGGGACATTCACCCCGACCTCAATCACTGTAGTGGCCACCATAATCTGGGTTTCACCACTTTGCCGCCCTTCTTCTATCTGTTTGCGAATGGAAGCATAAAGACTGGCACGGCGATTGTCAAACTGATGGATAGTCTGGATGGGTTTACGGCCCGGCGGCAATTCGTCAATAACTGATACATCAAGATCACCATACAGTGTCATAGCCAAGGTACGGGGAATAGGGGTAGCCGTCATGACCAGCACATGAGGCGGACAAACATTCTTGCTCCATAACTTGGCACGCTGAGCCACTCCGAAACGATGTTGCTCGTCTATAATCACCATTCCTAAAGAAGAAAAACCCACAGTATCTTCCAAAACGGCATGCGTGCCTATAAGAATCTGAACATCCCCCGTCAGCAAATCCTTCAATATCTTCTCACGCTTCTTTCCTTTGACAGATCCCATTAAAAGTTCCACGCGCACATCCATGCCAAACAGGAATTTCCGAATGGTTTCATAATGTTGGGCGGCAAGAATCTCTGTAGGAGCCATCATACATGCCTGATAGCCATTATCCAGTGCGATAAGCATGGACATCAAGGCCACCAATGTTTTCCCACTTCCCACGTCACCTTGCAGCAAACGGTTCATCTGCCGTCCGCTTCCCATATCTTTTCTTATCTCCTTTATCACCCGTTTTTGCGCTCCGGTCAGTTCAAAAGGAAGATTCTGTGAATAAAAAGTATTAAAGATCTCACCCACCCGTTCAAAACGCAGGCCCCGATATTTACGCTGCCTGTCTTTACTGTAACGTAGAATATTGAGCTGCACATAGAACAGCTCTTCAAACTTCAAACGATATTGGGCCTTCCGCAGCAATTCGGGATTCTTGGGGAAATGAATATTACGGATGGCCTCATCCAAAGACATTAAATGATGCTCCTCCACTAACCGAGGGGGCAATGTTTCAGCAAGAGGTTCCTGTAGCAGGGCAAGCGCATTCTTCATCAACTTCTCCAGCCCATGAGAGTTCAAGAAACCGCGCTTCATCCTTTCCGTTGTGTTATAATAAGGCTGCAACCCCATCGTAGATAAGGTAAGTTCGCCTGAAGGGTCCATATCGGGATGAGCCACATTGATACGGCCATTGAATACGGTCGGTTTACCAAAGACAATATACTCTGTCCTGGTCTTATAATGCTCTAGCAGATATTTAATTCCTTGAAACCAGACTAAATCAATGATGCCCGTACCATCAGAAAAATGACCGACAAGTCTGCGCTGTCTTCCCTCACCCAAAGTCTCAAAACTGAGGATTTCGCCTTTCAACTGGATATAAGGCATATTTCCGTCTATTTCATGGATATAATAAAGGCGGCTGCGGTCTACATATTTATATGGAAAATAGTACAACAAATCATGCAAGGAAAAAAGATTCAATTCCTTGTTCAAGACGGTTGCACGCTGCGGGCCTACTCCTTGCAAATATTTTATGTCACGCGTAGTGATATCGAACATTTCAAATTAAGACTTCCGCTATTTTCAAATCAAAAGGGGTGGTTAATTTAATATTTTCTCTATTTCCCTGCACCAGACAGACCTCCCTGCCCATCGGGCTATCACTTCCCGGGAAACAAAAGGACGCACGCCATCATGAACACCTACCAAGCCTTCTCCCTTCACGTATGCCAACCCATTCTTTACAGAATGGAAACGAGTTTCGCCCCCATCGGCAATATCATGACGCAAAGCAAAATGATACGTTTCACAAAGATCTTTCCAGTAAGCCTGCTGGCTCACCGGAAGAACTAATATAATATGCATAGAAGAATCAAAAGCGTAAAAAGCCTCTATGGTACGCATCAACACAGGTTTGCCCCCTACAGGCAAAAACTGTTTGGGAATATCCCCTCCCATACGCAACCCTTTGCCTCCTGCAACTATAATGACATGCCTGTTCATTCTGCAATCATCATCCCTTGCTTCAATTCTGTCACCTTTTCCGCACCGACATATTTCTCGGCAATGGCAAATGAGAATGCCATAGCGGCACCGGGTCCTTTACCGGTAATAAAATTACCGTCTTTCTCTACCAAAGCGGCCGTATACTCAGCACCTTCCAGATACTTTTCGAATCCCGGATAGCAAGTTACTTTCTTACCTTTCAACAAACCACGCTTTCCATATACCAACGGAGCGGCACAGATGGCAGACAACGGACGTCCGGCTTCAGCAAATGTCATAATCAACTTGCCCAAACCTTCGTGAGCATCCAGATTTGTCGCTCCGGGCAGCCCACCAGGCAATACAATCATCTCCGCATCCCCTTCTTTTACTTCTTCAAACACCATATCGGCTACTACCGGAACACCATGCGCACCGTTTACGGTCAGCACACCTGTTACGGAAACAGTCTTCACAGGCAAACCTGCACGTCTCAACACATCTACCGGGGTCAGCGCCTCCACTTCCTCGAAGCCTTCTGCCAAAAATACATAAATTGTTTTCATAAGCTACTTCAGTTTAAAGTAATATGTAATAG
>PPYE01433493.1_pt1 | contig 12668 bp, 10 predicted proteins | sample 1559881 | NCBI WGS metagenome assembly PPYE01 (sample SAMN08240022, study PRJNA423297) | Human gut metagenome, whole genome shotgun sequencing project.
AACTTGGTGCGCAGGGTAAAGTACACACCGGTAACGATCATCAGGATGATCAGCGGCGGGCCCCAGATGATGTTGTTCAGGGCATTCAGAAAGTTCGACATGATGTTGTGATTCCTCCTTTGTATTCCATCGGATACCATCACAACCACCCGTCACGCCCCGACCATGCCGCAAAAAAAGAGGGGCCGCGACGCCGGAATTTGCATCGCCGCCCCCCTGTGAAAGAACGGAACAAAACCCCAATAGCGCCACCACTTTGTTCAAGTGAGAGTGCGCCGCCTGCTGGACGGCACCCCAACAGACACCCCGCTGCCGCGCGGAAATCTGTTTCGGCAAACCGCCTCTTCCTGCAAAGATCTTTGGCCGGCAGGCCTCCCTTTGCAGTACCATACGGTTTGCGCCTCTATTGTGTGGTATTCAATTTACTTTCCTATAATAAAACGGTGATGCGCGCTTGTCAACGACTTTTTTCTTATTTTTATACGTCTTTTGTGCATTTTCAGCCATTTTTGCTCAACGGGAGGCCGGGTCCGGCTGTTTTGCCTGATAGTTCCAGGGTCCATCCACCGCCTGAGCAGCGAAAACGGCGCACCAGTCGTATCCGTTCACGCCGGTGGGTTCCTGGGTCAGGCAGAGCTGCCAGCTGCCGTCCTCCTGCTGCCGCAGCCAGGACACCCGGTACAAGAACCCCACACCATCCAGCTGTGCATCCTCCCAGGGCAGCTCCAGCGTCTGCCAGCTTTCGCCCCGGTCCGGGCTGTAATAAAGGTCCGGCCAGTTGTTTTCGCTGGAGGTCTCCACCGAGATCACCAGCGCGCCTTCGGCACCGGCCGCCACGCCGCAGATGGGGTAGTGACCATCCATCTCGGCGGGCAGTGCAAGCGCTTCAAAGCCCTCGCCGCCGGGGGAGCAGCGGAACAGCTCGGTCTTTCCGCCGGTGCCCATGCTCCAGTCGCAGCCCGCCGCCGCATATAGGGTGCCGTCCGGCGCCCCACAGAGCATCCGCCGGTCCGGCGTGTGGGGATAGCTGCCCATGGCCTGTTCCCGCCAGGTGGTGCCGCCGTCCGGGCTGTAGACGATCACCGGCAGTTCGCCGCCCAGCACAAAGCCCACCGGGCCGTCCTCCTGCGGGGAGATATACCAGCTGCTGCGGGTCACGGCGGTGCAGGCTTCGATGCATTCCGCCAGCAGTCCCTCGAACCGGCTGGGCAGGGCGTTCCAGTTTTCGCCCCAGTCCCGGGTGTAGAACAGATGCCCCTCATTTGTGACCCGGATGTCGGTTTGTTCATACAGCTGCGGGTTGCCCAGCCAGCGAGCTTCATCCGCCGGGGCAAAGCAGAAGCGTGCGGTGCGGGTACCTGCCCGATCCTCATCCTCCGCCTGGCGCACGGTGAGCATCCAGGTGGGGGAGCCATCCGCCTTGCCGTATTGTCCCGCCTGGTACATGGCCAGATCAAAGCCCTCCGGGGCCGCTGACATGTCCACCACAGTCTGACCGCCCTCCGGGCGGGAAAAGGCGGTGAATTCCACCAGAAGGGGAGTGCCCAGCGCCATCTGCAGATCGTCTTGAGGCAGGGCGCGCAGCCGCTCAGCCACAAGCTCCAGCCGCAGGTTGGGATTTTCCGAGGTGTCCGCGCTGGTTCCGGCATCGCCATCCATCAGAGTCCCCACGTTATTCACATCCTGGTACAGACGGCCGGTGACCGCGTTCCATTCCATCCGGTCCCCCTGGAGGAATTGTCCATCCCGGTAGGCATACAAATCCGCCTCCATGGAAAGGGGCAGGCCGTCTGTGCCCAGAGTCAGGGACAGGGAATGCAGATTCCAGCTCAGGTTTTCGGCATCCTCCAGACCCTGGCGCAGCCATTCCTCCAGCGCATCGGTGAAGGGACCGAAACCCTGCTGCATCAGATCGTAGGCCTCCAGCTCCACCCAGCGGGGCTCCGGCGTGGGGGCAGGCTGGGACTCCTGCTGCGCCGGGGCGGAAAGCATCTGTTCAATCCGCCACAGGATTTCGCTGACCTGACCGGCAGTCCGCTCCAGCAGGGTGCAGCCGGTGAGGCTGACCGCCAGCAGCAGGCAGAGCGCCGCTGTCATCCATCGCTTCATTCCGTTCATCCCTCCTGTTTGCACATCCATTCGCCTTTATGATACCGCGGGCAGACCGCCCCGGCAAGCCCGGACGATCTGGCGGAACAAAAAAGCCGGATGCACGCAGCAAAAGCGTGCATCCGGCTTGATTGGGTTTTGTTTATTGTTTGGGAAACCGGTCGAGTCGTCAAATGGGTGCTGGCGTACCTCGCTGAGAAAAATCCGGTGCGTACCCGTTTGCGTACCGCTTCCCGTTACCGGTCGAGTCCGCTCAAAAACCGCCGGCGGTGCGGGGGAAGGGCAGAACGTCGCGGATGTTGGGGATGCCGGTCAAGTACATGATCAGGCGCTCGAAGCCCAGACCGTAACCGGCATGCTTGGCGCTGCCGAAGCGGCGCAGATCCATGTACCAGGTGTAGTCGGTGCAATCCATGCCCAGCTCTTCCATGCGGGCCTTCAGCAGCTCGTAGCGCTCCTCACGCTGGCTGCCGCCGATCAGCTCGCCCACGCCGGGCACCAGCATATCGGCCGCGGCAACGGTCTTGCCGTCCTCGTTCTGGCGCATGTAGAAGCTCTTGATCTCCTTGGGATAATCGGTCACGAACACCGGCTTTTTGAAGATCTGCTCGGTGAGGTAACGCTCGTGCTCGGTCTGCAGGTCCACGCCCCATTCCACCTTGTACTGGAACTGGTCGTTATGCTCCTTCAGCAGCTCCACCGCGTCGGTGTAGCTGACCCGGGCAAACTCGGCGTTCACCAGAGCGTTCAGGCGCTCCAGCAGGCCCTTGTCAAAGAACTGGTTGAAGAAGGCCATCTCATCGGGGCAGTGCTCCAGCACATAGCCGATCACGTACTTCACCATGGCCTCGGCGTTGTCCATGTAATCGGTCAGGTCCGCAAAGGCCATCTCGGGCTCGATCATCCAGAACTCGGCGGCGTGGCGGGGGGTGTTGGAGTTCTCGGCGCGGAAGGTGGGGCCGAAGGTGTAGATCTTACCAAAGGCCAGAGCCATAGCCTCGCCCTCCAGCTGGCCGGACACGGTCAGGTTGGTGCTGCGGCCGAAGAAATCCTGGCTGAAATCCACCTTGCCGTCCTCGGTGCGAGGCAGGTTGTTCAGGTCCAGGGTGGTCACACGGAACATCTCGCCGGCACCCTCACAGTCGGAACCGGTGATCAGCGGGGTATGCACATACACAAAGCCGTTCTCCTGGAAGAACTTGTGGATGGCATAGGCCGCGGTGCTGCGCACACGGAAGGCCGCCGCGAAGGTGTTGGTGCGGGGACGCAGATGGGGCATGGTGCGCAGGAACTCCACGCTGTGGCGTTTCTTCTGCAGGGGATAATCGGAGGGGCATACGTCCAGCAGCTCCACGCTGTCGGCGTTGATCTCCAGGGGCTGCTTGGCGCCGGGGGTCAGCACCACACGGCCCACAACCTGCATGCTGGTACCCACGCCGGCCTTGGCCACGTCCTTGTAATTCTCCAGCTTGCCGGCCTCGAACACGATCTGCAGATTCTTGAAGCAGGTACCGTCGCTCAGCTCGATGAAGCCGATGTTCTTGGAATCCCGCACAGTCTTGGCCCAGCCGCACACGGTCACGGTGGTGCCGTCCGCCGGGGGAGCGCTGAACAGCGCCTTGATGTCGATGCGTTTCATGTTTTCTCTCCTTTAACAATGAAAAATCCGGCAGCGATCCCGTCCTTTTCTTAGGACGAATCGCTGCCGGATCCGCGGTGCCACCTAACTTGCCGCCTGATCGCGGCCACTTTTCACGCTCAAAGATAAGCGCTGCGGCTTAACGCGCCGCCCACGGCTCACCCTACTGACCGTTGCCCGGCCAGAATCCGGCGGGCAGGCGTTGGGGCTGCAGCTCCAAAGGGTTCGTTCGGCGGGTCTTGTGCGCGCGGCTTGCACCATCCCGCGCTCGCTGGGGCCAAGGCTCCCGCTTACTTTTCTTTTTCTCAGCCATTGTACTTGGTATTTTACCCCCGTCGGGCGGGTTTGTCAACGGCCAAGCGTCCCTATTGCCCGCCAAACAGCGCCGCCAGCGCCTGCCCCACCAGTCGCCCGGAATATTTGGCCTGCTCCAGGGTATTGCCGTGGCTGCCGATTTCAATAAGCAGGCTGCCGGTGGTCAGATCCTGATTGTAATACCGGTAATCAAACAGCACCGGGCGCGTCAGGCCCGGATACCGGCTCTCCATGGCGTTTTCCCAGGCGGCCGCAAAGGCCAGATTCTGCTGGAAGTTGGGCAGGTTTCCCCCATTATCCGCTCCGCAGATGATCATCACCTGAGCGGCGGTCTGTCCGTCGATCTCGGCCACCGCGCTCACACGCTGGCCGCTGGCGGGCTCGATGGCGTCCCGGTGCACATCCAGCACCACCTTGATGCTGGGATACTGCTCCAGATAGGCCCGCACGGTTTCGTTGCTGCGCTCGTAGCTGCCGTTGTAGCTGGGATAATCATGGAGGGTGGTGTCGTGCAACGTCACGATGCCCGCCGCGTTCAGCTGGGCGGCGATCTCCGCGCCCACCGCCGCCATGTTCACCGCAAGATCGGTGCTGCGGCAGGTAAAGTTCGGGTCATACCAATCCTTTTCCTCCAGCTCATAGGTCTCAGTGGTGTGGGTGTGCATGATGAGCACCTGGGGCTCGCTGCTGCCTGGCTCGATGGAGAAGGGCAGCCCCCGGGAAACAGCGTCCGCCACCTGAGAGGCGGAAAGACTGGTGCAGTTTTTGATGGTGCCCGCCCCGCAGGGGATATAAAGGCCGCCCTTGCCCTGCTCGTAGTGCTCGGTCACAATCTGCCCGGCGTTTTCCGGCCGGGGATGGGGCTGCGCAGTGGGCTCCGGCACCGGCTGCTCGCTGGCGGCGGGCGGCGGCTCGGATGCGGCAGCCTGTTCCGGCGCGGTGCTCGCAGCCACCGGAGCGGGAGCAGGCTGCGGGGATGGCGCGGCCTCGGCAGCGGCAGGCTGGGCGGGCGGGTCCTCCCGAGCCAACTGACGCACCGCCTCCAGTGCCGCCGCCGGGTCCACCAGGGCAGCGCCCGCCACCGTAAGGCTTGCGGTCATGCTGGGCGGGCCCAGCTGCTCAGCGGCGTTCCAGGCCAGTATCCCCACACCCGCCGCCAACGCTCCCGCGCCCAACCGGCGTAGCCAGCTCGATCGGCCCATGCCGCCGCCCCCTTTCCCTTTTAAGTCCTGCTCAAAGCATATGCGCCCGGGCGGGCGGGTTATTCCTGCTCAGTTGGCAAGATAGCACAGCTCGGCAATGCTTAAAGAGGGCTGCAGGGCCTTGTTGATGGCGGCGCTGAGCAGCTCGGAGCCACTGCGGATCACCCCGTCCAGCTGGCGGCAGGTGAGGATCAGTCCCTTTCCCCCCTCCATGCAGCCATCCGCCTCCATCAGGGTGGGCACCCCCACCGCCAGCACCGGCACTCCCAGCATGGCCCGGGTGATGCAGCGGCCGGAATCCGGCCGGGCGGGGGAAAGTCCGGTGTCGCTGATCTGGATGGTGCGGCCCAGCCGGGCCGGGTCGGAGGTACACAGGCTGTCCACACAGAGAATGGCAGCGGGTTTCAGGGTACGCACCAGTCCCGCCAGCAGCTGCGCCAGCGGAATGCCGGTGGCCCCCGAAGCCCCCGGACTCACGCAGACCACCTCCCGCAGGCCCAGGCCGTCTGCCCAGGCATCCGCGGCAAGCCCTCGGGTCACCAGCACGCCTGCGGCGGTGCGGGGGCCCAGTGCGTCCACTGTGACCCGCCGGTTGCCCACGCCCACCACCAGCACCAGGCCCACAGTGGGCAGCATGGCCCGCAGCTCGGCCGCTGCCGCGCTGATCAATCGCTCATCCCGTTTGTCCAATGCGGCCAGACTGGGGGTCTCCAGGGTGGAATACCGCCCCGCCGGGCGGGCCAGTCCCTGCCGGGTGATCTGCACCCGGGTCAGCCGGATGGGCCCGCTGCTGGCGGTACGCACCTGCACGCCGGGAGGCACCGTACCCTTGCCCGGGCGGAACAGCTCATCGGCCATATCAGTATATATGTTCATACCTTCTTCCTCCTTTTTTGCGGCCGCGGAGAGAAAATTACGCCCGCGGCGGGTCTTTTCTCAGTGTTGGCCGCCGGATTTCAAAAAATTCTCCGAAAAAAGTATGAAAAAAGGCTTGCAACACCCGCTCAAATGTGATATTATAAATTGCACTGTTATGGGTGACAAGGAGGTGGTACGAATGCCTAACATTAAATCGCAGAAGGATCGTGTCGTTCAGTCCAAGAAGGAAGCCCTTCACAACAAGGCGATTAAGTCCAACCTGAAAACAGTCGTGAAGAAGGCAGACGCTGCCATCGCTGCGAATGCAGCTGATAAGGAAGCCGTCGTTGTTGCTGCTATCTCCGCTATTGATAAGGCTAAGAGCAAGGGTGTACTGCACAAGAACACCGCTTCCCGCAAGATCAGCCGTATGGCGAAGCGCGCTAACAAGGCGAATGCTTGATTTTCGACAAAACAGAAGGGCCAGCTCATTTTGAGCGGGCCTTTTGTTTTTATCTTTTTGAAAACAACACGCCCGCAGGGAGTTCCCTGCGGGCGTGTTTTGCTGTTGCCGCGGCTCAGCGGTTATTTGTCCTCTTCCTGATGTTCCGTTTCTTCCTCAGCCAGTGCGCGGCGGATGGCGAATACAGCGGCCGCGATCAAAAGGATCAGCAGCAGAAGCAGCAGCCACCAGGCCCAGCCCTTTTCCTGTTTTTCCGTTTCCGGCACAGATTCCGGTGCAGCGGTCGGGCTTTGCTCCGGCGCTGGTGATGCGGTTGGCTGTGCGGTAGGCTGCGCGGAGGGAGATGCTGTGGGCGATGGGGCAGGGGATGTTCCTCCGGGGCGGATAACTCCTCCATTCGATGGGGTGGATGGCGGCTGCGCCGTGGGCGGAAGAACCGGCACCGCAGTGGGCGTTTGGGTCACTGCAGGCTTCGGTGTAGCAGTTGGCTTTGGCGTGGCCGTGGGCTCCGGTGTTGCGGTCGGTTCCGGCGTAGCAGTCGGCTTCGGCATACCGGTAGGCTCCGGGGTAGCGGTCGGCTCCGGTGTACCGGTGGGCTTCGGCGTGGCCGTGGGCTCCGGTGTAGCAGTTGGTTCCGGCGTAGCAGTGGGCTCCGGTGTTGCGGTCGGCTCCGGCGTAGCTGTGGGCTCCGGCGTGGCCGTGGGCTCCGGTGTAGCAGTTGGTTCCGGCGTGCCGGTGGGCTCCGGCGTGGCCGTAGGCTCCGGTGTTCCGGTCGGCTCTGGTGTGGCCGTAGGCAAAGGCGCTCCGGTCCAGTCAAATTGCAGGTGGGCGGTCAGTGTGGTTCCTTCCTCGGTGTACACATAGTCCACGGTACCTCCGGTCGCAATTTCATACAGTTCACCGTCCTCCAACTTGGCGCCGGTCAATGCGCTGATCTCCTCCGGCTGCAGGGGAATGCCCAGATCGGTGAGACTATAATGGTCGGACCCTGCGGGCAGATGAACCGCCACCGGGCGCTGATTGCTCAGATCCGCCGTGGGCGTGGCTTTGCCCATTTCGATGCCCAGCAACCGGTTTTCTCCGGCTAGCAGATCCACAACCTGCGGGTTGCCGCTCAGATCCAGAAAGGTAAACTCATTGTGCTCCAGACCCACCGTCTGCAGGTTGGGCAGGCCGCTCATATCGATCTCCGTCATGGGGGTATAACCCACCCACAGGTAGATCATTGCCTCGTTTTCCCCCAGCTCCAGGCGGGTCAGCGGCCCGCCCAGATAGGTGAAATACTCCAGGTTCTGGTTGGCACTCAGGTCCAGCTCCTGAATGGGGTTGTCGCCGCAGGCAAGATCGCTCAGCGCAGGGTTTGCGCTCACGTCCAGACTGGTCAGCTGGTTGGCGTGGCAGTGCAGAATTCGCAGTTCCGGCGCACCGGAGGGGTCCAGCTCGCTCAGACTGTTATCGTTGCAGAACAGTGTCTGCAGCTTGGGAGCCAGTGACAAATCCAGGGATGTGAGCGCGTTGTTGTTGCAGTTCAGATACTCCAGGTTCGGGAACTGTTCCAGCCCCTGCAGCGACGTGATCCCCCGGTTGCGTATGTCCATGCGAACTACCTGTTCCCGCTCCGCGGCGGACAGTCCGCCGCTGGAATCGGTATCCAGGCTGCTCACGTACTTCAAAAAAGCCGGGTCGGGAAAAATCGAGGCATCCAGTGGCACCTCGCCCTCTACTGCGGAAAGGGACGATGCGCCGGCCGGCTGCACACTTTCTTCGGATGCTGCTCCGACGGGAACGGCCAGCAGCGCTGCCGCCAGGGCCAGCGCCGCGATCCGGCGGCGAAGTTTGGTTGTTGAAAAACCCTTCATATATTACCTCATTTCCAGAATCATATGGGATGGTTTACATCTTTCATGCTACGCTCTTTTGCTCTGGAATGCGGTTGTCTGCCCAACCATTGCAGCAAAAAGGGCCCTCCCCGGGAAATCCCGGGGAGGGCCCTTTTGATTTTTGTTTATGCCAGAACCTGCGCGGTACGGCTCAGCTCCTGGGCGATGTTCAACACATGGTCACCCACACGCTCGAAGTCGGTGAGGATCTCAGAGTAGAGGATGCAGCCCTCGTCGCTGCACTCGCCGTTCTTCATGCGGTGCATGTGATTTTCCCGGAAGCGGGTGGTCATGTCGTCGATGGTCTGCTCCAGCTTGGCAGCATTGTCCAGCCGGGAATCGCCGTGCAGGTAGCGCAGCGCCTTGGCGCAGACAGCGCGCATCTCCATCAGCTCCTTGAGCGCGTCATCCGACAGCTGGATGTTCTCCTTTTCCAGCCGCTGGCCGTAGCCCAGAATGTTCATGGCGTGGTCGCTGATCCGCTCGATGTTGCCCGCGATGCGGAAGCCGGAAGCCACCGCTGCAGAGTCCTCGGCGTTGGTCTCGCGCACCATGGCCTTTGCCACGTAATGGCTGATCTCCTTGTTGAGCAGGTCCACCAGTTCCTCGGTGCGAATGGCCTTTTCGGTCTTTTCATCCAGCCCGCTGATAACGGCCTGGAAGGCGGCGTCCACGTTTTCGCTGGCCAGATCCAGCATGCGGCCCAGCTCCTGCTGCAGCTTGCCCAGCCATACAGCGGAGGAGCCCAGGGTGGTCTTGTCCAGATAGGCAAGGCCCATCATCTCGCGCTTCTCCTCCTCGGTCTTCTCGGCGGGTTCCGGCAGGATGCGCTCGGTCAGTGCAGCCATCTGAGTGCCCAGAGGCAGCAGCAGCAGAGTGGTTACGATGTTGAACAGGGTGTGCATGTTGGCGATCTGGCCGGGGATATTCTCCGGCGTGAACGATGCCACCAGAGCGGGCAGCGGGAACAGCACGCACACGATAGTGAAGATGATGGTACCGATGATGTTGAACATCAGGTGGATCAGAGTGGTGCGCTTGGCATTGCGGCTGGTGCCGATGCTGGCCAGCACCGCGGTGATGCAGGTACCGATGTTCTGACCGAACAGCACGAACACCGCGCTGGAGAAGCTGATCGCACCGCTGGCGGCCAGCGCCTGCAGAATGCCCACACTGGCGGAAGAGGACTGAATCAGAGCGGTGAATACCGCGCCCGCCAGGATGCCCAGGATCGGGTTCTCAAAGCGGGTCATCAGGGAAACGAAGGCGGGCTCATCGGCCAGAGGCTTCATGGCGGTGCTCATCATGTCCATACCGATGAACAGCACACCCAGACCGGCCACGATGCTGCCGTAGTTGTGCAGCTTGGGGTTTTTGAAGAACACCACCAGCGCCACGCCCGCAAAGGCCATGAGCGGCGCCAGCGCGCCCACATCCAGGGCGATCAGCTGGCCGGTGATGGTAGTACCGATGTTGGCGCCCATGATGATCCACACCGCCTGGCGCAGGCTCATCAGGCCACTGTTTACAAAACCGACCACCATGACCGTGGTGGCACTGGAAGACTGGATCACTGCGGTAATACCTGCGCCCACCGCAACGCCCAGGAAACGGTTGGCGGTGAGTTTTTCCAGGATGCTCTTCATCCGGTTGCCGGCCGCGGCCTCCAGGCCGCTGCTCATCATGTGCATGCCGTAAAGGAAGAGCGCAAGGCCTCCCAAAAGGCTCATAACATTTGCAAGCTGCATGATTTTTCCTCCTGCTTTCGGGCCGGTATCCTTCCGTGCCCTCTCGCTGTTTCTTAAATTTTACTTAGATTTTATGGGTCCATAATATTAATACCGTAAATGAAAAGCCCCGGTCAACAGACCGGGGCAAAACTTTACATAGATTTTTCATTCCGGTGCAAAAAACCGGGATTTCTTTGCACAATCGTCAGTTCTGGTCGTGAGGATGGCCCAGTGCCGCGGCTGCCACGCCGCAGATCAGGCTGGCGGTCACCCCGGCTCCGGCCGCCGTAAATCCTCCGGCCAGAATGCCCAGAAGACCCATCCGGTCCACCGCATCGATCACTCCCTGGGCCAGCAGATGCCCAAAGCCGGTGAGGGGCACCGTGGCCCCGGCACCCGCCAACTCCACCAGCGGGCCGTAAAGCCCCAGGGCGGACAACACCACTCCGCTCACCACATAGCTCACCAGAATCCGGGCGGGGGTCAGGCTGGTCAGATCAATGAGCACCTGCCCGATCACACACAGCACACCGCCCACCACAAATGCCCACAAATAGCTCATTCGCCTTCCTCCCTTCCGGCACTCAGCTCCACCAGATGGGCCACACCGGGAATGCTCTCGCCCTGCAGAAAGGTGATCTGGCTCATCAGCGCTCCGGTGGACAGAAACAGCACCCGGTTCAGCTCCCCCTTCTGCAGAGCGGGCAGCACACTGGCACACAGCACACTGGCCGAGCAGCCCGCGCCGCTGCCCCCGGCCTGCACGTCCTGGTGCTGCACATCATACAAGGTAAGCCCACAATCCCGGTGGTTTTTCAGGTCCACATCCTCCTTTTCCAACAGCTCCTTCAAAAGGCGGGTGCCCACGATGCCCAGATCACCGGTATACACCGCGTCAAACTGAGAGGGCGCGCAGCCGGTGTCCTCACAATAGCGCAGAATGGTCTCTGCGGCTGCGGGGGCCATGGCCGCCCCCATGTTGTTGATGTCGCAGATCTCATAGTCCCGCACCCGGCCGAAGGTCACCGCCCGCACATAAGGCCCTGGGCCCTGAGGCTCCACCAGGCAGCAGCCTGCGGCGGTGGCGGTCCACTGAGCGGTGGGGGTGCGCTTGCCTCCGTAGGTGAGGGGAGTGCGGAACTGCCGTTCCGCCGCACAGAAATGGCTGCTGGCCAGCGCCGCTGCCCGCGAAACACAGCCGCCCGCCGCCAGGCAGGCGGCCAGCCCCATCGCCTCGGCCATGGTGCTGCAGGCGCCGTACAGCCCGGCAAAGGGCGCGTCCAGCTCCCGCATGGTGTAACCGGTGGCGGTGCACTGGTTCTGCAAATCGCCTCCCAGCACCAGATCCAGCATCTGAGGGCTGCAGCGGCCCTTTTTCAGCGCCAGGTCCAGGCAATAGCGCTGCAGGCGGCTCTCGGCCTTTTCCCAGGTAAGCTCTCCCAGCGTATTTTCCTCAAACAGCAGATCAAATTTTGCCGCCAGCGGACCTTCGCTCTCCCGCTTTCCGCCCACAGCGGCAAAGGCGGAAATGCAGGGCGGGTCTCGAAAGCGGATGGTATCGCCGGTACGCACGGCGTTCGTCATGGTCCTCATTCCTTCCCCTTATATGAATGGCCGCAGCAGATGGTAAACAAGCCCCCACACCGCGCTGGCCGCCAGGCCGTACACCACCACCGGCCCGGCGATCAGAAACATCTTGGCCCCCACGCCGGGCACAAAGCCCTCGGACCGGTATTCCATGGCGCTGCTCACCACCGAGTTGGCAAAGCCTGTGATGGGCACCAGCGTGCCCGCCCCGGCCTTTGTGGCTATCTTCTGATACCAGCCCAGCGAGGTGAGCACCGCACTGAACAGAATCAGGGTCACGCTGGTCATGGCAGAGGCATCGCTGAGCACAAAGCCCTTTGCCAGATACGCCCGCCGCAGCACCTCGCCCACCAGGCAGATACCGCCGCCCACAAAGAACGACCACAGGCAGTCCTTTCCCAGCTTGGAGTGGGGGCTGGCCCGCCGGTTCATTTCGTCGTATTCCCGGGGCGTGATCTTCATGGCAAACTTCTCCTTTTTCAAATGGTCTTTCCGGTAGTATTTCCGCCGCCCGGGAACCGTATTCGTCAAAGGGCGGCAAAATTAAGGATTGACTATTGTCAGTGTCCGCCGACTGGTGTAGAATAGGAACGATAATAACAAAGGGGGACTACCTTGTGAAGAAACTGATCAGTCCGTTGGATCTTTCCACCGCCGAGATCGACCAGCTGCTTGCTCTGGCCGACCGCATCATCGACGACCCCGCCGCCTACGCCCACAAATGTGACGGCAAGATCCTGGCCACCCTGTTTTTTGAACCCAGCACCCGCACCCGCCTGAGCTTCGAATCCGCAATGCTCCGGCTGGGCGGCAAGGTGTTGGGTTTTTCTTCGGCCAATTCCTCCAGCGCCGCCAAGGGCGAAACGGTGGCCGACACCGCCCGCG
>PPYE01030906.1_pt1 | contig 12667 bp, 8 predicted proteins | sample 1559881 | NCBI WGS metagenome assembly PPYE01 (sample SAMN08240022, study PRJNA423297) | Human gut metagenome, whole genome shotgun sequencing project.
ATCACGAGCCCCGCGGTTGCCCCAGAGGCGCCAGCTATTCCTGGTACCTCTACTCTGCATCCCGAGTAAAACATCCTCTCATTCGTGCTGAACTCAAGGCTGCATGGGAAGACGCCCGTAAGACAATGAAACCGATCGAAGCTTGGGCTTCCATCGTCGAAAACCCACAGCTCCGCAAGTCCTACACTGCGGCGCGCGGTTTGGGCGGTATGGTGCGTACCACTTGGGATGAAGCTTTAGAGATCATTGCTTCTGCCAACCTTTACACCATCAAAAAGTACGGACCTGACCGTATTTCCGGCTTCTCACCGATTCCGGGCTACTCCATGGTTTCTTACGGAGCAGGTACCCGCTACCTCAGCCTGATCGGCGGTGCACTCCTTTCCTTCTACGATTGGTATTGCGACCTGCCACCTTCTTCTCCTCAAACCTGGGGTGAACAGACTGACGTTCCTGAATCTGAAGCCTGGTATTACTCGAGTTACATCATCGTTTGGGGTACCAACATCTCGATGACTCGTTCTCCGGACGCGCACTTCTTAACCGAAGCTCGCTACAACGGAACGAAAGTCGTGAATGTCTGTCCGGATTATTGCGAAGTCACGAAAGACGCGGATTGGTGGATACATCCCAAACAGGCTACCGATGCGGCATTGGCTATGGCTGTCAGCCACGTCATCTTTAAAGAATTCCATTACGAACATCCGGATCCGTATTTCACAGAATACTGCCGGAAACTGACGGACTTCCCAATTCTTGTGACTATGGAACCGCGGGCGGATGGCCGGTATACCGCGGGGCGCACAGTTCGCGCCTGCGACTTGGGCTATAAGGAACCGGAATGCAACAACCCCGAATGGAAAACCGTTGTTTGGGATGAACTCTCCAAGGCTCCTGCGGTGGCTCAAGGTTCCATGGGATACCGTTGGGGACAAAAGGAGGGCCAGGATTTAGGCAAGTGGAACCTCCATGAAGTTGACGGTGAAACCGGTAAAGCGATCAAACCACAGCTGACTTTTCTTAATGATTCCGATGCTGTGATTGATGTTGAATATCCGTATTTCGGTGGCCGTGAACGAGACGGCTTCCCGAATAACGCAATGGCTTCGGATGTTATGGTTCGGAGGGTTCCGGCTAAGAGGGTACAGCTCAACGGACAGGATGTATACGTTGCAACCGTCTTTGATCTCTTCGGAAGCTATCTTGGTGTCGACCGCGGCCTAGGCGGGGAATGTGCAAAAAGCTACGCGGACAATATTCCCTTCACACCGGCTTGGCAGGAAAAAATTACCGACGTAGAGGCTCAATACGCCATTACATTGGCCAGAGAGTTTGCGACGGCCGCCTCTAAGACCCAGGGCCGCGCCTGCGTGCTGATGGGAGCCGGCGTTAACCAATGGTTCCAAACGGACAATACTTATCGTTCCATCATCAATATCCTGCTGATGTGCGGTACTTGCGGCGTCCCGGGCGGCGGATGGTGCCATTATGTAGGACAAGAAAAGATTCGTCCGGAAGCAGGATGGAGCGAATATTCCTTCGCAAAAGATTGGGAACCGGCAAGCCGCCATATGAACTCGACGAGCTACTTCTACGAACATACGGACCAGTGGCGCTACGAGCGGATTCCTCTTTCGGACATGCTCTCTCCCTTGGCTGATACCAAGGTATTTGACGGCACTTACGTGGATTACAACATCCAGAGCGAACTAATGGGCTGGCTTCCGTCGGCACCTCAGCTCAACGTCAACCCGACAAAAATTGCTGCCGCGGCAAAAGCTGCTGGCGTCCAGCCGGAACAATTCCTGATAAACCAACTAAAGGATAAGAAAATATCCTTTAGCTGTTTGGATTTGGATGCCGAGGAAAACTGGCCGCGCAACCTGTTCATTTGGCGCTCCAATGTACTCGGTTCTTCCGGCAAGGGACAGGAATACTTCCTGCGTCACCTGCTTGGAACTGAAAACGGCATCCTCGGCGGAGAGCTTGACGGCTCCAACAAAGAGCTCATGCCGCTCATGGAGAAATGGCGTCCAGCGCCCGAAGGCAAACTCGATTTGTTAGTCAATATGGACTTCCGCATGAGCACGACTTCGATTTATTCGGACATCGTGTTGCCGGCGGCCACCTTCTATGAGAAGAACGACATCAATACGACGGATATGCATAGTTTTATTCATCCATTCGTCAAAGCCGTTCAATGCTCCTGGGAGGGGCGAAGCGATTGGCAAACCTTTAAGGACATCGCAAAGAAATTATCAGAAATCGCCGGCGAATATCCAGAAGATTTCGGGAACGTCACAGATATGGTGCTGACGCCTCTCGGCCACGATTCTCCGCATGAACTCGGCCAAGCCCTGGATGTTAGGAATTGGTATAAAGGGGAATGCGATCTGATTCCCGGCAAGACCGCCCCGCTGATTCATGTCGTTGAACGCGATTATCGGACGATTTACGACAAGTACACCTCCATCGGCCCGCTCCTCTCTAAGAACGGCGGCGGAAATCGCGGAATCAAATGGGATCTGGATCCTGAAATTACTGAACTTTGCCAGTTAAACGGTACAGTTCAGGAAGGCGTCGCAAAAGGGCGTCCTAAGATGGAGACAGATATCAATGCAGCAAACTTTATCCTCCGGGTCTCTCCGGAAACCAACGGAGCTTTGTCCTATCGCAGTTGGGACTTTGTTAAAGAACAGTGCGGTGTAGACGCCCGCTTCCTTTCCGAAGGTCACATTGCCGACAAAATCACCTTTGATGACTTGGCTCATCGGCCCGCTAAGACGTTCAGTGCGCCGGATTGGTCAGGCACCGAGAACGATGAGATCCCGTATGTTGCTTTCTGGCAAAACAAGAATTTGCTTTTACCGTGGAGAACGATCACGGGACGTCAGCAGTTCTATCAGGATCACTCTTGGATGAGGGCTTTCGGCCAGCAGTTCGCACAATACCGTGCTCCGGCAAACCAGAGAGCGTTAACCGGCTACAAAGATATTGCGGACAACGGAAACAAAGCCATCATTCTTAACTTTATGACGGCTCACCAGAAGTGGGGTATCCACTCCAGCTATTATGACAACGAAAGAATGCTGACCCTCTCCCGAGGCGGTCCCGTTGTGTGGATGAGTGACATTGATGCCGCCAACGCAGGCATTGCGGATAATGATTGGATTGAGTGCTGGAACGCTAACGGTGCTGTAGTCGGACGCGCCATCGTTTCCTCCCGCATGCCGCAAGGGCTGTGCGTTATGCAGCATGCGACCGAAAAGACGGTTAACACCCCGGGATCCGAAGTCACCGGTCTTCGCGGAGGCGACCATAACTCTCCGACGCGTGTCATTGTAAATCCGACGCATATGATCGGCGGCTACGGCCATCTTTCATACGCCTTTAACTACTACGGAACGATTGCTCCCAACCGCGACGACTTCGCTTGGGTCAGAAAGATGAATAAGGTTGATTGGATGGATGAAGAAGCGGATAAGAAAGGAGGTGCAGTATGAAGATTCGTGCTCAAATCGGCATGGTCCTGAATCTGGACAAATGCATCGGCTGTCACACCTGCTCCGTCACTTGTAAAAACGTTTGGACAAACCGTCCGGGTACTGAGTACATTTGGTTTAACAACGTTGAATCAAAACCCGGCGTCGGTTATCCGAAGAGCTGGGAAGATCAGCAGAAGTGGACAGGAGGCTGGGAACTTCATAACGGTAAACTCCGTCTGCGGCGCGGCTCTAAATTAGGACTTCTCTCCGGCATCTTCGCCAACTCTAAATTGCCGCAGATTGACGACTACTATGAGCCCTTTACGTTTGATTATCAAAATCTTCAAAAAGCCCCGCGCATGAAAACCTGTGTGACAGCTCAGCCGATCTCCTACCTGACCGGCAAGAAGATGAAAAAAATCAACAACTCCGCTGCATGGGACGACAATCTAGGCGGTGTGGATATTAAGACCGTCAATGACGTCAACCTGAAAGATGTTGAGCGCGATATTTACGCCCAATACAAGAATACGTTCCTGTTTTATCTTCCTCGTTTGTGCGAACACTGCCTGAATCCGGCTTGTGTTGCAAGCTGTCCCTCCGGCTCAATCTATAAGCGGGAAGAAGACGGTATTGTTTTAGTAGACCAAAATAAATGCAAGGGCTGGCGTATGTGTATGAGCGGCTGTCCTTACAAAAAGGTCTATTACAACTGGTCAACCGGAAAAGCAGAAAAATGCGTTTTCTGCTATCCGCGCGTCGAGTCCGGCATGCCGACGGTATGTTCCGAAACTTGTGTCGGCCGAATCCGCTACATGGGTGTGATGCTTTACGATGCAGACAAGATTAAAGATCTTGCCTCGACTCCGAATGAAGGAGACCTGTATGAAGCTCAGCGCCAAATCTTCCTCGATCCGAATGACCCCGACATTCAGGCTGCAGCTCTGAAAGCGGGCATCTCTCATGATTGGATCGAAGCGGCCAAAGCTTCTCCGATCTACAAGATGATTTCCAAGTGGAAAATCGCACTTCCTCTTCATCCGGAATTCAGAACTCTTCCTATGGTTTGGTACGTTCCGCCGCTCTCTCCGATCGCTCAGGCTGTTGATGTCGGTAAACTTTCCGTTAAAGGATTCATCCCTGATGTAGAAAGCCTGCGTATTCCGATGCAATATCTTGCGAATCTGCTTGCTGCCGGAAACGTTAAACCTGTCGTAGATGCTTTAAGCAGACTTCTCGCCGAGAGGACGATTCTGCGCAAATATTCCGATGCGGCGGGGATCAGTCAATTTCTAACGTGTGAAATTCTGCCCGAACAGCTTGAAGGGATTGAAGAGATAAATGAACTTAAAGCCTTAGGCTTAACGGTTCAGGATGTCTGCGATATGCATCGCCTTTTAGCCATTGCTGATTTTAAAGATCGTTTCGTTGTGCCCTCAGCCAACCGCAACAATACCGCATCTATGCTGCTGCAAGGTACTCAGGGCTACAACCTCGGCGGCGGAGAAGACATGCGCCGCCGCGCTGATACTATCTTCGGCGGTCCTATGAATCGTAAGATTATTCCGCTTTTTGAAGAATATCAGCGTGCGCCGGACTCCACACAGGAGGGCAAATAATGAGTAACTTTACTTTGGTATGGCACTTTCTAATTTTCGGAGTGCTTCCTTACGTCGTCATTGCAGTCTTAGTGGTAGGCAGCTTGCTACGGTTTATTTTGGCGCCTTACAGCTGGAAGAGTCAAAGCAGTGAGATTTTAGATAAGAAAGATCTTTTTTGGGGTGCAAATCTTTTCCACATCGGTGTGATCTTTCTATTCTGCGGTCATTGTTTCGGGTTGTTTACACCGACAGCGTGGCTAAATGCAGTCGGTCTAACGCCCAGACTCCACCAATGGATGGAAATCATCGCCGGAGGAGCCTCCGCCGCACTTGCCATTGCCGGTCTTCTGCTTCTGACATGGCGCCGCCTATCCAACGAACGCGTAAGGACGGCATCCCGCCCGAGCGATTTTTGGGTCTTGTTCCTCCTGCTGGCGGTCATCATTCTCGGAATTTGCTGCGTTGTAAATTCTTACTTTACTGACCGCTCCGGTGCGACCATCATTCTTTTCGGAGAATGGGTCAGGGGCCTCTTCACCTTCGACTATGAAGCATGGCAGAAGATCCTTCTCGTTCCCGATTGGCAGAAGTGGCACATCTTTGTCGGGCTGATCATTTTCCTGATCGTCCCCTTTACAAGACTCGTCCACATTTGGAGCGGCTACTTGTCAGTTTTCTACCTAGTTAGACCACATCAAATCATGCGCGCTAACGGAAAACCAATGAAATAAAAGGATAATTCCTCCCACTAAAAGAGCTCGGTACCGCCGAGCTCTTTTTATATCACCTCCACAAAACTGACAGAGCGACTTTTGACACCCATCTCCGTAAAAACAAGCTGCGCTCGTTAGGATTACGTTGTTGTCGATTCACAACAAATTAATGAATAGCCCTCCAATACATTCAAAAAATCGAATTATTTCAACATCTTCTCTATTCTGTAATGCGGACCCATCCGTTGCTAAATAGCAACATTTCCTCATTTGTCCAATTTCTTTTAAATGGATAAACCCTTTTTGGGTGTTAGATAATTAATCAAGAATCACCCCGAAGGCCCTCAGGTTCTTGAGGAGAGGGCGAAATATATTATTTTTTAAGAAATTTAAGAGGTCTTAAGGCAAGATTAAATAAAACTCAATTTAGGACAAATAAGTGTCAACCCTTAGGTAGTACTCCTAGACTGAATCCTAGATGTTGTAACAAAGCGTTTTCAATCGTTACACCAATATTTGTCTTCTCCCTTAAAAGGATAGTGAAAATGAGTAAAAAGACTCTTTTAGCAATTGCCATTGCTGCTTCATTAACTCCTGCACTTGCCGCAAATTCCGCTGATACAACTTCAACGGATAGTTCCGCTCCTGCTGTATCTGCAAGCTCTTCAGCTTCGACATCCGCTTCATCCGTCTCTTATAAATCCGGCCCTACCAAACGCGGCCGCGGTGTCGCCTTCGGCCGTGGTCATAGCGGACACACTCTTAATGTGAGCCATGCATCCGCTGAAATCGCAAATCTTCCAATGGATGCCACTTCAACGTCTATCACTTTATTCGGTGAATTAGACGCCGGCGTTAAGGTTTCCAAACTAAAAGGCGGGAAGACCAAAGTTCAGATGTCTAACGGCAATTGGTACTGGACCAGCTGGGGCATTAAAGGGGTAGAAGATTTGGGCGGCGGCAACGCAGCTATCTTTACACTGCAGCAAGCCTTCAAATTAAATAACGGCGAAGGCGTTGCCTCAAGCCATGGAACCACCTCCAGCGGCGGCTTCAATAATCAGGCCTTCTTAGGTCTTCAGGGCCCCTGGGGACGTCTAACGTTCGGTCATCAAGCAGGTCTGAGCTCCGGTGACGGCGACTACAGCATGTTGGGCGGAAGCGCTATCGGTACCGGTTTTGACATGATCGGTGACTTAGCGGGCGTCTTCCTCACAACCAGCTGGCTGGACAATTCCATTGCATACCGCACCCAAGAATGGAACGGCTTGCAGTTTACGGCCATGTATTCAAACGGTACGGACGGCGATGATAATAAGTGGGCTAAAAACAACCATTACTACGGCGTTGGCGTGACCTATGATGTCGGTGCGTTTAACTCCAATTTCATGTTTGAACGCGAAGATCATAAGTCCAAAGTAGCTTATGCTGACGGCTCGGTAAAACTAGACCCGACCAATTACTACACTCTCGGTGCTTCTTACGACTTTGGCGACTTCACGCTGTACGGTGCCTACCAATACGTTTCCCACGGTACAAGAATGCCTGGCTACAACTACATCCACATTGACAAAAAGACCGGTGCTTCTACAACAGTTGCAGAACCCGCAACCAAGGGAGTTAATCAGAATGCAGCTTCCGTCTCCATTGCGGCTCCGTTGTGGGGCGGTACAGCAATGCTTCAGTTAAACGGTGTTAAGGGCAAAATTAAGAATACAGGAGAAAAGTACAACGCCTGGTCTATCGGTTCCGGTTACACCTATCCGCTCTCCAAGAGAACATTGGTTTACGGTTCTATCAACTATGGTGACGGCAACAAAGCGCTCAGTGAATCCAGCATTGACGGCTACAGCTGCATCTTCGGCATGGCTACCTCCTTCTAGTCATACCAGTCAAACCGCAGCCGCTGGCTGCGGTCAACAAACCTGAGACCGAGCGGCAAAAATGAAAGAATCCTTCAAAAAACCTTCGGTCTCTCAGGAGAAAATAATGGCGACAAAGACTAAATGGTTTTTCTTTTGGCTGATTTCCGGATCGTTTTTAGCGGGAATCCTTGCGGTATGCTTTGTTGTCTCCGCAGTCAATTGGCTGGGTTCAGAAACTTTCTGCTCAACCGGTTGCCACACAATGAACGGCGTAGCCTATGCATGGAAACAAGGCTCTCATGCCAGAACACCAAGCGGCAAGACCGCGGACTGCTCTGACTGCCACTTGTACAATGCCTCCGAGAACACTCTCGGGCCTCTAGGTTATATCAGTCTTTTAGGACATAAGATCGTTGCAGCTTCCCACTCAGCATACGGTCAAGTCATCGGACACTTCGCTACTCCGACTCAATGGGTTGAACAGCGCCCCGGGATAGAGGCTCAGGAAAAACAATGGTTTGTGGACAATAACTACCATACCTGCCGAGGCTGTCACGACCTCTCTCGCATGTATGACCCGAAGAATCCTAGCATTGGTGCTTGGCATGCTCTATATCAGGATCAGCCGCTTGACTGCTTGGCTTGCCACAAAGACGTGGGCCACAACTACAAACAAGTTGATGCCTATATTGACGCCAACCACGCTTATCCTCCGTTGGACGAAGCCTGGGTTTTCCCGGTTGCGGCCACTACTTCCGCAAGCCCGATGCCTCCGCAGAACCTGACGCCTGAACAGCTCAAGAAAGACGCTTTACCATGGACGCCGTCTTCCGTCAGCAGTGCGTCGACATCTGCTGCTCAAAACGCACCAGTGAACCAAAGCAAAGATGTCCAGCAAATCGCAAATGAACTGAACCAAAAGATCACTCAGCCGATAACTCCGAATGCTCAAAATGCTTCTCCGGCTTCGGCTCCAAAAGCTCAGGCGACTACAACGGCGAGCACACCTGCAAAAAGTACAGCGCAATAGCGCTTTTAGATAAGGCATACTCCCTGACCGGCGTGATCTGAGTTCAGACACGCCGATTTTCTTTAGGCACGCTCAGCCGTCACTTGAGTTATGTACCGTCAAAAAGATATCGGCGGTTCCTAACGAAAGCGCCGATACCTTGCATTTCCTTGGCCGTTAATTGTTCTTCTTAACCCCAGCTTCTACTTTCTTTTTTGGTTCGATAACTCCGTATCGATAGGTATGGCGAACAACCTGGAAATCATTTTCCAGATTTTTGGTATAAACCACATTCTTATTATCTTCATCAACCAGTACAGCTTTCAGTTCAGGATGTTCCGCAAGGTAGTTCACAGCCCCGTTAAAACCAAAAACGAAAAGTGCCGTACACAACCCATCCGCTAACGCAGATTCTTTATTGATGATGGTAACTGAATGCAAAGTCGCTGGCACAGGACTTCCGGTGCGAGGGTTAAGAATGTGGTGGTATTTCTTTCCGTCTTTAATAAAAAACTTTTCGTAGTCACCGCTCGTCACGACGGATTCATCTCGAGACGGAACCGCGGCAAAATAGGAATTGATGCGGTTATCAGGCTCCTGAATCCCAATTTCCCAGGGATATCCGATATCACTGGTACCTAACGTAATAATGTTCCCGCCGAGACTAATCAGTGCGTCATTACAGCCGTTTTCTCGCAGACGCTGAGCGACTTTGTCCGCGATAAAACCTTTTCCCGTTGCTCCGAGAGTAATTTCCTGCCCTTCTCCGATACGGGCCCAAATAACATTGCCTTCGCGCTTTATTTCAATCTTCTTCCAGTCGACTTTGGGCAGCACTTTAGCAATTTCTTCTTGTGTCGGAACTCTATGGTTGCTGTGGTCAACACTCCACATTTTCACAAGAGTCCCAACGGTCGGGTCAAGGGCACCGTGCGTCATCGCACAAATTTGTTTCGTTTTTTCCAGAATTTCAGCCGTATCAGCAGAAACCTTTATCCACTTTCCGTTGCTTTTCCCGAGTCTGGAGATATCACTGTCTTCCCGATAGGCAGACAAAAGGTCATCTAAGCGTAAGACCTCTTTTTTAACAACGTTGGCGCAGAACTGTGCTTTTTCTTTATTGTCCGCCTTAATTTGAGAGGAAATCGTAGTTCCCAAAGCCGTAAACTCATAGTTATAGATATCGCCTGTTGCGGCTGTGCAGACCGGAGCAGTCAAAACTGCCGCTAACATAAGAGCAGTAAGCTTAATGTTTGGATATTTCACTTTTTCCTCCGCTTAGGTGACCCATATGCCCCTCAAAACCAGGATTCTTAACATGCGAACAGCCCAAGGGCTCGCCTAACTCGCATGCCTTCTGATAAAAAGGCATTGCCGCCTGTAAAGAAGGATTGACACCAATTCCGAGGCGAACATTGTTTGCTAAAGCCAAGCAGCCGACTCCCAAATTTAAATCACAGGCTTTTTTATAAAACACATTGCACTGGGAATATTTACTTCCGTTCTGATTATTAAAACCTAAATAAAAGCATCCTTGCGCGTAATTTAAATCACAGGCTTTTTGAGCTAGGTCGGCGCCCCTTCCAAAGTTTTTAGCCTTATGCATCTCGATAGCAGCCAAGTAACACGCCTGGCCATTGCCCTTCTCACAAGACTGAGTATTGACATCTTGGGCATGCGTCCCAGTAGCGGCTAGGAGAATAAGAGCAGAAAAAAAGAAGCTTTTTCTCATAGTTTTTTGCCGAGAAATCTCGGAATCTCCAATTGATCGGTAACTAATTATTTTTAACACAAAAATAATGGTTAACACTCATTATATTGAAGAAGTATTTCATTTAAGAATCTCGAGGACCTGGTGTTTTGCCGCTTTGACACTAGTCTTGCAATTTTTTAGCGTTGCCTCCAGGAACTTCCTGCTCTTAGAAGTGCGAGAAATCACAAGTCTGATTCTTTCACTGCCGTCCAAATTAATGCAGTTCCAAAAACTCCAAATATTGCCCCGCAGATGCCGTCAATCCACCTGCCGGACTTTCGGTAAAAAGCCTTTGGTTTCGGCAAGCCCAAAATCAGAGCAACAAAAGAAAACCAAAAAAAAACTTTCTAGAACCACCACTGCGTAAATTAAAACGGCCTCACTCGTCTCCATATCTGCGGTAATAAAGAGCGAAAAAACGGAACTAAAGTAAATTAGAGCTTTTGCATTCGATAAATTTGTCAAAAGTCCGATGGCAAAAGATCTAAAGCCCGAACGGGGCGTCGGTACATTCTGCTGGCTCGCTGTTTGCTTATTGCATGCGCTTCTCAAAAGAAGAAAGGCCAGCCACCCCAAGTAGAGGCCGCCCAAGAACATAATCAACTGCTGCAGCCAGGCAAACTGCTCAAACAACCACTGGAGGCCTAACAATGAGAGCGCCGCCCAAAAAGCTACGCCTAAGGTAATGCCCAAGACACAGCACAACGCCTCTTTTCGAGATCTTCCGATGGCCGTCTGCATTACGATAAAACAATCCGGTCCAGGAGACATTAAGGCAATTAAATGGACGGCGGCAATCGTAAAAAGGGTCGAAAGCATTGGGAATCCTTGATCGGTAAGAAGTAGCTAATCTAAAATTGTATTACTCCGTACGCTTTGAAAAATAAATAAGCGGCAGAATCGCTCCCAATCCTGCCGCTTACACTTATGCTACTTACTTTTCAATAGGCTCACCTGTCAGGCAAAGCTCATCGCCCGACAAAACCGTCTTTAGAATGTATGGTGAAGGCCCAAGCCTAAACTCCAAGACTTGAAGTTTTCTTCAACGGCTTTTTCCTTAAGCATCTTGCCTGCAGTCGCATAGGCACCCCAACCATAAACAAAGGTACGTTTGGACAACGGATATTCATAGGCAGCGCCGACCGTAAGGCGATTGAATTTATCATTCGACAGCTTTTCGTCACCTACAACGACTCCGTCAGCTGATTTAACTTTGCCGAAGCCATAATTTGCAGCAACTTTAAATGTACCGCCTGCCGCAGGAACTTCAGCGCCCAAAGTAAATGCATTCTGATTCATGCCTTTCCCGGCAACAGTCACATCCTCTAGCTGATCAAAACTGTGGAAGCGGCTCGCATATTGATAACCAAAGAAAGCCTTAGCGACTTCAAAATCATAAGTTGCACTGAGGCTATACACCATTGTCGCTTTGTCTTTTTCTTCAGCAGACTTATTGTCGAAACGTTCGACAATACCGGCAAGAGACAAGTTACCAACTTCATAAGTGGCGCCCAAGCCGTAGTAGTGGCTGTTGTGCGACCATTTTTGAGAATCCTCTTCTACACCGTTTGAATATTGCGCATGAATTTTCAAACCGCCAAATTCAGGAGAAACGTAAACGATGCTGTTATTGTTAATCTGACCAGTGACAAATGTATTTCCCAGCCCGGCCTGGAGGTAGTCAGTACCAAAAGGAGAAGCGTCCCAAATCGAATAAGAGCCTTCGTAAGAAGCTAAACCACCCATGCGGCCAAAGGCAAGTTCGCCAAAATTGCCAGACAAGGAGAGTGTTGCCTGCTTGCTAAAAGCTTTACCCTCTTCTCCGGAAGCACCATTGTCCATGGTAAAGCCATTTTCCAAAAGAAAGCCGACCGAGTATCCGTTTCCTAAATCTTCAGTCCCTTCTAGGCCCCAAACGCTACCTCCTGCGATTCCGTCGTCAAAGGAAACGGTAGCGTCCCCGCCTTTTGCCTTGTTGACGACAACAGCTCCGTCGATTGTCCCGTAAAGTGTAACTTGAGACTCGGCGGCAGCCATCGTGCCAACAGAAGCCAATGCAATGATCAAAGCTGCTTTAGTTAATTTCATACTACCTCTGAAAATTGTAAAAGTATTAAACAGGAATCATTCTCATTTTATCTCTCAAAAAATAAAAATATAAATTTACTGATAAGACTTTAATTTCCATATTCAAGGGATTCCATAACTCAATTTTCCTTAAGAATTTCAATGTGTTAATCG
>PPYE01131547.1_pt1 | contig 12667 bp, 10 predicted proteins | sample 1559881 | NCBI WGS metagenome assembly PPYE01 (sample SAMN08240022, study PRJNA423297) | Human gut metagenome, whole genome shotgun sequencing project.
AGACTATGCCGGGCAGGGTAACCATAATCTTCGTGTAGGCGATGTGGACGGTGACGGATGTGATGAAATAATGTATGGTTCTTGTGCCATTGATCATGATGGAAAAGGATTGTATTCTACCCGTATGGGGCATGGAGACGCTATGCATCTGACACAATTTGCTCCCGGATTAAAAGGCTTGCAGGTTTGGGATTGTCATGAAAATAAGAAAGATGGTTCCACTTTCCGTAATGCGGCTACGGGTGAAGTGCTGTTTCAGGTGAAAAGTAGTATAGATGTAGGCCGGTGTATGGCTGCTGATGTTGATCCGCGCAATCCGGGAGTGGAGATGTGGTCATCCGATTCAAAAGGAGTACGTAATATAAAAGGTGAAGTGATTCGTCCTGACCTCAAGAGCTTTTCAGTTAATATGGCTGTATGGTGGGATGGAGATTTGCTTCGTGAGTTGCTGGATAAAAACAGGATAACCAAGTATGATTGGGAAGACGATGTATGTCGTCCGTTAATGATATTTGATGGAACGGATTCAAATAATGGTACGAAGTCCCATCCTTGTTTGCAGGGAGATATAATAGGTGATTGGCGTGAGGAGGTGCTGCTCCGTACGGAAGATAATTCGGCACTTCGTCTGTATGTGTCGCGGATACCGACTGAATACCGTTTTCATACTTTCTTGGAAGATCCGGTGTATCGTATCAGTATCGCTACTCAAAATGTGGCATACAACCAGCCTACCCAGCCTGGTTTTTATTTCGGACCGGATTTGAAAGAGGGGATATTTAGAGGTTATGAATTTAAAAATGAATAAAGACTATATACCATGAATCTGAAAACATTAAGCATGATGGGCGCTCTGTTGCTGCTGGCTGGAACGGGTGCGAATGCGCAAAAGAAGCAAGAAGTACTGAATGATTCGAATACGCCGTTACATTTGTTGCAACCTGCATACAAAGTGCCTTACGGTATGCTCACTACAGAGGAGATAAAGGCCGATATGGATCGTGTCCTTCGTTATTTGGAAAAGAATACTCCGACTCGTGTCGTTGATAAGAATACAGGTAAGGTTATTACGGATTATGCCAATATGACGGCTGATGCACAGCTGGAACGAGGTGCTTTCCGTTTGGCAAGTTATGAATGGGGGGTGACTTATTCAGCTATGTTGGCTGCTGCTGAGGCTACGGGGGATCAGGCTTATTATAAATATGTAACAGATCGTTTTCAGTTTCTGGCCGAGGTTGCTCCGCACTTCCGTAAGGTATTGGAAAAGTATGGAACTGTAGATCCGCAGATGAAACAAATTCTGACTCCTCATGCATTGGATGATGCCGGGGCGGTGTGCGCGGCTATGGTCAAGGTGCAGATGAAGGAAAATTCACCGGAACTTAAGCCGTTGATTGATAATTATATGGATTTTATTGTGAATAAGGAGTATCGTCTTGCTGATGGAACATTTGCCCGTACCCGTCCACAACATAATACGCTGTGGTTGGACGATATGTTTATGGGTATTCCGCCGGTAGCTTGGTATTCATGTATTGCCGGTGATAAAAAGCAAATGTATTTGAGCGAAGCTGTACGTCAGATATTTCAATTTGCAGACCGTATGTGGGTACCCGGGAAAAACCTTTTCCGTCATGGATGGGTGGAAGGTATGCAGGATCATCCTGCTTTCCATTGGGGACGTGCCAATGGTTGGGCGTTGTTGACTATGTGTGAGGTATTGGATGTGTTGCCGGAGGATTATCCTCAGCGCGATAAAATTCTGGAGTTGTTCCGTGCTCATGTACGTGGTCTTGCTGCCTGCCAGAGTGGTGAAGGTTTCTGGCATCAGTTGCTGGATCGTAACGATTCTTATCTGGAAACCTCGGCCACGGCTATTTATGTATATTGCTTTGCCCATGCTATCAATAAAGGATGGATTGATGCTATGGCATACGGTCCGGTGGCACAGTTGGGATGGCATGCCGTTACCACCCAAATCAATGCGGAAGGTCAGGTGGATGGAACTTGTGTAGGTACAGGTATGGCTTTTGATCCGGCTTTTTATTATTATCGTCCGGTCAATGTGTATGCTGCCCACGGCTATGGACCGGTACTTTGGGCGGGTGCTGAGATGATTAATTTGCTGAACAAGCAGCATCCTAAAATGAATGATAGTGCCGTGCAATATTACCGTACGGAACAAAAGACTTCCGAACCAATTTTCCATGTAATGGATGGAGAAACTAAATAAGTAAAAACAAGGACTTTATAAAAAGGAGGAAAATACCATGAAACGTGAAGCTTTTAAAATGTTCTTGAAGCCGGGCTTCGAGAAAGAGTATGAGAAGAGACATGCAGCCATTTGGCCGGAATTAAAAAAAATGTTGTCCGATGGAGGAGTATATGATTACTCCATTTATTGGGACAAGGATACAAATATTCTGTTTGCTTGTCAGAAAACTAAAGGAGAGGAGTCTTCGCAAGATATGGGAGCCAATCCTATCGTGCAGAAATGGTGGGACTATATGGCGGATATCATGGAAGTGAATCCGGATAACTCTCCGGTTACTATTCCGCTGCCCGAGGTCTTCCATATGGATTAAAATAAAAAAGAGTGTATCGATTCATTCTGATACACTCTTTTTTTATACCTTTGCAAGACAAAAACACTGTGATAAATGATATGAAAAAACACATCTATGCTCTATGGGCATTCTTTATTCTTTTCAGTCAGAGTATTGCCGCATCAGTCGAGGTGCGTTCTACTCATATGACTACGGGGGATGGGGTCGCCAATAACTCAATTCGGTATATATATCAGGATAGCAAAGGTTTTATTTGGATGGGAACGCTGAATGGACTTAGTCGTTATGACGGGAATTCGTTTGTGACTTATCGTCCTGAGGGTGGAAATAAAATTTCGTTGATAGACCATCGGATTCGCGATTTGGAAGAAGATAAAAATGGTTTCTTATGGATTGCGACTTCTGCCGAGTTGTTTAGTTGTTATGATCTGAAGAAAGATTGTTTTGTTGATTTTACCGGTTGTGGGGAATATGAGCAACTGTATAGTTACAAGATGACTGACCGTGAAGGTAATGTCTGGTTGTGGCAGGATGGAAACGGGTGTCGTAAAGTGACTTATATGAATGGTGAATTTACATCTGTGGTTTTCAAGAAAGAAAATAACAATCTCCCTTCTAATAATATTACTTATATATCTGAGGATGAGCAAGGAAGAATATGGATTGGTAGCCATGACGGTATAGCTCAAGTGGTAGGGAACAAGGCAGTATTGGTGGAAGAAAATCATGATGCCTTCAAGATGATGTCTTTTGGTAAAGATGTTTTTTTTCTTTCGGGAACAGGAACAATTTCGTTGAAGAGAGAAGGAGAGGATAGCCGTATTGTTACAATGGATTCAGTCATATCACTTCAAATTTCTTGCAATATATTATGGAGGATCGAGCCGGTGGTATTTGGGTCAGTTCGGAATATACGGGTATTTCTCGTCTTTCGGTCTTGAATGAAGGAGCTGAGCGTGTTTTTCCTGAAGATGAAACTTTATCAGACCGTTCAAATACCGTGCGTATGATCAACCGTATGCCTGATGATAAGATTTGGCTGGGGACCCGTCGTGGAGGATTGTATATTTATGACCCTCATTTGAAAACGATAGAGAGCAGTCGTTATTTTGATTCTAACATTTATGCTGTTGAGGAAGGGGCTGATGGTAGTATTTGGTTGGGTAGCCGTGGAAACGGATTGAGTATTGACGGGAAATGGTACACTTATCACTCGAATGATCCTCTGTCTATTGGGAATAATAATATTTTTACTCTTTACCGGGACCGGAAGAATAGAATGTGGATAGGTACTTTTGGCGGTGGATTGAATTTGGCGGTGAAGGAAAAGGATAAGTATGTATTCAAGCGGTTTTTGAACAATTTTTATAGCCAGCGCCAGATTCGTGTGATACAGGAAGACAATAATGGATGGATATGGGTGGGCACCAGTGCCGGAGTTTACATATTTAATCCTGATTCGTTAATGAATGACCCGGATAACTATATTACTTATAATTATAATAACGGTAAGTTACGTAGTAATGAAATAAAATGTATCCATCAAGATAGTAAAGGCCGGATATGGGTAGGTACTTCAGGAAAAGGCTTCAGTATGTGTATGCCAGAAGGTGATTACAGAAACTTGACTTTTGAGCATTATGATGGAAGTGACGGACTGGTAAATAGTATGGTGCAATCTATTGTTGAAGACAGGGAGGGTAAGCTTTGGGTTGCAACGGAATATGGTATTTCTCGTTTTGATCCGGATACACATGCCTTTGAAAATTTCTTTTTCTCGGCATATGCGTTGGGGAATGTCTATAGTGAGAACAGTGGTTGTGTGAGTAAGGATGGCAAACTGATGTTTGGTTCTAATTATGGATTGGTTGTTATCACTCCCGGCAAAATTGTGAATAATTCCACTGTAACTCCTATGGCAGCTTTTACCAATCTTCGAATTAATGGTATTGCCATGCGCCCGGGCGATGTGGATTCTCCGTTAGACCGTTCGTTGATTTATACAGATGAAATCGAGTTGAAATATTTTCAAAATTCTTTTGTCATAGATTTCTCTACATTTGATTATTCCGGAACGAATAGTACTAAATATACGTATCGGTTGGATAATTATGATAAAGAGTGGAGTATACCGTCTTCGTTGAATTTTGCAGCTTATAAGAACCTGGCACCCGGTACTTATAAATTGCGGGTGAAAGCTTGCAATGGGGTCGGTGTGTGGGGAGATAAAGAAACGGTTTTGAAGATTATTGTTGTTCCTCCTTTTTGGAAAACTACTTGGGCTTTCTTTATTTATGCTATTTTGATAGGGGTGGCACTATATATCACTTTCAGACTGATGCGTGACTTTAATACTTTGCGTAATCGTATACAGGTGGAGAAACAGCTGACAGAGTATAAATTAGTTTTTTTCACGAATATCTCTCATGAGTTCCGTACTCCCTTGACTTTGATACAAGGAGCATTGGAAAAGATGCAGCGTGGTGGTAAAATCCCTAAAGAAATGGCTTATTCATTGAAGGTCATGGATAAAAGCACCCAGCGTATGTTGCGTCTTATCAATCAGTTGCTGGAATTCCGTAAGATGCAGAATAATAAACTGGCCCTTTCTTTGGAGGAAACGGATGTCATGGCTTTCTTGTATGAAATCTTTTTGAGTTTCAATGATGCTGCTGAGTCTAAGAATATGGATTTCAAGTTCTTGCCATCTGTAGCTTCTTATAAGATGTTTATCGATAAGGGTTATTTGGACAAAGTGACTTATAATTTGTTGTCTAATGCTTTCAAATATACACCCAGCGGTGGAAAAGTGACTTTTTCTGTGACGGTGGATGAAGCAAAGAAACAGTTGGTCATATCGGTAGCCGATTCCGGTGTAGGCATTCCTAAAGAGAAACGTAATGAGTTATTTAAGCGTTTTATGCAAAGTAGCTTTTCGGGTAGTAGTGTCGGAGTCGGCCTGCATTTGACACATGAACTGGTGTGTGTACATAAAGGTACGATAGTATATACTGAAAATGAAGGTGGTGGGTCTATATTTACGGTCAGTTTGCCTACTGATATTTCTGTTTATGAGGAAAAAGATTTTCTGATTCCCCATAATGTGTTGTTGGAAGAGGAGGAAGTACATCATGCAGCTGTTCTTGCAGAAGAAATATCGGCGCAAGAAGGGGGCGTGGAACTTCCATCTGCACCACTTAATAAGCGTAAAGTACTTATTATAGAAGATGATAACGATGTACGTGAGTTTTTGAAAGAAGAAGTGGGACAATATTTTGAAGTTGTGGCCGAGGCGGATGGTCCGTCTGGATTGGAACGTGCACGTACGTATGATGCTGATTTGATAATCTGTGATGTGCTGATGCCGGGGATGACAGGATTTGAGGTAACCCGAAAATTGAAGAATGATTTTGATACAAGTCATATACCTATTATTTTATTGACAGCTATGAGTTCTGCCGAAAGTCATTTGGAAGGCGTGGAAAGTGGTGCGGATGCATATATTACTAAGCCTTTTAGCCCGAAACTACTGTTGGCACGCGCTTTCAAACTAATAGAGCAACGTGAGAAATTACGTGAGAAATTTTCGAATGATCCGAATATGGTACGACCGGCTATTTGTACCTCTGATAAGGATAAAGAATTTGCTGACAGATTACAGATGGTTATGGATCAACAGATTGGTAATGCTCAGTTTACGATTGATGAGTTTGCTTCGATGATGGGATTGGGACGAACCGTTTTTTATCGTAAGGTACGTGGGGTGACGGGATATTCACCCAATGAATATATCCGGATTATTCGTATGAAGAAAGCGGCGGAACTGTTGTTGGAAAATCGTTATACGGTAGCCGAAGTTTCTTATAAAGTAGGTATTAATGATCCGTTCTATTTTAGTAAATGTTTTAAGCAACAATTCGGTGTGGCACCTTCTGTTTATTTACGTGGAAAGGAAGAGTCCGGGATACAGGAAACAGAAAATAAGGAATGATGAAAACAAGATTTTAAATAAGAAGGTCAATCGAGAATGATATAGAATCGGTTGACCTTTTTGTTTTAATGGACTATATATTTAGTATGGTTTGAGACTGATTTTTGTCAGTACTTTGCGACTTACAATATAGAGTATCCATGTACAAGCAGAAGCGGTGAGTAATGCTGCTATTTGTCGAGTGGTATCAGATATATCTAGAGGCAGAGACGCTCCGAGCCACCAACCTGCCAAGGCTGTGGTAACAGTAAGTAAGGCCATAATGATGCTTACTCCTAAAATGAACATTATTCTTTTCATAAATGGTTTAAGTTTGATTCAATATTAAATATAAATGCTATTTCAAGTCTGTTTGTTCATGATTATATAAAAAATCGTGGTAAAGGGGATGTAAATTAAAAAAGGAGTATTCTCGGGAAGAGAATACTCCTTTTTTATGTAGGAATGATAAATCTTACTGATTAACTCTTTTTTCCTGAATTCTAGCTTTCTTGCCAGTAAGAGCACGTAAATAGTACAATTTAGCACGACGAACTTTACCAACTTTATTAACAGTGATACTGTCGATAGCCGGAGATTCGATAGGGAAAATACGTTCAACACCTACAGTTCCAGACATTTTACGAACGGTGAAACGTTTTTTGTCACCATGTCCAGCGATTTTGATAACAACACCACGGTACAACTGTACACGTTCCTTGCTACCTTCAACGATACGGTATGCCACTGTAATAGTATCACCAGCTTTGAATGAAGGATGCTGTTTGCCAGTAGCAAATGCTTCTTCAGCAATTTTAATTAAATCCATTTTTTTTGATTTTAAATTGTTTATCGTTACCAACGCAACATATCAAGTAACTCTTCTTTGACAGCGATTGCGCGAAAGCGGTGCAAAATTACTAGATTTTTGTCATACAGCCAAATTAAATTCAACTATTTTTCATCTGATATCGTTGGTTGCAACTTCTTTTTTAACTACATTTGGGCAATAAACAACTAATAAACATGAAACCAAACCGAATTATGTGTATCATTCCGGCAGGAATAGTAGCCGGGATTTTTATGTTTTCAAGCTGTCATTCAGGCTATTCTCTGGCGTCAGTTGAGGGAAGCAGGATAGAAGTGACAGCAGCTTTGGATGCTAATCCGGATTCCGCTGCAATCGCTGTTTTGGCTCCGTATCAAAAAACGGTTGATAGTATTATGTCACCGGTCATAGGACAAAGCGCTCGTTTTATGGATCGCTTTCGTCCTGAAAGTGAGTTATCCAACTTGGTAGCGGATATTTTACGTTATTCTGCTTCTGCATATATAGGCCGTATGGCCGACGTGGGGGTGACGAATATGGGGGGACTACGTACGGCTTTGCCCGAGGGGGATATAACTTACGGTAATATTTATGAAATAACTCCCTTTGAAAATACATTGTGCATTGTTACTATGAATGGGTCTTTGCTGCGTGAACTTTTTGAAAATATAGCAGCTGTGCATGGTGAGGGATTAAGTGGCGCTTGTCTTGAAATTTCTGGAGATGGAAAATTATTGGATGCTACAGTGGCTGGAAAAGAAATTGAAGACTCCAAAGAGTATAAAGTAGCCACCTTGGATTATTTGGCTGAGGGAAATGACCATATGACTGCTTTTGCCAAAGTGGGCGATGCGGATAAATTGCTGCCTGAAAAGGCCACAGTGCGTCAGTTGTTTCTGAACTATGTGAATGAGCAGACTAAAGCAGGGAAGAAAATAGACTCAAAGATAGAAGGAAGAATTACCGTTAAAGAATAAACTGAACCGTTATGAAACGAATATATGTATTATTTACTGCTTTGTGTGTATGTTGTGCGCTGGCAGCACAGGATATCAAAGAACTTTTGATACTTCATACTAATGATACCCACAGCCGTGTGGAACCTATCCCCATTACTGATCCGAATCCGGAGTTTGCAGGAAAAGCGGGTTTTGTACGTCGTGTTACCTTAATAAAAGAAATACGGAAACAGGATAAGGATTTGTTATTGTTTGATTGTGGTGACTTTTCACAAGGCTCTCCTTTTTATAATATGTTTGGTGGTGAGGTTGAAGTGAAGCTGATGAATGAAATGGGATATGATGCCGGGATTATTGGAAATCATGAGTTTGATTTGGGCTTGGATAATATGGCACGTCTTTTTAAAATGGCGGATTTTCCTGTTGTTTGTGCTAATTATGGTGTACAGGGAACTGTTTTGGAAGGGCTTGTCAAACCGTATGTTATTTTGGAACGTAAGGGGATAAAGGTAGGTGTGTTCGGACTGAGTCCTGCATTGGAGGGGCTAGTACAGGCAAAAAATTGTGAAGGAGTGGTTTTTGAAAATCCAATAGAGGCTGCTCAGCGTGTGGCGGATATATTGAAGAATCGGGAAAAATGTGATTTAGTGGTTTGTTTGTCTCATTTAGGGTGGCAAGGAAAACCTTATTCTGATGAAACTTTGATTCTTAATACTCGTAATATTGATATTGTCTTGGGAGGTCATTCGCATTCTTATTTTGATAAGACTTTGTTTTATAAGAATTTGGATGGCAAGGAGATTCCATTGCAACAAATGGGAAAAAATGCTGTTTATGTGGGAAAAATGAAAGTAAGGATGGAAAAGAACTGATAGTTGCTGTTGTATAAGGAAATCTGATATAATTGAAGAAATTAGATGAAGAGAAACGTTTTGTTATTTATAAGTTTATGTGTCGTCGGATGTGTGATGACGTATGCACAGCAGATGCCTGGGCTGTTACAAAAGGGGAAGGCGGATACTCAGGATTGTAAGGCATGGGTGGATGAACAGCTTTCTGAAATGAGTTTGAAGGAAAAGATAGGACAACTGTTTATACACACAGTAGCTCCTCTTCAGACACAACGAAATAAAAACAATATATATGCAGCTATAAAAGAATATAAAGTAGGAGGATTACTTTTTTCGGGCGGCCAGTTGTCTGATCAGGTTTTATTGACTAATTATGCGCAGAGTCTGGCGGAAGTGCCTTTGCTCATAACTTTTGATGGTGAATGGGGGCTGGCTATGCGCTTGAAGGGAACCCCTCGTTTTCCAAGAAACAGAGTCTTGGGATGTATACAGGATAATGAACTGCTTTATGAATATGGTAAGGAAGTAGCCCGGCAATGTAAGGAGATAGGTGTGCAGATCAATTTTGCTCCGGTGGCCGATGTAGATGTTAATCCTCGGAATCCGGTTATTAATACCCGTTCTTTTGGTGGTGATCCTCGGAATGTGGCTCAAAAAGTGGTAGCTTATGCTCGTGGTTTGGAGGATGGAGGGGTATTGTCTGTCTGTAAACATTTTCCGGGACATGGAGATACGGAAGTGGATTCTCATAAGGCGTTACCGGTTTTGAATTTTGATCGTGCGCGTTTGGACAGCATTGAGCTTTTTCCGTTTAAAGAGGCTGTTAAAGCAGGATTGGGAGGTATGATGGTAGGACATTTGGAGGTACCTGAATTGGGTAAAAATCCGGCTTCGATTTCTTCACATATTATTTATAATCTGCTTTGTCGGGAATTGGGCTTTCAAGGCTTGGTTTTTACAGATGCTTTGGAGATGAAAGGTATTTCGCAAAATGAGAATATATGCGCTCAAGCCTTGATAGCAGGTAATGATTTATTATTGGCTCCCCGTAATTTGAAGAGAGAATTGGATGGTGTTTTAAATGCTGTAAAAAGTGGAAAACTATCAGAAGAACTGATTACGGAAAAATGTCGTAAGGTATTGACTTATAAATATGTTTTAGGGTTGAAGAATAAACCTCACATCCAACTTTCCGGGCTGGAGAAACGATTGAACCGTCCGGAAACGAAGGAGTTGATTCTCCGCTTGCAGAAAGCTGCTATAACGGTTCCTGCCAATGTAAATGGAATCTTGCCCTTGGATTCAAAATTGAGGGGAACGGTGGTTCTGAATATTGGGAAAACTCCCGGTGCTGGGCTTGCTTTTTATAATCGTTTGCAAAATACACTTTCTCTCACACGTGTTGTTGCTCGTCCGGATTCGATGGAAGCTATCAGAAAACGATTGTTGGGTAGTCAGCGTGTAATTGTGGTGGTTACTTCGGATGATTACAAAAAGTATAAAACAATGCTTGATTCGCTTCCGGCTGATTTGCCTGTTATTTATGTGTTTCTGATGCCATTAAAGTCTATGTTGGATATGGAGGGCTATTGGAAGAAAGCGGCGGCTGTAGTATTGGGGCATACTGATGAATCTGCTATTCAGGAGTATGTGGCTGATGTCTTGGTAGGAAAGGCAGTGGCAGACGGGCGTTTGTCGGTGGCTGTCGCCGATTTGTTCAAACCGGGTGATGGAGTGACTATAACTCCTAAAGTGTCTCGTATTTATAGACCTGAGGATTATGGTATGAATTCCAAAATACTGGAAAAGATAGACAGGATAGCCATGGAAGGAATCAAGGCGAAGGCTTATCCTGGTTGTCAGATTCTAATTTTAAAAGATGGGAAACCAGTATATGATAAGTCTTTCGGCACTTTCACTTATGAAAGTGACCGAAAGGTGGAAAAGGATGATTTGTATGATTTGGCTTCGTTAACCAAGACCACGGCAACGCTGTTGGCTGTTATGAAACTTTACGATGAAGGAAAATTTGGTTTGACCGATCGCATATCTCAATACATTCCAGCTTTAAAAGGTACGGACAAGGAACGTGTCACTATTGAGGAGTTACTTTTACATCAGTCGGGCATTCCTGCTTTTTGGCCTTTTTATAAGGAGACTATAGATAAAGACAGTTATAAGGGGAGTTTTTACAGAGCAAGACCGGACGCTAGTCATCATACGCAAATAGATACACGGCTGTATGTCATTGATAAGTTTGATTATAGAAAAGAGTTGATGGCAAAAACTTTCTCTGCTGATTATCCTTTACAAGTAGCTGACAGTATGTTTCTTCATCGTTCTTTTCGTGATTCCATTATGGTACAAATAGGACGTATTCCATTAAAAGACAGGAGATATCGTTACAGTTGCCTGAACTTTATGTTATTGAAGGAAATGGTAGAGAATATCAGTAAAATGCCTATGAATCTTTTTTTAGATAAGGAATTCTATAAACCGATGGAGATGAACCGTACGGCTTATTTGCCGCTTCGGCAGTTCAAAAAGGAGGAAATTGTTCCTACAGTGAAAGCGGATTATTTGCGTAAAGGAAAAGTGTTGCAGGGTTATGTACACGATGAATCAGCTGCTTTCATGGGAGGGGTATCAGGAAATGCCGGTTTATTTTCCACGGCTCGTGATGTGGCAAAAGTGTATCAGTTATTGATTGATGGAGGGGTTTATAATGGAAAGCGTTATCTGAGTAGGGAAACTTGTGATTTATTTTTAACCCATACCTCAAAAATCAGTAGGAGAGGATTGGGATTTGACAAACCGGATGTGAATAATAGTGTGAAAAGTCCGTGTGCGGAGGAAGCGCCCGAAGAGGTGGTAGGACATACTGGTTTTACCGGAACTTGCGCTTGGGCAGATCCGAAAAATCATTTGGTTTTTGTTTTTCTGAGTAATCGGATTTATCCGCGTCCTTTTGACCATAAACAGTTGATGCGGTTAAATATCCGTCCTCGTATGCAACAGGTTATGTATCAGGCTTTGATGAAATGATCATATTTAGATTAAATACAAATTAGTGCATTTTTGTAATCTCTATGTGACAACTAATAGAGAAAAGCTGTATATTTGCTCCATCAATTAGTACTAATAATTTAATAATTAACGAAAATGGCTTACGTAATTAGTGACGATTGTATCGCTTGCGGTACTTGTATCGATGAATGCCCGGTAGAAGCAATTTCTGAAGGCGATAAGTATTCTATCAATCCGGATCTGTGTACAGAGTGCGGAACTTGTGCTGATGCTTGTCCTTCTGAAGCTATTCACCTTGGCTAAGCAGTACAATTTTGTTCTTTAAAGTTAATAACGATCGTTTCCGTTGATGGAAACGGTCGTTTTTTTGTTTATCTAAATTGGGACATTCATTAAATATTACAAAATCAGCCAACTAATTCATACACAAAGTATTGCGAATTAGTTGGCTTTTTTGTATC
>PPYE01433495.1_pt1 | contig 12662 bp, 12 predicted proteins | sample 1559881 | NCBI WGS metagenome assembly PPYE01 (sample SAMN08240022, study PRJNA423297) | Human gut metagenome, whole genome shotgun sequencing project.
TCTTACTCAATGTCCGCAGGCGTTCGGTTTGGGCGGTTCCCGCCCTACCAATATCTGCGGTATCAGGAAGCGGAGAGAAGCCGCAGTCCCTCATTATCGATGTTGATGGCAGCGTTGATGTCCCGGTCGTAGGTCTTGCCGCAAACCGGACAAGTGATGGTCCTCACGCTCATGTCTTTGGCTTTCGGATTTTTGTACCCGCACTGACACAACTGGCTGGAAGGAAAGAACCGATCCACTTTGATAAAAAAGTGTGCTTTTTCCCGTTGCTTGTATTCCAGCATAGAAAGGAACATCCTGTAGCCATTATCGTAGGTTGCTTTCCCAAGATGCAGCTTTCCGGTAGGTTTTACCATACGGCGTAGATTCAAATCTTCTACAGAAATCAAGTCATACTGATTGGTTATCTCAGAAGACAGTTTATGTAAAAAATCCTTGCGCTGATTGGCAATGTGCCGTGCGATCTTAGCAGTTTTTTGCTTTTGTTTCCGGTAATTGCTAGACCCCAATTTCTTCTTGGACAACCGGCGCTGCGCTTTGGCAAGCCTTTTCTGTGACCGGCGATAGAACTTTGGCATCTGAGCAAAAGTTCCATCCGAAGCAGCATACAAGCCGTCTGATTTGTAATCCAACCCAATGTGGGTGACAACTTCGGTTGTCGGCGAAATAGAATCCTGGTACTCGTACAGGACAGAAGCATAGTAGGTTTCAGCATTGATCCGAGTCACGGTAACGGACTTGAGCACATAATCTTTCGGGGAAAAACGATGAATCTTCGCCTTGACTACACCAAGTTTAGGCAGCTTGATCCCACGATCCGAAACGGCGATGTTGTTTCCAACCCGATTGGTAGTATAAGAATCCTTATCAAATTTCTTAGACTTGAATTTTGGAAATCCAATTTTCTTGTTCCGAAAGAAATTTTGGTAAGCTGCCTGCAGGTGCATCTGTTCATTGGCTAAAGCTAAAGAGTCCACCTCTCGTAAAAAGGGGTAGGCATTCTTGTACTGAGCCGGGGTAACGGTAATGCTTTTGCCGGTTTGCTCGTAGTGCCTTTTCTTGTCGGCCAGCATCAGGTTGTATACCTTGCGGCAGCACCCAAAGGTCTTGGCAAACAATTCTCGCTGCGCTCGGTTGGGGTAAAGTCGGTACTGATAGGCTTTGTTTAGAGTTGACACGTTTTTTGCCTTTCTATGTATTTGAGAATGTTTTCTTTTGAGGTAGAGCCAATTGTCTCCACAAAATAGGAACCATTCCAAAGCTGGCCACGCCAAAGAGATTCCCTCAGCTCCGGGAATGCTTCCAAAAGCAGCCGCCCGGAAATTCCTTTTAGGTATTTCGCAATTTGCGTGATGGACAATTTAGGCGGTGCTGATACAAAACAGTGGACATGATCACCGTCTCCGACTTTGCACTCCAGGACGCAGAAGCCTTTCTCTTCAGCGATTTGATTTACTAATTCGTAGAGCTTTTCGCAAATAGGAGGGGATAGGACTTTTCGCCGGTATTTGACACACCACACAAGGTGGTAGTTGATGTGATAGACGCAGGTTCGTGCATGGACATAAGAATTACTCATACACATAGTATAACATAAAACGATAAAAATATCAAGAAATTCTGGAATAAACACAATACATATAATTATAGTTCCGGGCTTTCATCTCGGCAATTGAATTACCGAGACTTCCCGCCCGGTCTCTTAATTTTTGTCATAGAAAATAACAAACTAATATATATCTATCATATTTTCTACTTCTTCTATTAATGCGTTCATGAAGGAAAATATCCAATTCCAATTTGATTCGTCAAACCCATATTATCCAACTCTCATTTATCTAAGAAGAATACTAAGCCCAATTGGTTTCGTCAATCCCATATTAACATTTAATGCTCTAAATTCCAAATCCAATTAAATTCATAAAACTTAATCAAGGATTCAATTAACGAATCCATTTGAATGGGCTAAACTGGATTGGTTAACGAATCCTCACTTGTGTGACTTGCGTTAAAAATCGACTTCAAAAAAATAAATCGGATTCGTCAGACCCAATCTATATTTTCATTCATACCAAAAATATCAAAATCCAATTATGTTTATCAAGCCAATTTTTATCTATATCTTCGTTCATGAAGGAAAATATCCAACTCCAATTTGATTCGTCAAACCCATATTATCCAACTCTCGTTTATCCAAAAGAAAACCCAATCCAATTGATTCCGTCAATCCAATATATAATATTTAACGCTCTAAAATCCAAATCCAATTAAATTCACGAAAACCCAATCAAGAATTTTTAATCAATCCTATACTTACATGATTGCGTTAGAAATTTGAGTTAAAAAATGGATTCATTCGTCAATCCAATTTTCACGGAAAATAATGTGATTCGAAGAATCCAATTGGTTCGTCTAATATCTTTTTTACTCCCCGCCCTATTTTCTATATTTTACGAAGTCATGACTAACCGCCAGCAAACCCGCATGAACACTGGGAATTTCGCATTAATGATAATTTTATTCAAGAACAAAATACCGTTGTTCAAGAACTTTTGACCGCAAAAAAATCTAAATTCAAGAACAAAATACCGTAAAATTAAGCAGTCACACTTGATTTCTTTTAGATGCTGCAAAAAATCTGACATACTAATTATGAAAAACTTGCTGTATAAACAATGGAAGTCTTAAAAGGAGTTGTTCTGGTATGTCACAAACAAGGAAAGAATCCAAATCACCTTCAAAAAAAGAGCGAGAACAAAGTTTTTTTGAATTTGTGTTTAATCGATCTGTTGTAATGGCCAATTCATTGGTTCAGCAACTTATTTATCCCAAAAAAGAAGATGTTTTATCGTCAAGTGAAAAGAAAATAATTTTATATTTGATCTCCAGGGTAGGAAAAGGAGATAAAACCTTTTCTTCTCGTGTGATTGAAATTCCACTGTTAGCTAAAATTGCAGGCTATAAATTATCAGGTGGCACAAATATAAAAAGATTTCATCAGAGCATAAAGGAATTGGCAAATAAAAAATTTGAAGTTGGTTATTCACAGCTTAGCATAAACCAATGGATCAAGCCACCGATATTTGATGAAAACAATTCTACAGTTGAATTGTGTTTGCATGATGATATGCGCTATTATGTGCTGGGATTAAAAGAAACGCCCAAAACTATTTTTCAATATAAATATGTGGCAGGATTACATAAGAAACATTCGGTTGATTTGTATTTGCTTCTCCGTTCTGCATTGAGATTGCAGGCATGGGAAGAAAAAATGTCGAGATTTTATTGGAAATTGGGCAATGCCTATGATCATTTTAGTGTAATAGAAAAACGAGTTCTTCTTCCATGCCTGGATGAAATTAATGACAGTACAGACCTAATTGTTGGATATACTCCGGTTTATAAAGGACGTCTGGTAACCAGTATTAAATTTTCTATTCATGAAAACATCTTTCATACCGGTGGGGATATAGACGATAAAGGAACAGCGAAAGCGAATTTTCAATATCAAAACGAACATCCAGAATTGCAAAAATAGCTGTAGGAAAAACCAAAACTATTTTTTATTTCTGACATACTATAGGCGTAAGAAAAATGTGGGTGGGACGCACCCAGCGTCACAGTCGTTTGGAATCTTGAGCAATAAACCTTTGAGATGCAAACAAAATTGGTGTTTGAACAGATGGCGCAAAACATCGTCAACAGAAACAGGTCGGTCAATTAAATTTCAAATCAGGATAAAAGTTCATTCAGTTCTCCAAAAATAGCTATGAGAAAAACAAAGTCGGGAATTTTTCTGACATACTAATAGTGTAAAGCAAGTGGGACGCACTTGGCGCTGTTTACGGCGTAAGACATCGTCAAAGCTTCTAATCCCATAATAAAAGTTTTATCTGCTTCTAAAAAATAGTTATATGCAAGAACAAAATTGAATTTTTTCTGACATACTAATAATGTGAAGCGGAAATAATCGAAGCGTATCTCAGTTTGGTAGAGTGCTTGGTTTGGGACCAAGATGCCGCAGGTTCGAGTCCTGTCGCTTCGACCATGCTGGTTGTATTTGTAGATGGGTATAACCGGCAGTCCTCTGTTAGACTTCAAAGAATTTGGGCAGGATTCTTTCTCGGAAACGGGTTCTTCAATGTCCCCTCATAGCATCGGTTTTCTGCTATGAGGATTTTTGAGGGGGTAGCTCAGTTGGCAGAGCACCGGTCTTTTAAATCGGGAGTCAGGGGTTCGAATCCCTTTACCCTCACCATTGGCACAATAGCAATCACACATACTTATTCCTTTTTCCTTGTTTAACTCATAAAGGTTTCAACTGGAATAATTTCCAGTTTTGAGTTGGTCTCTATTATAGCTGCTATTGTGCCTCTCTTCCGGAGAGATGGGGCTATCCCCTGTCGCTCCGTTCACACACAGCAGGAAGGCAATTCATTTTTGGATTTTTGCCATGTTGCAATCAGATTTAGCTCTTGGTCCACGATTTCAGGCGCTTCGGTGCTGGTGGCGTTTAGTCAGCAGACCCCAGGGTAGCTATTGGGTTCCGGAGTGACATCGCCATCCCGCAAGGCTCCTTAGATTTTTCTTCGCCTTCTTGCTGTGTTCCATCGAAGCTTAATTTAGTGGCAAAATACTTGGTCTATTTGGAGATATATAGATCAAATATCACAGGTTCGATTCCTGTAGCTTCGACCATTGTGCAGCGGCAAGCAAAACACTCCTTTGTAATTTTTCATCACACTACAACACGCTATGTGATACATAGCAAAATGGCAGCGACATACTGCCATGCTGAAGGTTTTGAGTTTTTCCTGATGCGAATTCTGAGTGTAGATGGGGAGATCAATGCGCTCAGAGGTATGTCTATTTGGATTCCATAAAGGATCCTTTTCTCTTTCAAGTTTTTCATTTTCACAACTTCCTATTGCCATTTGCTCTTGCCGCTGTACATATTTTTGGAAAGACTGGTTAATTTGTAGGTTCGAATCCTACGCTTTCCTCCATTCTTAATAGGGGTGGATGTACCCGAAGTAATGCTCACAACTGTGAGAAAAACATCAAAGTTAATGAGTGGTTTGGGGGAGATGTCCGAGAGGTTTAAGGAGCTGGTCTTGAAAACCGGTGTGCGAAAACGTACCGTGGGTTCGAATCCCACTCTCTCCGCCATCAATGTAATTTTTAGGTGGGATGCACCTAGCATTCGTCGTAATGTAAAAATCGTCAATTCTTTTATACAACTAATCTTTTGCTTTTACAAAATGGCAGAAACTTTCTGCCTAAAATGCTGGAATAGCACAATGGGTAGTGCAGCTGATTTGTAATCAGCAGGTTGCGTGTTCGAGTCTCGTTTCCAGCACCATGCCGCTCATAGCCACGGCGTCCACGTCGCAGCGGCGGGGATAGCTTACACCCAGAAAGGCTGTCGCTGACGGTGGTTAGATAGATAAAGGTTGCAAATCTGGGAATCCTGCAATCTAATTTCCCTCATTGGTACATGACCGCATGAATTTTTGTGGATAGATCCCTAGCAAACGTATACGGAACTGGCTTGAGGGTTGCGTCAGGCCGGAAGAGGAAATGTCTATCGATTTGCTGTTCACAACCATTACGTCCTCGTCGTAACAGTGGGGCAGTTTCGATCTAGCGGAACTGTTGCTAAAGATGGCTAGATAGGTCGGCGCTTCGAAGCTGGATTACCGGAGTGTATTTGACTCTTATGATAAGACTCCGTGTTGCGGGGATAACTCCCAACCACTTGTATACAAAGACTCCTTTGGGAAATGGTCTGAAGGTAGAAGATCAAATGCCTATCGATTTTTATTGGGATATCGCCAAGAGGTAAGGCATCAGATTTTGGATCTGACATCCCGTTGGTTCGAATCCAACTATCCCAACCAGAGGCGTGGGACTTGAGTACAAAGCCACAAAAATTTCCACCGGAATATTCCCACACAAGCCGGATGGAGACGCAAAGGAACCTGAGCAGCGGTTCTACCTGAATCGGAATGCATACGAGGACATGTCTTAAAATGCTCACTCTGCGGCGTAAATCCTGATCATGGTGGCTGCAGAGAGATTTTTGAGGGTGTCGTCCAATGGTGGGACACCAGCCTTTTAGGCTGGGAGCCAAGGGTTCGAATCCCTTCCACCCTCACCTCAAAGCATAGAATTTGGAACAGTTGGCCAATATCCGCCGCACGACAAGAAAAAGTCGTAAAAACAACCATAGCCTGCACACCTGGCCTTTCTACCGCTTGGCGAACTACATCGAATACAAAGCCAAGCTGCTTGGCATCCGGGTGGAGTATGTGAATCCGGCTTATACCAGTCAAACCTGCCCTGTGTGTGGCAAAAGGAATAAAACCAATAGCCGGAATTATTGCTGCGAATGCGGTTATCGTCCCCACAGAGATTTAGTCGGCGCAAAGAATATCTGCGCTGCCTGAGATGCGTGGTAACAGTGCGTCTGCCTCGGCTGCTATATTGCACTGGTCGGGGATGGGGTGATGGCACACCCTTAGCTTGAGGTTGAAACAGCAGAAATGTATTGTCTTATTTCTAATAATTTAGAAATCCTCACTCAAGAATCCCACTGCGTGAGCTATGGGAATGCCAACAGGGGTTGCCGCCAGAGGGCGTGGCGTAATTAGCGGGTATAGGGAAACGCCCCTCATTCTATGCTTGTTATTTTTGAAGGTGTAGCTCAGTTGGCAAAGCACAAATTATTCTTTGTGGAAAAAGAGGCACACATTGTTTAATTTGCAGCAGTGGTTCGAATCCACTTGCCTTCACTATTTGGGTGGGATGCACCCTGCGTGTGAAAGCGTAAAAAACATCAAATTAATTAGTGCACCCTGCGTGTGAAAGCGTAAAAACATCAAATTAATTGCTTTATATCTTCGATCACTTTATGTTTGCGCAGACGTAATCATAGGAAAGGAAGTATCGAAATGGATTTTGAAAAAAAGTGTGACCACTATGTAGCCGAAGATCTTTCGGTAGATAATTCGTGATGGAACATGGTGAGACGGCGCCCTTCTTGTTTTAAGAAACTTTCCGTCGATTCGTCATTCTAATTTTTGCGAAAGGAAATCATTATTAAATCTGTAAGCGAAAGGGTGAGGCAGCACCCCGTGGAAATAATAAGCCGCATTTGCTGCCGAAGCTACGATCAAGTCATCCATAATTGTAATACAACAGGGCAAGGCGGCGGTCCTGTTCGTTGAAAAGGAATCAATGAAAAGAAATAAAAAGCGTCAAATTTTATGTTCTATCGGACTTGTAACTCTCGTTTTTTTCTTGTCTCTTCCTATTCTGTTTCTGCTGTATTGGATGGCGCTCATTTTAGCGAGATTGAATCTATAAGAAAAGGGCGAGGCAACACCCTACGATGATATACAGTATTCCCGCCGAATTATTTTTGCACCATTGGTTTAACGGCAGAACACCAGATTTCCAATCTGGTAGTGCGGGTTCGATTCCCGCATGGTGCTCCAACCCCCTTTTGGAGCTGCAGCTTCTATTGGGGTATCTGGGCTTTCGAGTCCAAGACAGGGCAATATTCAGTCCCTGGCGGATTCTTTTCTATACGCAGCTGCTCTTTACAATTGTCGTGATATCCTCTGAAGAGAAGCCAACGGTGGAAAGGTTGAAGCGAATTTTTTTGGTCATCCGGCTGGCAATGTCCGCTATCTGGGGAACTGCGAACCCGATAGTTGTGGAGCCGGACACGAGGGATAGAGAGTGTGTAGCAAGCAGCGCCAGGTTGAGTCCCTCAATGATCGGAATGTAGTTTAATTGGCAAAACGGCCTTTTGTCATGTGGGTTCGAATCCCACCATTTCGACATTTTCTAACCATATCCGACCAACGTGGTTAGAGTCAAGTACATATTTCTTTCTTGCTCAAAGAGAGACAGGGAATTACCGTGTCCCTGGTGTGAATAACACAAAGCTGAAATTTGAGATGGCTTCTACCTCTCTCCCATCTAAAGAGTAAGCCACGGTATTATTTTTGGGACTTTAGCTCAGATGGTTAGAGCAGTAGACTCATAATCTTCAGGTCGTGGGTTTGAGCCCCACAGGTCCCACCATTGTTAGTGAACTACTCGGCAATTAAAATACTGGGACTTCTACCCGGACTCTTAAAATTTAGACATGGAGGTCAATTTCATGCTATATGCTGAACAAGTCGCATTGGAACGGAAAATCCGTGAGACACAAGAAGCTATCGCTGAAACCGATCAAATTGAGGATACAAAATTACGTATTATAATGTCCGCCGAGCTAAAAGTACGCTTGGCTGAATTACAAAAAGACTTAGCGAGAAAACCTACTGCGTGAGCTGTGGGAGCATCAATAAAAGAAGGTATTATATTGACCATTGATAGGAAATATATTAGTTCAGTTGCCGATATAGTTAGATCCGAACTTTTTTTAAGTGTCCCAATAACACTGGATTCTTTATGTGAATCTATAAATAAATATTTACCTGGTCAATGTATCAAAGTTTCACCAGATGAATTTAAAACTGATACGGAAATTTTTGTAACTCAAAACAATAATTTTGAAATAAAGTACTTAAAGGATAGGCCGAAAAAGAGAGTTTTATTTTCAATTTCACATGAACTCGGGCATTTGTTCTTACATTTATTAAGAAAAGATGGAAAACTGGAAACTGGAAAAAGTCACGAACGAAATTCAGATAAATTCCTTTCCGAAACTGAAGTAGAAGCAAATGAATTTGCTGCAGCTTTTTTAATGCCAGAAGAGGACTTTTTATTAGTATTTCGTAAAAATATTCAAAAAAACAAGATAAATATTAAAAAAATCGCAGAATATTTTAATGTTTCTATCCAGGCGGCAACTGTCCGAGGAAGTATTCTTGGATTATGGTGCCTATAAAGTTAAGTGGAAACGCTTTGATTGCTTTGGGAATTAAAGTAACACAGCGGAGAGAACTTTGCAAACAAGAAAAGGTTCCAATAAGCGAATGCAGACATTATGTCTTATTAAAATAATCCATCTGGAGGAAGAAAATGAACACTAATAAAATCCATACAAAAAAAGTTCCTTCTCACCCCCCGTTGTCGAACAGTTCATCATTCTCCAAAGCGTCAGTCGGTGTATCGAAGCAAATATACCCGACAAAAGAAAAAGAACGATAATACAGAGCTGAAAAAGGTAGCACTGCGCGCCGCTTGGTATGTAGCAAGGGCAGAACGTATAAGAGATGAAGAGAAGAAGGCAAAACAAATGCATATAGCTGGTGTTTTATTGCTTCATTTTTCTGTATTCTGCCTTATTGGATTGTTCATAAGCATAATTGTCGCAGCTTGTGTATCAGATTCATGGATGCAATTTTTTGACATTTTTGGCGGCTGCTATTGGTTTATGGCCTATCCGGGCGCGATTGCTTTTATTCTTGGGTTTTGCATGATATAGAAAGGAGGTATATTAAGGAGTTGGAAGAAAAAATGAATTTGGCAAATCTTATTTCTAATAATTTAGGAATCCCCGCTCAAGAATCTCACTGCGTAAGCGGGGAGAGTGCCAATAATGCTTCTACTGTTGCTATTAAAAAGGCGCAGGATACTTTTTCTGAAGCAGCAACAGATATGGGACTTTTTGGCGAAGACGATGTTCAGTCTTTGGTAAACGAAACGAGGTGTTATTATGGCGAATGTTAATGTCAATGTTCAAATGGACGAAAAACTGAAAAAACAGTTTGAGGATTTTTGCAATGATGTAGGAATGAGTATGACGACAGCCTTTAATCTTTTTGCAAAAAAGACGGTAAAGGAATACAGAATCCCTTTTGAAATTGGGAACGATGTACCGAACGCTGAAACGAAAAAAGCTATAGAAGATGCTCAAAAAGGTATTGGACTGAGCAGAGGATTTTCCACAGTAGAAGAATTGATGGAGAATCTAAATGCTGACGATTAAGTACCAAGCGAGAATGAAAGGAAGAAAAAATGATAATCCCCTCAAAACAAATAAACGATGCAAACGATATAATGGATCATTACCTACGAGCTATTGATCTTGAAACCATTCCTCCCGATGATCCGAATCATATAGCAAAACTGCAAGAAAAATGGATGCATACAAAAAAAGATTGTCTGGCTGTCGCTAAAACCTCGTTTTTAGCGGAAGCGATAGTCTGTAAAATAGAATTCGTTTCCCCTTCAGAACAAATTTCTTCCTCACGAACAGGGCTGGTTTTCATTCCGGCTGGTTGCGTCCTCGGACATGATGAATTTACACGCAGGACAAATGGCTTTTCTGCTTGGGAACAGAAAGGATTAGTATCAACTGGCTGGGTGAAAAAATATGTCGAAGAAATTTCTCTTCAAAAATGGGTAGGGGAAAAACTACGTATTGCTATCCAAAGCAATACATTTCTGATTACGAAATATCCCCATTTTCAATATGGAATCTTCGGCTGGCCAACATTGATATGGATCAAAAAGCCCACCTTTTCTATTCCCACCTCCACAATTGAGTCGGGAAAATCTTCTATGTGGATATGGAAATTGCTCAGATTGATCAACAGACATCGGAAAAACCCATCTAAAGGTTAAGAAAACAAAAAAAAGAGGAGGCGACGAATTTGACAATTGAGATTGTTGATAAGGCTACAGTCAAAGTAGAGCTTACCGCCAAAGAAGTGGATGCGCGCCATCTGGCTTTCGAAAAAATGGACAGCAATGACGCTGCAACCAGAAGATTTTTAATGGACGTATTGGAGCAAGTTGAAATGGAAACTGACTGGGACTTGAAAGGCAATGGGTTGTCTGTAGAAGCCTACCAATCTGATGAAGGAGAAATCGTGCTGTATTTAAGCTGTAGGCAAAGAATTTCCCAATCCACTTCGAAAAGAACACCCAAAAAGAACACAGTCTCCGTTCGCAGCAATGAATCAGGCGTTCCACATATTTTTTCTTTTCCCACTCTGGAAGCGCTCTGTAAAGCTTGTTTGCGATTACAAAACCAATTTTCACATTTGCCTTTGGAGAGCAAACTTTTTCGGGCGCAGAAGAAGTATCAACTTATTATCTGGTTCTATCGTCAGCCAGAGAAACAACTATTCCAGATATTGCAAGAATATGGAAAATTGTGTGGAAGGGGCGATATTGCCATCGCTTGGCTTGAGGAACATGGGAAAGAATTGATTTCGCAAAGGGCTGTGTTGGAAATGGCGAAATTGGGGTGACCCGCAAACCATTCGTGATTGGAAAGGAACAAAAAATGCGCACTAAAAAGTTGCTAAGAAAAACTATGCTAATTATAGGGCTTTGTGCTCTTGTAATTTGCATGACAGGCTGTATCTCCGTCCACGTCCAATCACCACAGGAAGAGCCGTCCTTTTCTTCTTCCCAACAGGAACGACAGGCATACGTCCACGATTTTCTTTTGGAACAGTATGGAGTAGATTGTGATGTGTCGGAAGTGAGGCAGAGATAAATTACGGCAGTGGATAACGAAGAAAATTATTTTGCCACTGCTATGACAGAAAATAATGATATTGTTTCGGTCTGGGTGACACCGGATGGAAAAATTACTGATTCCTATTTTTTGATTGAGCAAGCCGATAGACTTTCTGGTTTCTTTACTACGAAGGTTCAGGATATCATACCAAATTGCAAAGTACAATCTTATACAGAGTTAAGAGATCTTCAGACCTCTGAACTTTCCATTAATAACAATATAGAAGAATATCTTTCCACGCAACCTACTTTTAGTTATGTTCGGGTGTTTGTGGATCAAGAAGCTGATATAAACGAAGAAACAGTAAACCGGTTACAATCTGCTCTTAGTTTTTGTAATGGAACACTTTATATTTATGAATGCAATGATTTGGATGTTGTAGATCCAAACAACTACGATTTCTCGGACTATAGCTATGAATGTGAGCTTCTAAAATGAGCGAACAATATTTCTAATTGTTTTTTTAGTAGGGCAGGGCCTGTCCGAATTTTGCTCATAAAAAATGAGAATTAAGGCCAATTTCACAGACCTATATGATATTGGAGGTTATAGTATGATCTGTCAAAACTGTGAGAAAGAAATTCCCGAAAGCACATCTTTTTGCCCTTATTGCGGTGTCTCTGTGAATGCTGCTGAGGCACAATCTAACAATCCAAGTCCAGAACAAATTCCGCCAAATTACAATCAGGCAGGATATCAAACAGTCCCACCGCAATATTCATCTGCTCAGTATCCTTATGGGCAGCAACCGAATATCAAACAACCAAATCAAGCAAATCAATCGTTTGCACAAACAACTCCACAGCAGCCGGTATATCAAAATTATCCCCCGCAATATTATCCGCCACAGTATAATCCGGTGCTTTTTCCTCAAACAGCATCAAAATCTAAACCTGATGGATTAGCGATTGCTTCCATGGTATTAGGCATTTGTTCAATTTTATTTTCTTCCAGCATTTTCTTTGGGCTGGCTTGTTCTATTTTGGCTTTGGTGTTTGCTTCGAAAGCAACAAAAAATTCACCGGAGAATGAAAAGAACAAGGGCTTCTTAATTGCCGGAAAGATTTGCGGAATTATTGGGTTGATCTTTACAGTGCTTTGGATTATTTTCTGGATCTGCTTCTTTGTGCTGATTGCAAATATCAGCTCTGAATTGAGCCCATATGTG
>PPYE01644084.1_pt1 | contig 12662 bp, 15 predicted proteins | sample 1559881 | NCBI WGS metagenome assembly PPYE01 (sample SAMN08240022, study PRJNA423297) | Human gut metagenome, whole genome shotgun sequencing project.
CCATTAGCGCAGTTCCTAAAAAATCGGTATGGTTCGCCGTGAAAAGCTCTTGGTATAAATCCATTAACATGAGGTAAATCCCCATTAAATAGAAAACAATACTAACTAGTTTATCAAAATAGTAAGACAGCTTAGTCCGCCGCGAGGGGGTTGTAAAGGGGTCGGTTCGCATATCTTTTTTGGCTTTTTCCAATAGCCAGTTTCCGATTTTCTTCATAACTGCTCCCTCCTAACGGTTACGGAAATAATTTTGAAACATTCTCATGGCGCCCATACCGGTACTCTTAGTCACACCAGTTGAAGCCCAAAAGTCTTTAACGGCGTCAGGTGTTTTAACAACCAGAAAGCCGAAGCCGATTGAAGCTATAAAAGCAATAAACCCGTATTTAGCCATGTTGGTGAAACACCATACCGATAATGACATACAAAGCACCTGGCTAATAATAGACGCATTGTAATAAATGTATTTTTTCCACCACGTGCCACTGTAATCAAAGCTTTCAGTTGCCATGCTCATTGCCGCCAAAGGAATTGTCAGGTTGTACCAAGCCATATCAGCCACAAACACACACATCTTGATAAAGAACACGACGGTTACGACCGTGAAGATTAATAAAAATAAAATCTGTAAGGGTAGCGAAATACCAACATCTTTTAGCCCAGGAACTTTATTCATGCCAGTAATTGATTTGGCCGTGAATTTCTGATCAGAACTAAACATATACTTTAGCAGGGGCAAGGTAATTGAACCTTGAATAAAGCCCTGTAAGAACACGAAAACCGGGATCACGGCCGCTGATTTAATCCCGTCCATGATGATGTTAGCCCAAGTAACATCGGTACTTTCGTCTGCCTCTTTTAGAATTGTCATCACAATGCGGCCGAGTACAACCACAACAACTAACGATGTCGCAAAGGACAGGAAGATGGCATACCACGTTTTAACAATTGGCAAACTTTGATTGGCTTGGTCAATGATTGCCTTACAGATGTTGAATAAACCGTCCAACAAACCAGACAGTGCCCATTCAAAAAACTTTGCAATTGCTCCCTGAACCATTCCTGAAATATCGCCTAAAACAAACATATCTATCACTTCCTTTTTTGCAATTCAAAACTCCCTAACCCATTATCTGCTTTAGCAGATTTATTAAGTGCTTTAGCTTTATATCCGTCACTAATTGGACTTAGCTCAAATTTTTGATTTTTCTCATCATCAGTATTTATCTTTAAGTATTCTTTGCCTGAATTACCACTAACTGAGTAAGTACCATTTATGTTCATCAGGGGGCTTTCAATGAACATAGTTTTTTTATTGAATTGGGTTTTGTAGCTTTGCCCTTTTTGATTGAGATACCATTTATTACTTTGCAAATCTTGCGCTGTAGACTTCCCACAAGCAGTTAGACCAATAGCAATCAGCAATACTGTCATCACACCGATTATATATTTCCAATATTTTTTCATTGTTATGCCCTCCATTATCCAATTAAGTTGTTATCGTCTTCTTCTGGCTCCTCTGTTTGACTATCTTTATTTGAAACCCTCTCTAAGTCGCTGTCTAGGTTGTCCTGCTGTTGCTCCTCCTCTTTTTGAGACATCTCGTTTGCGACTTCTTTTTGAGCAGTCTCCTTTAATTTTGCTTTCCATTTTTCTACTTTATTTTTAAAATTGGTTTCTTGGCTGGCTTCTGGCTGGCCTTGATACTCGTTCTGTGACAAGTTAACCAAATGATCGGCGCCTGGAAATAGTTTAAACTGGAATGCTTTTGTCGCTTTGACCGGCCGCGCATTACTAAAGATTAATAAGCTCCGATCTTCGGGCATACGCATGATTTCGTCGGGCGTCATCAGGGAACGGCTCGTATAGCTGTAACTATCGCTCTTACTATGGCTTTCTTCCTTACTATGACTGGTACTCTCACTGCCCGTTTCGACTTTCACGGTTGATTTTCCTAACAGATCACTAAAGTATTTAGCGGTCACGTCATTAGCCGCATTTAAGCAGATTTTAACGGCGTGATTCCCTAAGATACTTTCGGCCTTGTCCTTGCCATACAAGGCTTGTAGCTGGGTTAAGGTCTGACAAATGGTCGTCACACCAATACCGTACCCCCGGCAAGTTGCCAGGAACTCTTCATACTTCGGAAACTTCCCTAAATTGACAAATTCATCAAGGATAAAGTCCACTTGATGGGGCAATTTAGCGTGATGATCGGCGGCTAATTTGTATAATTCATCAAACAATTGTGAAAAAAACAGATTGATGAAGCTTTCGTAAGTGTTATCCATCACCGGGATAATCACGTACAGGACAACTTTGGCGTTGCCAATCTCTTTTAAATCAAAATCCGAAAAGCTGGTAAACTCGGCCACTTCTTTGTCGACGAACTTCGAAATGGTCGCCAACAGGCTTTCAATAATGCTGGCTTTCATTTCCCCTTTGGCCTTTTTGAAACCTAACTCATAGGCGCGTCTCGCTGGATCAGACATGGTTAGATCAAGAAATAAAGTGTCTAACGGACTATCTGCGCCCTTTTCTTCGGCTTCCACATCATTTTCTTGCAAAACCTGGGTTACGCCCGCCAAATTCCGTTGCTCTGGCGACCGGTGCTTCATGACAAACAAGATTAGTGCCTTCAAAAGTTGCCGCTGGGTACTGAACCACACATCTTTCTTACCTTCCGCATTTTCACTCTGGACGATCTTGGTGGCGACGGTTTCGGCTTGAATGTCTCTTTCAATATAATCAAAGGGATTGTACCGGTCACTGTGCGCCATGTTGGCAAAGTTGACGACATGCACTTGATAACCCTGGGCTAACTTAATGCCGGCCGTTTTTTCGTATAATTCCCCCTTTGGATCGGTCACGACAATACTGTTCTCCGTTTCGTTAAACAGGTTGGTAATGACGACTGATTGGGTCTTATACGAACCGGGGCCCCCGACCACAAAAATGTTCCGGTTGGGTTTGGTTGAGTTGTTCTGATAAACAACCTGCTTATCCACTATTCCTAAAATGGTCCCATTCATATGCTCATCTCCAATTCAACTTTGTTTCAAATATTTTATAATCCTCATCAAGCTTGCTCTTTAAGCTTTTGGCTAACTCAACACTCAAGTAGCTATTTTGAATCTTGTTTAGATTCCCGCCGATAGCATGGTGCGGTGGCAATGATTGACTGACGCGTAAATATAGGCTGATTTGGTAAATTAACATTGATAGATAGGTGATTTCTAAACCTCGTGGAAATATTAACTTGTTCGGAAATGTCTTAGCCCCTATGCTTAACGCTTTCTGAACATTGCTAACGCCTAAATCAGCCAGTTCAATCTTTTCAGATTCCTTTAACTCTGAAACAGCTTTGACCCATTTGGAAATGTTAACCAATAAAGCGGCTTCTTCTTTGGTATAAATATGTTTTGTTGGGATACCCTTGCTGTCCACTATGTCTACTCCCCTTTATCTGTTCCTGTTTGCTTTTCTCGTTCAATTAAAGACTTTAATATGTCACCGTTGGTACTTTCATTAAAACTAGTGGTCAGATCATTAGTTTTAATGCTAAAGTAATGGTCATTCAATTCTTTTAAATTTCCCCACGTTGCACTCCCATGGGTCTCTGTATCGGCGGTTTCCCAAGCTTTGTGCTTACTGTTTCGCTTCAAGACAAAGTAGATGGTATACAGGATCACGGCGACACTGACAATAATTAATACCGGATTCTTTTGACCTAAATACAAGTTGTAATAGTGCCAAGGGTGTAAGGCTAATTGCTTTAACACGGTTGGCATATGATCCGCAAACATTAGCTTATAGCGCGACAGGGCCATGACAGAGCCAGCTAAAATCTCTGCTAAATACAAGCCAATGATTAGCGTTAGTAGATACGGCCAACTAGCTTTAATCACGGCTATGCTTCTATCTTTCATTTTTAATCACCTACGATCTGTTTAATCTTTTGTTGGTTGGTTCCGGTGTACTGTTGCTTGCCATGGATCAAGGTTGGCACCGACGTTAGTTGATATTTCTGAATATACTGCCGATTCTGTGGTTGATTCATGTTAATAAAGACGATGTTGTGACTAATTGCGTTGTGCCAATAGATTCGGTGAAAAATGGATTGACAATCCGGGCAATCATCGCGATAGAAGAACAACACTTTTTTAGGGTGCTTAGCTAACGTCACGAACGGGCGCTGTTTTTCCACGTGGTTGACATATTGATGACCGGCAAACGCACTAACGGCTAAAACCACCACGATCACCGCTAGGACTTCACCAACCCGCTTAATTAATATCACTGGCTTTAAAACTACTGCCTAAATTTTGTACCGCGGTGATTCGATCCGTGGTGGTATCGAAGGTCACTTGATAAAGCACCGTCGCCTTTTGCCAGTCGTTGTCGCCACTCTTACTTTGGTAGCTAACCACCGCCAAGCCTTTCATGTTTTGCCCTTGCTTACTTTGTGTATACAGGTTCAGCTGGTTTAACTTGGCTGAAACACTATTGCTATCGCCATAAGTCCCTTTATTGGAAAAGTATTGCTGGTATAACTTGTCGGAAATCAAGTTTTTAACGCCATCTTTACGCTGACCATAGGTCTTGGGCTTAAAGTTATTCATGACATCAAAGAACTTGGTGACCACCGTATTAAAGCTAAGTTCAGCCGGACTTTTGTCTTCATTATTTTGGTAGGTCTTATAACTGTCAATTTGGGTGCTCAATAACTGCTTTTGTTGGTTGGTTTTAGTCAATTGCTGACTAACTTGTCGCTTCTGTTGTTGTAAGCGAGTGATCTGCTGTTGCGCCTGTTTAACTTGGCTATGTTGATAGGCATTTGCCCCTAATGACAGAGCTAAGATCAAGCTCCCAATCACAACACTTAAAACCATGCTACGCTTCATTTGTTTGTCCCTCCTCACTTCTTGATTGGCCGGGCTAACGTCACATCACCACCATTTAGTAAGCTATAAAAAGCGGTGCCAAAGGTGCTTTCGTTAACTTTGTCACCTGTCCCACCTTGCTCAATAATCTTGGTGGCTTTGCCTTGCCATTTGCCTAACAGAATGGCCGTGTGGCCGTTGTTGCCCGCACCGGCGCCTTGATTGACAATCACAATATCGCCGGCTTTCGCGTCATTTTCACTGATTTGTTTCAGATATTGATGACTGCCTTTGGCGTCACTGGCCATTGTGCCGGTAAACCAACCCATGTTGGCCGGTACCTTGTAACCAGCCTTATTCAAGGCTAACCAGACAAAGCCGGAACAATCCGTGCCACCAGTTTTATTGGGATTCTTTAAATCGCTACCTAGATCAGGACTGGGGTGCGTTTGCACATAGTAGAAGTCCCCCTTCATGCTTTCCGCGTTTTTGACGATACTACTGCCGGAATAACTCGGGTCACTATCACAACCTAGCTCGGTCAGATCTCCAGAACTCGCGTTATCTAAGGTATTGCCCGCTACTGGATCACTGGCACCAAACACGGAATACCAGTGGTCGGCATAACCGTATCTTTGGCTTAAATACCATTGCTCCGGATTTTTGCTCATACCCTCATAATCCATTAACCAGGCTTTGGTCGCTTTGTGCACGTCCGTATACTTAAAAATTTGCTTATTTGACGCATAGTAACTACTGTTCAATTCTTGGTCGAGATAATCTAATTGCACCCCGAGATTTGTGACTGGTTTGTTTTCCTTTTGGGCTAAATCTTCCAACTTATCTTTTCGGCCACCTAACCATTGGGCTAAGCCTGTCGCTCCGGAACTCGAATTAACGGACTTAGGGTCAAGCCGACTTTCTAGTTGTAAGACCCCCAAGATACCGGCCGCCGCTTGCGGGGTTGCGCCATACTTCTGTTTCCAATGCGCATAGATATTTTTAGCATTGGACGTCATGTCCTTGCTATCAAGCTGGGTCTGGGTTGCGGTAGTCGAATCATCGCAACTGTTTTCTTGCAATTGACCAGTGACTGCCGCAATTAGCAAGATGATTAGCAGAATGGCGCCGCCCACAATATAAGCAATCAGCTTCCACTTCTTTTTCTTATATTCAAACGACATTACCTGCATTTAATCACCCACTTTTTGCTTGGCTTGATCGACCTGTTTTTGCGCTGCTGATTGGTCGCTTTGCGCATTCTTTAAGTCCGACTTAGCCGAATCCACCTTCTTGTCTTTGTCCTTATCTTTACTGCCATCAATTTTATTGGCGTCGTCTAACTTTTTTTGCGCGTCGCTAACTTCGTTCTTAGTGGAATTGAGGCTTAACAGCGCTTTTAAATACTTAGCTTTAGGGCTGTTAACGCCGGCTAACTTGGTTTGGACGGTCTGGGCGTCTTGCGTATCGTTATGGGCTAGAAAAGCTTGGCCCATTCTCAATAAAACATCGGCGTTCGTCGTAAAGGATAATTGGTTATTCAAGGTGTTGGTATCATAGTTGACGATGGCCTTTTCCAGCGATAATTGGTCTTTTTGTTTACCTGTTGCACTGCTTGGTAATTCCCACTTGGCAACTTGTTCACTATCCTTGTTGGCATATGCCGTGTTAACAACCTTGCTCAATTGATTAGGGTCATTATTCAAGGCTTGCTGGTATTGTTTATGCTTTAGGAATGTTTGGGCTTGCTTGCTTGAACTGTACCCGGCCTTTTTCATGGCTTTTTGGGCTTCTGACCACTTTTTATCATTTAAAGCCGTTTGAATTTTCCCGCTATATTTTAATCGCGTGATCTGGGCTTGATTCTGGTTAGCTAGGCTCTGATACCTCCGTTCGTCATTTTTGTGAACTAAACCGATAGCAACCACTGCCACAATCGCAATCCCAGTCACACTTAACCAAAAACGTTGCTTGTTTTTCTGCTGGCTCTGTTCAACTGCTTGCCATTCGTGGTAACTGACAAAATCCTCAACACCGTTAACCACTTCCTTTAACTCGGCTAACGACGTGGCTTTAGCCACTTGTTGTAAATACTCGTCAGGGTGTTTGGCTAGGGCTTCTTTAGGGTTGCTCAATAGCCGTTCATATGGCGTCCCCGTTAAACAAAATAGGATTAAAGCCTTGTACTTAGCTAAGTTACTGTGCTTATCGTCATAAGGCATGAGTTCATTGGCGCGATAAGCGTACCAAACGTGTTGCATTGGGTAATACCATAGATTGGCTGGATTCAACGCAATATGGTACTGACTATCCGTGACCACGTCCTGGCTCATGATTTCCTTAGCAATCGCTGACCGGATTGCTTTATTTTCATGTGGTAATTCCTTTAGTGACTTGACCTTATCCGGCAAGGTATAAGTTAGAACAACCTTCTGGTCTTGCTCAACAACATTAACTAACTGCAAGAAATTTGAATCAGCTTGCTTTAATTCGTTTAGCTCGCTTAATTGGTCGTATCGAAATTGATTGTGATTGAGTTCGAGGGTTAATTTGTTTCCTTGTCGTTTGAACGTCCCCACCTCGATATTCAATAGCTGGTTTGCTTTACTCATTTAAAGTCCCTCCTTCCTCTTCGGTGGTGGTCAAGGCGTCAATTTCACTTGGTGTCAGGATCACGCGCTTTTGATAATCCGGTTGTACGGCGGTCTCACGGTTGTATTTTTCTTGGTAAGCTTCTGGGTCGATTAACCGCAATTCTTCTTCGGTTAGCTCCACCCGCATAAAAGCGCGTTGGCTACCATAGATCATCAGGGCTTCACCTTGTCTACGGCGTTCTAGTAACTTTTTTTCCTTATCCGAGAACGTCATGCGTAGTTTCGTAATCACATCATCAACGCCTTTACCGTCAAGACCAAAGAACACTTTGGTATAGGAGTTCCCGATGATGGCTTCACCAATATTTTGACCGGTGTCCGTTGTGCCTTCGATCACATCTTGAATTTGTTGCGTCCCGGCAATCGCCCCGGCATTGTACTTTCTAAAGCGCTTGTACGCTTGATGGAAAAAGGTAGCGGCGGCTTTGTGCAAGGTCAAGAAATGAAATTCATCAACAAACAATTTCTTGCGGCTATGCCGATCTTTCGTGATTTCGTCCCACAAATATTGAAAAGTATTCAGATAGGCCGCTGATTGGACTTCCTGTTCACTTTGCAGCGGTTTTAAATCAAAGGAAATGATCTTGCCCTTTAAGTTAACGTTGGTGTGCCCGTCAAATAGGCTGTTAGAACCATGGGTATAACTGCCTAAGATGTAATAGAAGTCTTTAACCCGACTGAATTTGTCAGCGTCCTTATCAGCTAGTTTTTCCAACTCGTCATAGACATTGGATAAGGTCGGCCACTGATCGTCTTTAATCTCTTTTAAGCGGCTATATTTCAAAACGCCACTGTTGACGTAGGCTTGTTTAACGACATCATCAAGGATTGCCAATTCAACTTGGGTAATCCCGTTTTTGAGGACTTCAAAGAATCCTTTTAGCCGTTGAATCTTATCTTTGACCAGTAAATCAAGGTTTGTGACCGCTTCATCAGCGCTTAGGATCTCTTCGGAAAAGATTTGTAGCGGGTTAATTTTGTACTTAGCATTGGAAGTTAAATGCAAGACTGCCCCACCCAAGGCTTCAACAATCTTGGTATATTCATTTTCCGGATCAATAATGTAGATTTGATAGTCTTGAATGGCATAGCGTAAGATTTTCTGGATCATATAGGTCGTCTTGCCGACCCCGGAAGTTCCGATAATCACTTGATTTTGGTTCAGGGTCTTGTTGCGGTCCAACATATCCACGGCAATTAAACTGTTGGTGTCTTTGTTAACTCCTTCAATATCGCTCCTGGGCTTTAAGTCCAAAATCTCGGCGTCATCAAAGGGAAACATGCTGCTGGCAACTTCGGTATTACTTTCTTTATAGGTGTAATCGCCTAATAGATTTTCGTTGATTGGCATAGTAGACCAAAAAGCTTGAAAGGTGGCCTTAACGGGCACTAGGGGCTTCATTTGTAGCTTAATCAGCGTATTTTTAACATTGTCAGTTAAATCGTCTAGTTCCGCTAAACTGTTAGCCCGCAGATAAACCAGCATATGTTGATAGACAAATGTGGTAGAATTATCGAGGTATTTATCTAGTTGCATATTGGCCGAATCAATATAATTTTGCAGAATTTTCTTTTTATACGGGTCGAACGTATTGAGCTTCTGCGCTTCCTTATTTTGGATCGTCTTTTTGTAATAGGTAATCATTGAATTGTTACTGGCGCTGTCGATATATTGGACAATATCGATAACGCCTTTTTTGCGCTTTAATTCTGATAGCCAATTGCCGTACACCCGCTTAGGATAGTCGGCAATGGCTAACACCCGAATAAAGTTCTCACCCGACTGCACGTAGGTGGGGTACTGTTCCCAACTGAACGGGAACAGTGAGTGCAAGCTATCACGATCAATCAGCTTGGTAAAATCTTCGCTCGCTGGTTTGGGTTTGCTACCTGTTAGCTCTCCCGTGCCTTGACTATTCTCTTTTTTAGTTGGCATGAATAAATCAATGACCTTATCACCAAAACTCATGTTTCTCCCTCCTATCCATTGAAATTAATCAGGTTCTTTAAAATCTCTTGGACTTCTTGACTAGTCAGCACTTTGGCCGTCACATCAAAGTCCGTTAACGCATTTTCAATGTCTCGTTTAACCTGTTCGATCTTCTCGTCTAAATGACTGACTGCTAGGTTTAAGCTCTTAACGCTTTTGTCCTTAATCGGTACCTTAACAATTAACAGATGTTGCTTCGTCGTCATATTTTTGGATTCCTGGACTTTAGTAAAGTGATCCAAGTAACTGGCGATTAGTTGAATTTTGAATTGCTGTTCCGGGTGATCCTTTTGCAAGGCGAGATACCGCCGTTTGAGACCATTGAGATAAGCCGTCATATTGACGGGAATTGTTGGCTCTAAGAACTGCAACGTGTCATCAACGCCTTCACCTAACGTGCTCATCAAAAACGCGCCATAATCTTCAAAGACATCTTGTTGCTCCGTGTCATTCAGCAGATCAAGATTGATCCCACTAACTTCCAAAATTCCAACGAGATTGCCCGTTTTGGTAACTTCATAGTTACCATACATACCCACCACCAAGCTCATGTCATCAATGGTCTCTTTTCCGCCATTGATTTTAGGCGGTTGGTAATCCCAATCTAGCTTCGCTGATTTATTGGCGGTTTTGCTCTTCTTCAAACGCATTTAGTTCACCTCGCTTCTTCGGTTTTAAATAAAACAATTTTTGACCATTGGCATAGCGGCGTTTCAACTTAAAGTTATCCCGCACTTTAATATTCTTCCGCGCCGCAACTGGTCTAATTGTTAAAATAGCCATGACAATGGTCATGGCTAAGACAACAATCACTATTTTTATCAGGACTAAAATTAGCCCATAGGGCGGGATTGCAATAAAAATTAAGCCCACTAGTCCTGCCAGCGCCGCATAGCCAAAATCCTTTAAGGTGTAGTCTTTCCAGATCCCGTAATCTTTATCTACGTTTTCTGGGAAGATAAATTCTTTCCCTTTTTTCATTTGGCAGGCTCCTTTTTAAATTAAGTGAATAGACTGTAAACCCAAGGTAATAGCCAGATAATCGCTGCCGCTAGGGCAACTAAACCAGCCACCCGGCCAACGGCATGGTAGACTTCAGACTTTTCTCGCGGATCGTCCGCGTCAGGCATTCTTTTGATAATAATAAATAGCGCCACACAAATCCCAACTAACACGACCAAACCGGTCAAAATCCCTTGAATCGTCTTACCAGCGCTGGTTAGTTTACTTTTAACTTCACCACCGTCCGCTGCAAGAACAACCTGGGCATTCATTAAGCCTAAGTAAATTGCGGTGGCACCAGTGGTTGCTAACGCTTTTACTCTGTTGAACTTCATGTTATTCCTCCTTTCCATCGTCTTCTTGTGACCGTAACTGAACTGGCTCTGCTTGCGTTTGCTCGGGCTCACGCTTGTAGAACTTATCCAATTGTTCCTCGGCTATTTGCTGACTAGGTAGAGGATCAGAAGCTAGTTTCAAACTGCCATTCTGACTGTTAGCTAAGTAATATTCTTTTTCCGATTGGCCTAACTCTTGGGTTTCTAAAACATGTAAGTTATGTTCATAGCGACCTAAAGCGTTATCGACTTCTAAACCATAAAAGCCCAAGAAGCCTTCCAGGAAACTCTCACCGAAAAAGGTCATTTCATTTTTGATCTGCTTATATTGATGAGTGGGTTTTTCACTCACCAGTTGCTCGACTTTTTTAGCATTGTGGCTATCTTGATGACGATTAAACCAACCACTAAGTTTTATTGGCTCAATTTTAAGCTGTCGTTTGACCGTTTTTTTTATCATTGCTCGGCGAACTTCATCAATTGGTCGTCCATCACTTGCCAACCGGGCTTGCAATTGCTTCTGATCCGCTAATTCTTGGTCATCATCAACCACAATGGCTTTTTGATCATCATGAACTAGCTTACCTTTAATGCCTTGCCAGCTTTCAACTTTCATTGCCTCACCTCCTCATATTTTCTTTTACTTGGATGGACATGTTAAGCGACTAGCTTTCCCCTAACCCGCCCTGTAAAATGGATTGTTAGGAGGGTGACACCTAGAATCGTAACTTCTAGGTGCTGATCCCCGTTAGCACCTTTATTGCTGGCGAGGACGCCCTCTTTTTTTGTTTGTTTCTTGATCCATTCAATACCTTCTAATGAAATTAGTTTAACTGTACCAGTTTCCATTAAATATTCTTTGGGCATGTTATTGGGGTGTCGTCTCAACCATAGACTTACGTACGAGCGGTCATGCCCCAGTTTGATTCCGGCTTGAGATAAGCTAATCCATTCGTGTTTTTCAGTCACATGTAGGGAGCTCCTTTCCTAATGATTGATTCAATTGTAGCACCTTTTGAACACGAGTGTGTACATTTTATTTTACATTTTAATTACAAGTGCAACCCACCATCTTCATGCCGATTACGAGTTTGATGTTGCCGCTGTTTCTTGGTCATTTCCCACTCGGTCTCTTTTAAGCCTTGGGCTTGTTTTTGCCGTTGATAGTCTTCATCTCGGGCATATAAGGCCACCATAATGGCATCACTAAAGGCCGTCTTTAAGTAGTAGCTTGGACTAACTGGTTTGTAGTTGAATGGCTCGTAATGCCGCATTGTGGCTTTTCGGTATTGATCGTCCTTAGCTTGTTGTGCTTTTAACTGCTTTTGGATTTGTTCAATTTGGCTAGTCTTAATCGTGGGATCACTTTGACACTCACCAATAAAAATTTGCTTGGTTCCGTCATGTTTTAAGACCCGTTGCAAATCATGATTTTCTAACTGATCTAAGCTAAGCTGCCCCGACAAATAAGCTAGTCCTTGTTGATGTTCCTGGGTAGTGAAAACCCTTGGTGGGTTTTCCTGCCACTGTGCGATTGTTTCAACCTTGCACGGCTTTAAAGCTGGATCATAGTACATCACGGCTGTATAGGCCTGTTCCTGTTTAATCATTGGTAGTTCATTAAAATTGCTATTAGGAAAGGCCCTTCTTAAAACTTCCTGGTATTGAGTTTGAATAACTTGCTTAACGGCCATGATTGTTCGCAAATCTTTGACTGCTCGAGTAATCTTTTGCTGCTCGGTTGGTGAATACTTTTCTAGTAGACCTTGATCAACGTGTTCTAGACTTTCTAAGCTAT
>PPYE01433651.1_pt1 | contig 12651 bp, 8 predicted proteins | sample 1559881 | NCBI WGS metagenome assembly PPYE01 (sample SAMN08240022, study PRJNA423297) | Human gut metagenome, whole genome shotgun sequencing project.
CAGTGGATGGAGGAGCTGGCCAGCCGGGAAGATGTGGAGAAGATGATCTGCACCGTGGAGTCCATGGCCCAGTACCACCTGTTGTGCCAGGTGGCCCGGAAGTATGGACGGCAGCTGAAGCTGCTGCTGCGTCTGACCAGCGGCAGCCAGTTTGGACTGGAGCGGCAGGAGATCCACCAGATCCTGGCCCAGCCTGACCCCCAGATTGAGGTGCGGGGTATCCAGTATTTCTCCGGCACCCAAAAGACCTCGGTCAAGCGCCTGGGGCGGGAGCTGCGCATGCTGGAGGAGTTTCTCTCCTCCCTCCGGGACCAGTACGGTCCCATTCCGGAGCTGGAGCTGGGGCCGGGCTTCCCGGTATCCTACTTTACCGACGACGCGGAGCGGGATGAGGAGGTCCTCCTTCAGGCGGCCCAGCAGCTGGCCCAGCTGTCTTTTCCCGGAAAGCTCACCCTGGAGCTGGGACGAAGCATCGCCGCCAGCTGCGGCACCTATATGACCCGGGTGGTGGACCGAAAGACCAATCAGAGTCAGCACTACGCCATTGTGGACGGCGGCATCCACCAGTTGGTCTACTTCGGCCAGAGTATGGCCATGCGTCGTCCCCAGGTGGAGCTTCTGCAGCCACGGGATGAAGACGGGGTGGAAAACTGGAACATCTGCGGCTCCCTGTGTACCGTCAATGACATCCTGGTCAAACAGCTCCCCCTCTCCCGGCTGGAGGTGGGGGATGTGTTGGCCTTCGGCAACGCGGGAGCCTACTGCATGACCGAGGGGATCAGCCTCTTTCTCAGCCGGGACCTGCCCGGCGTACTGCTGCGCCGCCCGGACGGACAGGTGCTCTGTCTGCGCAGTCCCGTTCAGACCTGTACCTGGAATACCCCAAATTATGAAAACAGAAAGCGAGACGATACCATGGAACAGCTGCTTGAAATTTTGAACGAGATCCAGCCCGATGTGGACTACCTCCACTGTGAGGAGCTCATTGACGGACACTATCTGGATTCCCTGGACATCCTCTCCCTGGTAGCGGAGATGGAGGATGCCTTTGACATCACCGTACCCACCGTGGAGATCATCCCGGAAAACTTCAACTCCGCCCAGCGCCTTTGGGAGATGATCCAGCGTCTGCGCGAGGAAGGATAAGATGCTCTCTTTCTCCTCCTACTTTTCCCCCGGATATCTGGCCCTCTACCTGCCGGCCGCCGTTTTGCTCTACGCCTTGGCGGGGCAGCGGGGCCGGCGGGCGGTTTTGCTGCTGTTTAGTTATGTGTGCTTCTGGGCGGTCAGCGGAAAACTGATCGCCTATTTGCTCCTGTCCACCCTCTCTATGTATCATACCGGGCTGTGGCTGGCCCACGACCAGGCCCGAACCAAAGAGCTTCTGGAGGAGACCCCCAAGGAGGAACGCCGGGCCCTTCGTGCCAGAGCGCAGACCAAGCAGCGCAGGATCCTGGCTCTGGGCCTTCTCTTCCAGCTGGGCATGCTGGTGGTGCTGAAGTATACCCCCTTCTTCCTCTCCAACTATAACGCCCTGCTGCAAGCCCTGTCCCTGCCTGTCACCCTGCGTATCCCTCACTTTCTGCTGCCCATCGGCATCTCCTTTTACACCATGCAGGCGGCCTCCTACCTCTTTGATGTCTACCGTCAAAAAGTGCCCGCCGACCGCAATCTCTTCCGTCTGGCCCTCTACCTCAGCTTTTTCCCCCTGTTGATGGAGGGACCCATCTGCCGCTATCAGCAGACTGCCCAGCAGCTGTGGGAGGCACCTCCCCTGCGCTACCAGAATTTTATGCTGGGGCTGCAGCGGATGAGCTACGGCCTGCTGAAGAAGATCCTGGTGGCCGACCGGCTCAACCTGTTTATCAAAACAGTCTTTGATCACTATGAGGATTATGACGGCCTGGTCATCGCCGTGGCCGCCGTGTGTTATACCATCCAGCTCTACATGGACTTCTCCGGAACCATGGACCTGGCGGTGGGAGCGGGACGAATCTTCGGTTTTCAGATTCCGGAAAACTTCCAGCGCCCCTTCTTCTCCCGTTCCATTCCGGAGTTCTGGCAGCGCTGGCATATCTCCCTGGGTACCTGGTTCAAGGACTACATCTTCTACCCCGTGTCCATGTCCAAGCCGCTGAAAAAGCTTACCACAAAGGCCCGCAAGCGTCTGGGCAGTCACTATGGCCCCCTGGTTGCCGGATCCATTGCTCTGCTTTGTGTATGGCTGTGCAACGGCCTGTGGCACGGAGCGGCGTGGAACTATGTCTTCTTTGGAATGTACCACTTTGTCCTGATCCTGATGGGCAATCTGACCGAGCCTCTGACGGTCCGGTGGACGGGGGCTCTGGGCATCTCCCGCACCAGCGTCCCCTATCGCGGCTTCCAGATGGTCCGCACTGGGATCCTGGTGTGCATCGGCGAGCTGTTTTTCCGGGCCAATGGACTGTACAACGGGCTGGCTATGTTTCATAAGATGGTCACCCAGTTTTCTCTGGCATGTATCCGCAGCGGGAGCCTGTTCCAGATGGGTATGCGGAAGAAGGATTTTCTGCTCGTGGCGGTTTTTCTGGTTGTGCTTGTGCTGGTGGGAATCGCCCAGGAGCGTGGCGTCCACCTTGGAACGCGCCTGCGGCAGTCGCCGGTTGCGCTGCGTGTGGCGGTTTACTACGCCGTCCTCCTGGCTTTGATCATCTTCGGCGCCTACGGTGCGGGCTATGTGCCGGTGGACCCCATCTATGCGGGATTTTAATTTCCTAGGAGGCGTTGCATGGGTTATTTCAAACGAGTGATTGCCTGGCTGCTCTTTTTTGCCGGGCTGATTGCCTTACTTTATATTGCATCTGGTATTTTTGCGCCAAAAGATAACACTGCGGAGGCGGGAATGGAGTATGCCCGGGTCAATGGCATCCTGGGGGAACCCCCGGACTCCATCGATATTCTGGTGATGGGGGACAGCGAATCGTACAACGGCTACTCCCCGCTGCTGATGTGGAAGGAGACGGGGTACACCAGCTATACCTGCGGCACCGACGCCCAGAAGCTTACCTACACCAGGACCATGCTGGAGCGGGCATTGGAGAAGCAGCATCCCAAGGTGGTCATCCTGGAGACACTGGCCATCTACCGGCCCATCAAGCTGGATAATGTGGTGCTGGAGGAGCTGTCCAGAGCCCTGCCGGTCTTTCGTTACCACGACCGCTGGAAGGACCTGAGCATGGATGATGTCACCCAGAAAGTCACCGCCACCCAGACCCATCCCTATAAAGGCCATGCCCACATCACCAAGGTGGTGCCCTGTGACAACGAGGAATACATGCATCCCACCGACAAGGTAGCATCCATTGCTCTGGTGAATCAGTATTACGTCAGAGCCATCAAGGAGCTGTGCGACCGCCACGGCGCGCAGCTGCTGCTGGTGAGCACCCCGAGCCCTGTCAACTGGAGCTATGAGCGGCACAACGGCATCCAGAAGTTTGCCGATGAGCTGGGCTGTACCTATGTGGATATGAATCTGGAGTCCGTGGGTATCGACTGGACAAAGGATACCTTTGATAAGGGAGATCACCTGAACCACTTCGGTGCGGTGAAGGCAACCAAGTTCTTGGCCGACTACCTGCAAAAGCAGGGTGGGCTTACCGACCACCGCGCAGACCCCGCATACAGCGACTGGAATCAGAAGTGGAAGGAACATGAGGAGCAGATTTCCAGGGGATAACGTGCAAATAGGTGGCTTGCCAGAGAATAAAAGTGCCGCGCCCTCCTGCGTTTGAACACGGAGAGCGCGGCATTGTGCGCAATATGACGAAAAGGATTGATTATTCCCAGTAAGCCAGCGTAGTGCCGACTCCCTCCTGCAGGGCCTTTCGATAGCAGCGGGTGGTTACGGCGAGATCCAAAATGCCGGTTCCGACTGCATTGAAGTAAATGATTTGATCATCGTTATCCCGGCCGCTCTTCTGGCCATCCAGAATCTGCCCCAGCTGAGCATAGATATCCTCATCTTTGATCAGGCCGTCTTTCCACATAAGTGCCACTGTGCTGATCATGCGGTGCTTGATAGTGTCCCAGTTGTCGACAACGATTTTGTCCGCCATCTTCACACAATCATATGTAAATTCATAATCCGCCATGTTCAGCATCAAGGCGCCCTTCTTGATCCACTCGGCCTGGACAATGGGCTCGTTGGCCAAGGTAACCGTGACAATGATGTCGCTCTTGCGGCAGCCTTCCTCTGGGTTTTCCACCGCGATCATCTCGACGCCGGGGTATTTGGCGCTCATTTCTTCCACAAACTTTTTCGAACTTTCCATACGGATATCATAGACGTAGACAGTATGGATGGAGGGGCGAACGATCAGTGCGGCCTCCAGCTGAGTACGGCCCTGTGCACCGGCACCGCAGATGGCCATTGCCTGAGCATCCTTGCGGGCGAGCAGCTTCATGGCCACGCCGCCGGATGCGCCCGTGCGCTTGGCGCTGACTTCTGTTCCGTCGGCTACGCAGACGGGGAGTTTGGTGTCCGGATCGTTGAGAATCACAGTTACACTGGCCCGAGGCAGACCCTTCTTATAGTTCTGAGGTCCGCTGCCGATCCACTTGATGCCGGCCATATTGTATTCGCCGCCGATATATCCAGGCATAGCATTGATACGGCCCAGCACATTCTCGTCCTCCGGAGTGGAGCCCCAACGCATCACGCACTTGCCGGGAACCAACACGTCGCCCTGTTCCACCAGAACATAGGCACGCTCTACATCGTGAATTGCTGCCTGCATATCTCCGGCTCCGAGCCGGTCCATATCCGCATTATTCAGAAATAAAAGATTGACGCTCATGATGCTGCCTCCGTTTTCCTTTCGCCCATCAACAGGGGCTGGGTTTCTTTCTTGCCTGTCTCAAAGTAGTGAGCAACCTGCTCTAAGGTCATTTCCTGAATGCCGAGATTGACGGCGTTGCGGCCCTCACCCCGGAAGTCTCTTTGATAGATGGTGGATGTCAGGGTAATGACGGAATCAATGTCGGGGGTGGACACACCTGCGATGTGTCCAAGCTCTGAAATAGGAACAAGACTCATGGGGACATCCTCGGTTACATATCTGGCCTGGATGGTGTGGGGAGCTTGAATGTCGCCGTAGGCCTGATTATGCTGGAGAAGCTGGTAAAGATCATCCCCATAGGTGTCATAAGACTGGCGCAGCCACTCTTCGGCACTTAGTACCTCAACACCGAAAGCGTGGGCTACTGCCATCCGCTCCCGGTCCACAGCTTTTACCAATACGGCCACCGAAGGAGTGATTCCGTCCCAATAGTAGCGGTAACCGTTTTTGTCATTTTCGATCCGACCGATATTCAGAAGAATGGGGGATGGATGAAACAGTGCGCCGATGTTGGACAAGCTGGTTTCAAGACAATTTTTTGCCGCTTGAAATTGGGGATAGTAGGGATGGAGTGCGTCCAGCACCTCCTGGGTGCGGTTTGCGGGAAATGCACCCAGATCCACTTCTTTCTTTACCCCGTATATTTCCGCCTTGTTGTCTCCTACTTTTCGGCAGGAATAGATGAGGGTTTGTGTTTCTGCCACGATGATATCTTTGTGACAGCCCTCTTTCTGGATCACCTCTAAAAATTCCAGAGCTCCGCCTGTGCGGCCGGGGTTGAGCACGATGATCTGCCCATCCTGAAGCACAGGGGCACAGGAGCGGGCGATAATACGATGGGTAAACGAAGGGGTGACTACCATGATCAGCCGAACGCCGGAAATTGCTTCTGATACATCCGAGGTGACCATATTCAGGGTTTGGAAGCTGGTCTTCTCTTCTAAGACAAGCTCAATGCCGCCCGCGCTTTTAATTCCTTCCAAGTACTCCGGGAACAAATCACATAGGTTGACCTTTGCACCGCAGCTGGCCAGATAGCCGGCAATTGCAGTGCCGCCATTACCGGCTCCAATTACAGCAACTGTTTCTTCCACATGTCACTCCTCCAATCTTTTATTACACGTGGATCAATTTCTATGAGCAGATCAACTAGCAAGTTTACCGCTGTTGTTTTTTGAAATTCCGATTCCAGAACAGGACTCGCAGCAGCAGGATAATTGCGATGGAGCCTGCACAGAAGATCAGACCAGTATTCAAAGCACCAAAGCTTTGGATGATATAAGGATATGCCGTGGTGACCAGTCCGCCGCCGATAAAGGGGCTCATGAGCGGGCAGTCCAGAGCATAGATGGTTCCAGCCTCAGTTTCCATTTTGGGGTCGGCAGTGCGAAGAAGCATATAGCCGACAGCGGCAACACCGGTGAACGCACCAAAGCGAATGATACCCTGCTCAAACCAACAGTCCTGGAAGATCCGGGGGCTCAGCCAGAAGAACCAGAGCACCATCAGAGCAATGATTACAACAGAACCGATCAGCAGAGGAGCCCAGTAAGCCAGCACCACAGGGATCTTGATGGAAGCCATTGCACCGACAACCAGAATTTCAAGCGCCATTCCCTGAATACGCTGGAAAATGTTTCGATCCAGCAGGTCCCGCAACGAGGTGCGCTGCATAATCGCATTCAGCAGCCAACCACCGATCATGGCGAAGGGGAACAGAGGCAGACCGGAGTAACCAAAGATCTGAGCAAAGCCCCACACGATGATACGGCCGATGAGAATGGAAATGCCGATAATGCCAAGGTGGAAGGCGAAGGGCTCTACCACGTCCTGGCTGATGGTCATATGAGCAGCAGGCTCGCGCGCTCCCTCAGGGAATACTTCTTTGGTAGTTCCGCCCGTGGCAGGTTCAGTCAGCACCTTGGTATATTTCTTGCGAACGCCGTAGTTAATGATGATCATGCCGCCGAAAATACCGCACAGCAGACCAATGGTCGCTGTGGTCATAGCCAAGTCGGCGCCGTCAGCCCAGTTCAGCTGCTCTTTGAAGACACTGGCCATGCCGCCGGCGGTGCCATGTCCTCCGGCAAAACCGATTTCAAACAGAGATCCAAAGAGAGGATTTACGCCAAACACAGGAGTAAACAGCACCGCACAAAGCAGACTGGCCACACCTACCTGCATGAAGCTGTTGGACCATAACCAGCCCAAACCAGCAGCGGCATCGTGAAAAACTTCTTTGCCGGATTCCTGCTTTTTAACGCCAAGAAGCATACAGGCAAATACCACGGTAATCATGTGAGTTGGCAATGTCCCGATTGAAGATATCATATCTTGGGGGATTACTCCGAGTGCGTATGGGCCAAGAGCCAAGCCTATCAGTCCGGCCAGCAAAGAGGCGGGGATGAAAGCTTTCCGTAACAGAGGAACCTTTAACCGGATCAGTGTAGCTACTACCAACAACAGTCCCACAATCGCTACATAGTAGAGGAGATTGCCCATTGTTGAACTGGAGATATTTTCTACAGGTATCATGGTATGATTTCTCCCTTCTTTTGAGTGCGGAGTGTTAGTCAACCAAAGTGAAGGCTGCTAGTAATCTTTCTGATATGAGGGGGGCAGATCCTGATGCAAGGAAACAATACTTTGGTACTCTCCTCCTTCTAGAAAAAATTTTCTTTTTTGTTTGGCCAAACAAGAAGAATATTCTTCTTTAACGCAATCATATCACAAAAAAATATTTTTGCAAGCATCTTGAAATAAAAAAATAAATTTTTTCTTTTTGAATTCTATGTTTTGCACAATTCTGGATTGTTCGACTAAAAACGAAATATATGTGGTTTTTTTGTCAGTCTATGCTATAATTAAATGCAAGAATCTTTATCTTTACGGGGAAGTTCCCGAGAAAAGAGGTATTTAGGATGCAGGAATTGTTAGAGCGGATTATGAAAGAACAAGATTCTTTTCCCGCCGCACAAAAGCAAGTTGCAGCCTACGTAGTAGATAACTATTATCAGATTCCATTTCTCTCCATTACTGCACTGGCCAGAAATATTGGGGTTAGCGATACCACAATCATAAAGTTCTGCAATCAACTGGGGTTTTCAGGGTTTGGTGACTTTAAAAAGGTTTTTTCTGATTATGTCCATTCTGAGCTGACGATGTACAACAAGATTTCGCGCAGCAGTTTGTCGCCTCACTCCGAGCATTCTCCCTTTTCGGAAGTTTTAGAGGAGGATACGGCTAATATTCAGTCTACTTTGACGAATCCCATCAATCTGGACAACATGGATCACCTGATTCAAATGATTCAGTCAGCAAAGGGGATCTATGCATTAGGTGGTCGATCGTCCTCTGCGTTAGCGGAGCATCTGGCCAGTACGCTGCGCTATCTGGGACTGCAGGTACATACTATGACGGGCGGTGTAGGAGACTATTTAGACCAAATTTCTACGATTAGCACCGAAAATCTGGTTATTGCCTTCTGCTTCCCACGATATACCAAATTGATTGTAGACTCGTTGCGTGATCTGCATGAAAAAGGTATTCCAATTGTCCTGATTACAGATACAGGACTTTCTCCGGCCTACCCATATGCAGATCTAGTATTCCATTGCTCGGTTACGTCTAGTGCGTATTTCCCGTGCTATGCCAGTTGTATGTCTCTAATCAACGCTATTTGCCGCGGAGCGGGTGCGGCCCTCAATCCCAATGCGTCTCTCCATGTGCGGGATTTGGAAAAGCAACTGTTGGAACGGGGTATTTTCCTATAATAACTGAGTTCATCACCAATGAATTTTTGATAGGCTTCTCTGAATAGAAAAAATCTCCTGGTTTCCGTTGTTTATGGGGAAACTAGGAGATTTTTAACTTTGAGATACAGGAAAAAGTATAGTGTGTTCCAAGTCATTTAGCATCAGAATGGCGCTGCTCCCTGGACAATACACCGCCTTTGTTGGTATCATACGGTTGAGAATGCTCCAAGTGGAGTGCAGACCCGTTTTGCCAATAACGAGAATCAGCTTATCTCGATTTACAGGAGGATATCTTATGCTGTTAGGTGTTGACTATTACCCGGAACAGTGGGACAGCGCCATTATGGAGGCGGATATGGACCGCATCCTGGAGCTGGGGTGCAACGTGATCCGGATCGGCGAATTTGCCTGGCACCACATGGAGCCAGAGGAGGGGAAGTTTGACTTTTCCTACTTTGACGGGGTCATTGATATGGCCAAGAGGAAAGGTCTTCAGATCATTTTCGGTACCCCCACCGCCACGCCCCCTGCTTGGCTGATCCGCAAGCACCCAGATACCCTCTCCCAGTTCCCTGACGGATCCTCCCGGGCCTTCGGCGGCCGCCATACCTTCTGTTACAGCAGCCTGCCCTACTGGGAGCACTGCACCAGGATTGTCACAGAGCTGGCCCGGCACTACAAGGATGAAAAGGCCATTGTGGCATGGCAGATTGACAACGAGCTGGGCCACGAGGGCAGCGACCAGTGCTGGTGTCCCCGGTGCCGTGCCAAGTTCCAGAACTTCCTGAGTGAGAAATTTAGGGGCGATATTCGGGCCCTCAATGAGACCTATGGCACCACCTTCTGGAGCCAGGAGTACAACTCTTTTGCTGAAATTCCCCTGCCCACCCCCACGATTGCCACCCATAACCCTGCCCTGCGTCTGGACTGGGAGCGCTTTTGCAGCTGGAACATCCGCTCCTTTGCCGCTTTCCAGGCCAAACTGCTCCATGAGATCATTCCTGGAGCTGTGGTGATGCACGACTTTCCCGGCGGCGGGCTGGGCAAGCGAGTGGATTATTCCGGTGTGGCTCAGGAGCTGGATCGAGTGGCCTATAATAACTACCCGGTCTGGGGTGGTCAGAAGGAGCCCCTGTCTCCCGGCGAGATCGCCTTCGGCTTGGACTACATCCGGGGACTGAGAGGGGAAAACTTCTGGATTACCGAGGCTATCATGGGAGCCCAGGGCCATGATATCACCGGATTTCTGCCCCGGCCCAACCAGGCCAAGCTGTGGAGCTGGCAGGGAATGGCCCACGGCTGCGAGGGGCTGATGTACTTCCGCTACCGGGGAGCCACCAAGGGAGCTGAGCAGTTCTGCTACGGAATTCTGGATGCGGACAATGTCCCCCGCCGACGCTTCTTTGAGGTGCAGAGTTTCTTCCGGGAAGTTCGTCCCTATGAGCAGGTCCTCACTACTCCTGTCCACAGCGATGTGGCCATCCTCTACGACTTTGATGCCCTGGCCTCCTTCCGGATCCAGCAGCAGAGCTGCCTGCTGGACTGTGAGCGGGAGATGAAGCGGCTGCACAGCTGTCTGTTCCGGGTGGGCCAGAGTGTGGACGTTATCCCCGCCAGCCGGGACTTCTCCCATTGCAAACTGGTGCTGGTGCCCAATCTGATCGTCACCGATCCCGACTTTGCCGCCCGGCTGAAGGCCTATGTAGCCAGAGGCGGCGTGGCGGTGGTGACCTACCGCACGGCGGTGAAGGACCGGGACAACAATCTGGTTTTTGGCAAGACCATCCCTGTGGACTGCGGTGACCTGCTGGGCCTGTATGTGGAGGAGACCGAGAGTGTTCAGGCGTATGACTGCATCCCCCTTGCCGGGGAGAAGGGCAGCGGTACTGCCGGTATCTTCCGGGATATGGTGGTACCCCAGGGAGCCCAGGTCCTGTGGCGCTATGATGATCCCTTCTACCGCTCCTACGCAGCCATCACCCGCAATGCCTACGGGCAGGGTGCGGCTTACTATCTGGGAACTACCCCCGACCAGGCCACCCTGGACCAGGTGCTTGGGCAGGCCATGGAGGAAGTTGGTCTGGAGCGGCTGGACCTGCCCGAGGGCGTGGAGTCAGTACTCCGGGGTGAGGGGGACAGCCAGGTTCGTATCCTTCTCAATCATAACGAAACCTCTGTCCATGCCCTGGGACAGGAGCTTTCTCCCTTCCAGGTCAAGGTTCTTCCTGTGACATAACTGACCGGAAAATACGGGTGCATGTTGTTTTGGTGCCCTTGATTGGAAGGCGTTGCAAGGGAAAACAGCTTGTAATACACTGAATTAAAAAGGCAAAACAGCCAAAAAAGGAGCGATACTATACCATGAAACGCAGTGAGATCAACGCCGCTTTGAAAGAGATGGAGCAGATGGTGAAGGAGTACCGCTTCGTGAAGATGGACAAGTACACCAAGACCTATGCAGAGAAGCTGCTGTACATCAAGGAGGAACAGTACTCCCCCATGCACTTCCACTGGTCCAAGATGGAGGATATCATCAACCGGGGCGGCGGCAACGTGCTCATCCGGGTGTATAACTCCACCCCTGATGAGGAGCTGGACAAGGAGTCTGAGGTCCATGTCCACGTGGACGGCCGGGAAATGGTGGTTCCCGCGGGCAGCCAGGTCCGGCTGACCCCCGGTGAGAGCATCACCATCTACCCCTACCTCTACCACGACTTTGAGGTGGAGCCCGGCTCCGGGCCTGTGCTGCTAGGGGAGGTGAGCCAGTGTAACGACGACAACACCGACAACCGTTTCTACGAGAAGCTGGGCCGCTTCCCCGCCATCGAGGAGGACGAGCCCCCCTACCGCCTGTTGTGTAATGAGTATCCCGCCGCCAAGGACTGAAAAAGAAACCGTGGAGACCGCAAAAAGCGATCTCCACGGTTTTTTCATGTTTACCAAGCGGTAAGGATTTCCAGCAGAGCGCCATACAGGTCATGGTCCAGCTCCATGGCGTTGAGCTGACCCGGCAGCACAGGAATGCGGGATTCTTTGGCAATGCGGCGGTAGATCTCATCCTTCAGATCGAAGGAGATCTCTGCCTGATCTAGGAAGCGGAAGCACCGCTCTGTGGTATCGTTGTCCATCTTCCGGTGCTCCAGACCCAGAGAGATCTCCAGCCCGGTTTCCACGGGGACATCTTCCACCGTAACGGTGAGGATACGGCGGAAGGAATCGTAGGAGCTCTGGGCGGATGCCGCAGTTTCGCCCACCTTAACCTCCACCGCTCCGGCGGCATCCGCAAAGCCAGTCAGCTCTACGGTGAAGCTGCGCTTGCTGGGGATGAGGCTCCGTTCTCCCTGGGCGGGATGGACGGTGAATACGGCCCGGCCGTCCGCCTCCCGGTAGGTCATGGGGGTGGTGACACATACCCCATTGAGATAGGCCTGTGTGGCGTTGTCGTCCTCATAGAGGGTAAAGTCTCCGTCCGCTCCGGCGAACACCTTGATGCGGAGGGAGGTGGGATTGGAGGCCGCCTGGGTGCCCGAGATCTCGTCAGTGAGAGGCAGAATGGCTCCGGCGGGAGCCAACACGGGGATGCTGTCCAGACTGCGGTACAGGTCCAGTGTCCGTCCGCCGGCGTACACCATGCCGGTGTACAGGTCGTACCAAGTCCCCTCCGGCAGCCAGGTGGGCACCTTGGCCACGTTCAGTCCCTGAATGCGGGGCGTAGTAACAGGGGTGGCCATCAGCTGGGTGCCGAAGCAGTATTGGGTCTTATATTGGTAGGATTCCTCCGCCTCGCTCCAGCGGTAGTAGAGAGGCTCCACCAGGGGGAAGCCCTCCTTCCAGGCGCGGTAGTTCATGGTGTACAGATAGGGCACCAGACGGTGGCGCTCCTGAAGCGCCTGCGTCATCGCCTGCCGTGACTCTTCCTTGTAGCGCCAGGGCTCTTTGCCCTGGAAGGGGCTGTTGGAGGCGTGGAGCCGGTTGATGGGGGAGAACACGCCCAGCTGTCCCCAGCGGGTGACCAGCTC
>PPYE01454483.1_pt1 | contig 12649 bp, 8 predicted proteins | sample 1559881 | NCBI WGS metagenome assembly PPYE01 (sample SAMN08240022, study PRJNA423297) | Human gut metagenome, whole genome shotgun sequencing project.
GACGTCGTTCAAGTGCAGGCGCTGCGCCGTGTCCGGGTCAACCGCCGCCAATTGCTGATGAAGCCGCTCTTTGCCGCCGGGCGCGTCCGCGATCTGCTGCAATTCCTGCCGGATGCTTTCATCCGCCGCCGCTTCGCCCATCGCCATCGGCTGCCGGAGCGCCCGGAGGTACAGCCCCGTGCCGCCGACGAGCAGCGCCCGGTGCCCGCGCGCCTGAATGTCCGCAATGCAGCTTTCCGCCATCTCCTGATAGCGCGCGACGGAAAAATCCTCCGTCGGGTCGGCGACGTCTAGCATGTGATGCACCGCCTGCGCGCGTTCATCCGCCGTCGGTTTCGCCGTGCCGATGTCCATGCCGCGATAAATCTGCATCGAATCCATGCAGACAATCTCGCAGTCGTGCGTCCGCGCCAGTCGGAGCGACAGCGCGGTTTTGCCGCTCGCGGTCGGGCCTGTCAGCACCCAGCACGTTTCCTTCATGATATTGTCACCTCACTGCATCCGCCGGAATCGCCGGTCGATGTCCGTTTTGTTCAGCGCAACGACCAGCGGCGTACCGCGCGGGCTCGCCGGGATGACGCGCTTGTCCGCCACACGGCTGACCAGCTCACGAATGTCGGCGTCGTTCAGGCGTTCGCCGGAGCGGACGCTGCGCTTGCACGCCAGCGCCAAAATCGCCGCGCGCCGCTTTTCCAGCGACACCACGCCGCGCTCATTCTCCAGCTGGTCGATGATGTCGCGCAGCAATCCCGCCGCCTGCGGCTGACCGAGGATCATCGGAATCGACCGAATCGACACCTCGTTCTCCCCGAACGGCTCGACCACCAGCCCGATGTCCGCCAATTCCTGCGCGTGTTCATCGAGCAGCTGCTGCTCCCGGCGCGTCAGGCTGACAATCATCGGCACGAGCATTTCCTGCCCGCAGCGGTGCTGGTCGAGCGCCTTCATCATGCGGTCAAACATCACGCGTTCATGCACCGCCTGCTGGTCAATCAGCATCAAATTGTCCGCATATTCCACCAGAATGTAGCTGTCAAACAGCGTGCCGATAATGCGCATGTTCGTCTGTTCATTCGGCAGAATCGTCTGCTGCACCGGTATCGGCGAAACCAGACTTGCGGTCGGTTTTAGCGGATTGCCAGGCGGCGGTACGGCGGGTTCGGCGTTGTAATGCTGCGCCAGTGCTGACGGGCTGCGCATCACCAGCGGCTGCTTCCACGCGGGAATGGCATCGTCCGGCGCGGGTTTCGGCGGCTCGGACGGCTTTTCCGCTGGGGCGCTTGGTGTCGGAATCGGCGGGTTTTTCGCGGGGATTGCCGCTTTTTGCGGAATTTCCGTACCGGCGGTCGTTTTTTTCTCTGCCTTCGGCGGAACAGCCGGACGAACTGCCGCTTCCGGCTGCGCAGTCTCACTCGCCGTCACGGGCTGCCGAACGACCGTCACGGGCACCGCCGGCGGCGGTTCAGGCGTCAGGCGCAGCACATCCGGCTGCTCGACGGGCGCTTTGTCCGCCAGCGCATCCGCCACAATCGCCTCGACCGCTTCCGCGATCGCCGCTTCGTTCTGGAAGCGGACTTCGAGCTTGTTCGGATGCACGTTGACATCCACCGTGTCATACGGCATGGTCAGATGCAGCACGCACGTCGGGTACTTGCCGGACAATACGCGCTCCCGGCACGCCGCTTCCACCGCCGCGGACAAAATCGACGACTTCATATATCTCCCGTTAATGAAGAACGACTGGTGATTTCGGCTGCCGCGCCCGCTTTCGCCCACGCCAACGAAGCCCTTGAGTATCAGCCCCGCCTGATGCCCGTCCACCTCGTGCATGGAGTGGAGCATTTCGCGCCCATAGATGCTGAACACGGCGGAGGACAGCTTGCCGTCGCCCGCAGAGTGGTAGAGCGTTTTGCCCTGACTGATGTAGCGGAAGGACACGTCCGGGCGGGACAAAATCAGCCGCATCATCAGGTCGGACACATAGCCTGCCTCCGTGACCGGCTTTTTGAGGAATTTCAGGCGCACCGGGGTGTTAAAAAAGAGGTCGCGGACGACAAACGTCGTGCCTTCGGGGCAGGCGGCTTCTTCGATGGACTCAATCGTTCCGCCGTTGTTCTGCACCTTGATGCCGCTTGGGTCTGCCTTCGTGCGTGTTGTGCAGGTGACATGCGCCACCGCCGCGATGGACGCCAGCGCTTCGCCGCGGAAACCCAGCGTTTGGATACTGAACAAATCATCCGTGCGGCGGATTTTGCTCGTCGCGTGGCGCTCAAACGCCATGCGGATATCCTCGCCGCGGATGCCGCTGCCGTTGTCCGTCACGCGGAAATAGCTGATGCCGCCGTCGCGGATTTCCACCGTAACCGCGCTGGCCCCCGCGTCCAGCGAGTTTTCCACCAATTCCTTGATGGCGGCGGCAGGACGCTCCACCACTTCGCCTGCCGCGATTTTGCCAATGACCTCATCGGACAGGAGCTGAATCTTTCCTGCCATTTGCTTCCCTTTCTGTCTGTTTTTCCGACTTTCGGTCGGTTTTTATGAGATTTCGGTCGGTTTTTGCCGACTCTTGGTCTGTTTTTACAACTTTCTTGCCTTCTCGCGCAGCAGGAACAGCTTGTTAATCGCGTCCATCGGCGTCAGCGCCATCACATCCAGCGTTTGCAGTTCGTTGATAATCTCTGTCTTTCGGTAGTCAAACAGGTTGACCTGTTCGTCCTTGCGCTTCTCGGCATCGCCCAGAATGTTCTGCCCAATGCCGTGCTGGTTGATGTCGCTGACTTCCAAACGCGCCTGAATTTCGTGCGCGCGCACCAGCACCGGGTGCGGCACGCCTGCCAGCCGCGCAACGTGGATGCCGAAGGACTTGTCCGCTCCGCCGCGAATGATTTTGCGCAGGAAAATGACGTCCTCGCCGTGTTCCTTGACGGAAATGCAGTAGTTCTGCACGCCGTCGATATGCCCTTCCAGCTCGGACAGCTCGTGGTAGTGCGTCGCGAAAAGCGTCTTTGCGCCGGATTTTTGCTTGTCGCACAGGTACTCCACCACCGCCCACGCAATCGCCAAGCCGTCGAACGTGCTGGTGCCGCGTCCGATTTCGTCCAGAATGACGAGGGATTTTGCGGTCGCGTTGCGCAGGATGTACGCCGTTTCGCTCATCTCCACCATGAACGTGGACTGCCCGCTGGCGAGGTCATCCGACGCGCCGACGCGGGTGAAAATGCGGTCGGTGACGGGGATTTTCGCTTCCTTCGCCGGGACGAACGACCCGATGTGCGCCATCAGCGCAATCAGCGCCACCTGCCGCATGTAGGTGCTTTTGCCCGCCATGTTCGGCCCAGTGATGATGCACATGCGGCAGTCGTCAGCATTCATGTGCGTGTCGTTGGGCACAAATCCGCCCTCGCTCATCGTTTGCTCGACGACCGGGTGGCGCCCCTCGACAATATCCAGCGTGCCGTCCTGCGTCATTTCTGGGCGGACGTAGTGGTACTCTATCGCAGATTTCGCCAGTGACAGCAGCGCGTCCAGCGATTTGAGCGCCATCGCCGTCTTCTGGATGCGCGCAATCTGCTCCGCGATTTTCTCGCGCACCTCGGTGAACAGCTGCAATTCCAAGCGTGTGGACTGCTCCTGCGCGCCGACGATTTTCTGCTCGATTTCCTTCAGCTCCGGCGTCATGTAGCGCTCGCAGTTCGCCAATGTCTGCTTTCTGATGTAGCGCGCCGGCACCATTTCGTAATACGACTTGCTGACCTCGATGTAGTAGCCGAACACGCGGTTGTACTGGATGCGCAGGTTGCGGATGCCCGTCTCCTCGCGTTCCTTCTGCTCCAATTCCAGAATCCACTGCTTGCCGCTCGTGGACGCGGCGCGGTATTCATCCAGCATCTGGGAATAGCCATCGCGGATGATGCCGCCCTCGGTGATAAGAATCGGCGCGTCGGGGTGAATCGCGCGGGTCAGCAGGTCGGTCAGTTCCGGCAGGGTGTCCAGCGAATCGCGGATTTCCTCCACCGCCTGACTTTTCGCCTCGCGCAGCAGCTCGCGGATTTTCGGCACTTTTTGCAGCGACGCGCACAGCGACAAGCAATCCCGCGCGTTCATCGACTTATAGGCGACCTTCGACAGCAGGCGCTCAATGTCGTACACGCCCTGCAATTCCTCCGCGAGCGTCATCGTCAGCACATGCTCCTGCGCAAACTCGCCCACCGCGTCCAGACGGCGGTTGATTTTTTCCTCATCTACCAGCGGCTGTTCAATCCACGAGCGCAGCAGGCGGCCGCCCATCGCCGTGCTGGTTTTGTCCAGCAGCCAGAGCAGGCTCCCCTTGCGGCTTCTCCCGCGGATGGATTCCGTCAATTCCAGATTTCGCCGCGTGTTGCGGTCAAGCAGCATCGTTTCGCTGCCCTGATAAATGCGCAGGCTGGTCATGTGCTCCAAGGCGTTCTTCTGCGTCTCGGACAGATAACGCATCAGCGCGCCCGCGGCACTCGCGCCCGCCTTGTACTCATCGCTGAGGCCCAGCGGCGACAGGTCATTGAGCGCGAAATGGCGGCAGAGCGCTTCCGTCGCGTTCGCCAGCTGAAACCACGCGCTCGGCTGCTCCGAAGCGTTTTGCATCTCCCGCTGCAGGCACGCGCGCAGCTTCACTTGGTCATTGCAGATGATTTCCATCGGGGAAATGCGCGCCACCTCGTCCGAGAGCGTCGTTTCCGGCTGTGTGATTTCATGCACATAAAACTCGCCCGTGGACACATCCGCGAACGCCAGCCCCGCGCGGTCGGCAACGAAGCAGATGCTTAACAGGAAGTTATTCGCCTTCTCGTCCAGCATCGCCGGTTCAATGACCGTGCCGGGGGTGATGATGCGCGTGACGGCGCGCTTGACCAGCCCCTTCGCCAGCGCCGGATCTTCCATCTGCTCACAGATAGCGACCTTATAGCCGCGCTCGATGAGCTTCTCGACATAGGTGTCCACCGCGTGATACGGCACGCCGCACATCGGGGCGCGTTCACTGAGTCCGCAGTCCTTGCCCGTCAGCGTCAGTTCCAGCTCACGCGAAGCAGTCCTCGCGTCATCGAAGAACATCTCATAAAAGTCACCGAGGCGGAAGAAAAGAATGCAGTCCTTATATTCCGCCTTGGTATCGAGGTACTGCTGCATCATCGGTGTGACGCTCGCCATGTCTGTTCCCCGCTTTCGTTCTTGTTGCAGTTTAACTTGCTGTTTTTATGAAACATGCTTTACTTTGGCTTGATTGGGTTGAAAACCAAGCTGTTTTCTTCTGCTGCTCCCGTCGCCTCTGGACTCCCCCCGCCGTCAAAGTTTCTTGCGGGCAGGAGGGGCTTTTCGGCTGGCTTGCTTGATTTCTAACCCATAAAGGCATGTTTTCAGAGATAATCTTCCTGTTTGTTCCGAATTAGTGGCAGCCGCCGCAGGAGGCGCAGTTGCCAGTGCAGCCGGAAGTTTGTCCGCCTTTGTCGTCTTCCGTTTCGCCGGTGACGACAAGGCGCAGGATGCGGTTCACGTTGTCCATCATGTCCTGATACTTCTTCTGCGCGTCCCGCATGTCGCGGATGACGGGGCAGTCGTTCATCGCCTGCTGCACGTCTTCCAGCTCCTGCGCGGCTTCGGCAAGCTGCGTCGGGTCAATGTCCGGCTTGCGCATCGCCTGTTCGACCGCCGTGCGCTTCTCCATATAGGCGGCAATCGCCTTCGTCGCGTCTTCGTCCTGCGTCACCTGCTCTTCCAGCGTGTGCATGTGCTGGTAAACGTCGCTGTTCAGAATGGCTTCCGCCAGCTTCTGCGCGCACATCATAACTTCTTTCATATTGATTGTCCTTTCTGATTGCAGCCGGGTTAGATTTGATTTTCCTTTCTGATTACAGCCGGGTTAGATTCTTTCACCCGTGAGCGTGTTGTTCTTCGCGCCCACAATCTTCACGCGGACGATTTCGCCCACGTCGCTTTCCGTGCCGGGGAACGTGACGGACAGTCCGTGCAGCCCGTGGCCGGACACATCCGTGTCGCTGCGGCGGCTGAGTCCCTCCACCAGCACCTCTTCTTCTGTGCCGATGAACCGCTTGAGCGCCTTCTTCTGGCATTCCTCCTGCACCTTCAGCAGTTCCTGAATGCGGCGGGAGGACACGTCTTCCGGCACTTGGTTCGGCATTTTCGCCGCGCCCGTGCCCGTCCGGGGCGAATAGATGAAGGTGAACGCGCTGTCATAGCCGACCTCGCGCACAAGGGACAGTGTGTCCTGAAACTGCTCCTCCGTCTCGCCGGGGAAGCCGACGATAATATCCGTCGTCAGGCCGATAGCCGGAATCGCCTCGCGCAGCTTGCGCACACGGTCAAGGTACTGCGCGCGGTTGTAGTGGCGGTTCATCCGGCGGAGGATTTCATCGTTGCCATGCTGCACCGGCAGGTGAAACTGCGGCAGGATGTGCTTGGAATGCGCCATCACATCAATCAGCTCGTCGGACAAGTCCTTCGGATGGCTGGTCATGAAGCGGATGCGCGGGATGCCCACATCATCCAGCGTTTTGAGCAGCTGGGCGAACGTGACGGGCGTTTGGAGTCCCTTGCCGTAGCTGTTCACATTCTGCCCCAGCAGCATGATTTCCTTCACGCCACTGTCGCGCAGGGCTTCGGCTTCCGCCACAATCACGCTCATTTCGCGCGAACGCTCCCGCCCGCGCACATACGGCACGATGCAGTAGGTGCAGTAGTTGTCGCAGCCGTACATAATCGTGATATACGCCGCGTCATGGCGCAGGCGCTGCACAGGCAGACCCTCGGCAATCGTGTTCTGCTCCTCCACCTCCACCACGGCGTGGTCGCTTTCCAGCGCTTTGAGCATCAGTTCCGGCAGGCGGTACAGGTTCGCCGTGCCAAACGCCAAATCCACAAAGCGGTACTGCTTCAAAATTTTCTCCGCCATGCCGGGCTGCTGAATCATGCAGCCGCACACGCCAATCATCAGCCGCGGATTCTTCTTGCGTACTTCCTTGAGCCACGTCACGTTGCCCAAGGCGCGGCGCTCGGCGTTGTCGCGCACGCAGCAGGTGTTAAACAGCACAAAATCCGCCGATTCGCGGTCGGCGGCTTCCTCCATGCCCATGTCACGCAGCATTCCGGCGAGGATTTCGCTGTCGTGCGCGTTCATCTGGCAGCCATAGGTCACAACGTGGTAGCTCTTCGGGGCATCCGGCATCAGGCGAATCTGCTGAATATACTGCCGCTGCTCTTCCAGCTGTTCTTCTGAAATGATGACAGGCTTTCTGTCACTCATGGGCTTCCTCCTGTTTTGCAAGCATTTCCCGCAGCGGCGGACGTGACCGTTTGCGCGTCATTTCCACCAAACCGAGGGAGGTCAAGCCGTGAATCACCGTCTTTACGCGGTCGGACGCGAACGCTTCTTCCAGCGCGTCCAGCACCATCTGCCGGTGTTCCGGGGTCTTCATGTCAATCATATCAATGATGATGATGCCGCTCAAATTCCGCAGGCGCACCTGCCGTGCAATCTCGCCGCACGCTTCCAGATTCAGCCGCAGCACGGTGTCCTCTAACTCGCGCTTGCCGGTGAATTTGGCGGTGTTGACGTCAATCACCGTCATCGCCTCGCACGGGTCGATGACCAGCGTACCGCCGCTGCTGAGCCACACGCGGCGCTCCTGCGCTTTTTTTAGCTGCGACTCAATTTTATAAATGGTCAGCAGGTTTTCAGGAATCACCTGAACCGGCGCAATGCCCGCGGCTTTTTCCGCCACCGCCGGGTCGTCCGTCACAATTTGGTCAATCCCGCGCGGACGATAGTCATCCAGCACGGCTTCGAGCGTGCTTCGCGGCTGCATCAAGACGGACGGCACATGCGCGGTCGGCGCGGCGCGGCGAATCTGCTCCCACTGCTGGAACAGGCGCTCCGCTTCCGCCGCGAGTTCTTCCTCCGGCGCATTCTCCGCCGCCGTGCGCATCACCAAGCCGAAGCGCTCCTGCGCAATCGCCCTGCCCGTCTCCTTCAGCGCCTTCCGCTTGCCATCCTCCGTGGTTTTGGACGACACGCCAACCATGCGGCTCATGGGCGTGAGCAGCATCGTCTCCCCGCACAGGCTGATGTCGCGCGTGAGGAACGCGCCCTTGACGCCCTGTGCTTCCTTGCGAATCTGCACAATGACCGCGTCGCCCGTTTTCGGGTAGGGTAGCCCTGTGTTCTTCTCTTCCAGCGGCAGAAAGCCATTTTTCTCCTGCCCAATATCGACGAACGCCGCCTTCATCCCCGGCACAATGCGCTCCACGCGCCCCAGCAGCACCGCTTCCGCCGTGTCGCCCTCCTGCGGGAAAAAGACTTCCGCCAATTGCCCGTCTTCCAATATGCCAATCAGCGGCTTTTCACCCTGATGCACAAGCAATGTTCTCATAGGTTCTCCAAGGGCGTCAGTTCGCCGTTTTCATCCCGACCCAGCAAGCCGTTGCGGATAATCAGCGCATCCGGGGCGTTTTCCAGCCCGCAGAAGGTGCTAAGCGCACTTAACAGCATATCCGGCTTGCACGCCAGCGTCTCCGTCAGCGCCATGACGGCATGAATCGCCGTGCCTTCGCCGGAGAGCGACACCAGCAGCGGGCGGATGTCCGTTTCCTTCATGCCGGATTTCGTGCGGCGCATGGCGAGAATGCTCGTCTGCTGGAGAAAATCAGGAATCGCCGCAATCATCTTGTTCGCCGCGTCCGCATCCTCGATTTGCAGCGTGTAATCCGCCGCCTGCACGAGCGCCATCATCGCCGGGTGCTTGTCATCCAGCGCACGGGCGAAAGAAAGCTGCAAATCCGGCGGCAGGGCGCGGTTCATCTGCTGGAGGAAATCATCCGGCGACACCTCGCGCGCCATCGTCACATCCAGAATTTCCTTTTTTCCCGCCGCCCCGGTGGACAGCGCCGACGCGAACGTCAGCAGAATATGCGGATTATACCCATTGGAATACGCCACGGGCAGCCCCGAACGGCGCAGCGCCCGCATCATCGCCCGCTGAATATCCAGATGCCCGATGTGGCGCAGGCGGATGCCCTTTTCAAACACAGCCATTATCCGCAATATTTGCACACCCCTTTGAAGCGCTGCAGGCCGCAGCCGTTGCAGCCTTTACGGCAGTCCTTGGTCGTCTGCGCCTTTTCCGCCTTTTCCTTCTCGCGCCACAGGAACTCCTTTGTCACGCCGCAGTCAATCACATCCCACGGCATGATTTCGTCCTTCTCGCGGCGGCGGTAGGCATAGAACGCCGGGTCAATGCCCAGCTCGGCAAAGGCTTCGCGCCACATGTCGTACTTGAACAGCTCCGTCCAGCCGTCGAGCATACAGCCCTTCTGATACGCGCGGAGAAGCACCTGCCCCATTCGGCGGTCGCCGCGGGCAAAGCACGCTTCCAGATAGCTCAAATCCGACTCATGATAATTGAACATCACGCCCTTGATGCGCAGCTTCTCGCGCAGGTGGCTCTGCTTCTCGCGCACCATCTCCTGCGTGTCCTGCGGCTCCCACTGGAAGGGCGTGAAGGGCTTGGGCACAAACACGGACGCGCTGCACACCACGCGCAGTCCCTTCGCGCGCTCGCCCCTCGGCACGGCAAAGTACGCATCAACGACCTTTTTCGCCAAATCCGCAATGCCGTCCAAATCCTCGGTCGTTTCCGTCGGCAGCCCCATCATGAAGTACAGCTTGACGCTGCTCCATCCGCCGTGGAAGGCGTCGGAGACTTTGCTCATCAGGTCTTCTTCGGTCACGCCCTTGTTGATGACATCGCGCAGGCGCTGCGTTCCGGCTTCGGGCGCGAACGTCAGGCTGGTTTTCTTCTCCTTCTGCGTCGCCTCCAGCGAATCCTTCAGCACGCTGTCCAGGCGCAGCGACGGCAGCGAAATCGACACATGCTTCTCGTCCAGACGGCGAATCAGCTCGCGAATCAGCTCCGCCAGACAGGTATAGTCGCCGGACGACAGGCTCGACAGGCTGATTTCCTCATACCCGGTCGTGTTTTCCAGCTGCTGCGCCAGCTCCACCAGATGTTCGAGGCTCCGCTCGCGCACCGGGCGATACAGGATGCCCGCCTGACAGAAGCGGCAGCCGCGCGTGCAGCCGCGCATGATTTCCAGCATGATGCGGTCGTGGATAATCTCCATATACGGCACAGGGATTTCCGTGGGATAGAACGCCTTGTCCAAATCGGGGATAATCGCCTTTAAGACCTTTTCGGGCGCTTCGGGGCAGTTCGGCTTCATGGACGCAATCGTGCCGTCCGCGTTATACTGGACGTCATAGAGCGCCGGGACGTACACGCCGCGGATGGCGCACAGGCGCTTGAGGATCGTCATGCGGCTCGCGCCCTCTTCGCGCCCCTGCATGATGACGCGGTTGAGGTCGAGGATCTGCTCTTCGCCGTCGCCGACCATGAACGCGTCAATAAAATCCGCCAGCGGTTCGGGATTGAACGCGCACGGCCCGCCCGCAACCACAATCGGGTCTTCCTCCCGGCGATTTTCCCGCAAAAGCGGAATGCCGCCAAGCTCCAGCATCGCCAGAATGTTGGAGTAGCTCATTTCATATTGCAGCGTAAAGCCCACGACATCAAAGGCGCTGAGCGGGCTGCGGCTTTCGAGCGTGAACAGCGGAACATTTTCCTGCTTCATCAGGTCCATCATGTCCACCCACGGCATAAACGCGCGTTCGCAGAGCATATCAGGCTGCTGATTCATCGCGGCATAGAGAATCTTCATGCCCAGATGGGACATGCCGACCTCGTAGGTATCCGGAAAACAGAACGCAAAATGCAGCTTCGCGCTGTCCCACGGCTTGAGCTGCGTATTCATTTCCCCGCCGGTATAGCGCGTCGGCTTCTGCACCTGATCGAGCATCCGGGCGATGGCTTCTTGGTTGATTTCGGGTTGCAAAGTGGAAGTACCTCCTTAACCGTACAGCGCAGAATTCGCGCTCATTATAATGTATCATTTTTCGCGGTCAAGGTCAACTGTTTGTCGGATGAAAATTTTGCCGCCGCCTGATTTTTGGCAAAAAACAGCCGTTTTTTGGACTTGACAAGGCATGTTGCATGGCATATAATGGTTTTACAAAATCTGTACGGGAGGTCGTTTTCCATGCGCAACAAACGGATTCTGTCGTTTTTGGTGGCACTCATTTCTCTGCTGACGCTGCTGCCCGCTGCTTCGGCGGCAAATGACGTGTACGTCGGGCAGACGTTCTGCTTCGGCAGCTACGAGCAGGATGGCAACCTGCGCAACGGCGACGAGCCGATTCTCTGGCGCGTGTACAGCGTTGATTACGGCAGCCGGACAGTGCGCGCGGTGAGTGAGTACGGGCTGGATTCGATGGTCTACAACCGCTCGACCAGCACCACCTCGTGGCACAACAGCACCATCCGCTCGTGGCTGAACAGCACGTTCCTGTCCTCCGCGTTCACGTCGGCGGAACAGGGGCAGCTGAACAGCGTGTACGTCAGCAATTCGTCGGACTATGTGTACATCCTCAGCCAGGGGGAAATCCAGCAGTATCTGGACACGGAACTGCTCTACGCCACGGAATACGCCCGGCAGTGCGGCGCGTACACCGCCAGCGACACGGGCACCTCCTCCTACTGGGCGCGCGTGGACAGCACGACGACCTTCGGCGTGTTCGTCGGCGCGCACGGCAGCTTCTACGACCACGGCAACAAGGTGACGGAGTTTGACAACGCCGTTCGCCCCGCCATCTGCGTCTCGTTTGACGTGGCGCTGGGCCGCTGGACGCCTTCTTCCTCCGACAGCAGCAGCGGACTGCTTGCCATGTCCAACCGCCCGATTTCGACGCGCTCCGGCCCGTCAACGAAGTACGATGAGCTTGGCACCTACTGGAATGATGGCGGACACACGGTGACGGTGCTGTCCCGCGCGTCCGGCAACGATATCTGGTGGCTGGAAGTTGAATTTGAGTACAATGGCAAGATGGTGCGCGCCTACACGGGTGAGCAGCGCATCGACATTGACGTGAACCGTGTGCCGGATGAAAGTATACCGTTTGGAAACGGGCGCGTGACCTCCACTACGACGGCGTACTACGGGCCGGGCACGAACTACAAGCAGCATCAGCAGAAGATTTCCTCCGGCACGACCGGCGCGGTCATGGCGTGGGAGAACGGCTATGTGTGCCTGGAGTTCCAGCCGTCCGGCTCGTACCAGATTCGCCGCATATGGCTGCCGGAGAACGTCGTCTCCATCACCTACTATTGAGCCACAGCGATTATCATCACCATACGCACCCTGAAAAAGGCGGTTCAGCTTCATCGGCTGAATCGCCTTTTGGGTTATGTTTTCTTCCCGTGCCTGCGTCCCCCGGTCAGCAGCAGCCCGTAGCCGACCACGCCCGCCAGCAGCAGACCGCCGGCGAAAATCAAGCCTGTCACGGCGCTGTGTTCCGGCACGTCCTCGCCGCCGGAAATGCCGCCAGCCGTATCGCGGGGCGCCAAGGCGTTTGAAATCACCTGCGCCAGCGGCAAAATCGTGTTTTGCAGGCGGATTGGCTCGGTCTCCCGCGCGCCCCAGAGCATCCGGAGCGGCTCTTGCGCGTTCGCGGCAAAGTACACGTCCCGAATGAGTGTCGGGGCGGTGT
>PPYE01484153.1_pt1 | contig 12648 bp, 8 predicted proteins | sample 1559881 | NCBI WGS metagenome assembly PPYE01 (sample SAMN08240022, study PRJNA423297) | Human gut metagenome, whole genome shotgun sequencing project.
TGTCGGAACTTCAAGTTATTGCCAAAGAGTTAGGCATAAAAAAAGCAGACTCATACAAAAAAGAAGACCTTGTTTATAAAATACTCGATGAACAGGCCATTGTAGGAGCTACAAAGAAAGTTGCCGCAGATAAGCTAAAAGAAGAACGCAAAAATGAAGAACAAAAGAAAAAGCGTTCACGGGTAGCTCCTACCAAAAAAGAAGACAAAGTGGTTTCCGCAACAAAGAGTGAAGAGGCTAACAAGACAAAAGAGACCGCTCCTGTAAAAGCTGCACCACAACCTTCCAAGAAAGAAGAAAGTACAAACAAAGAAAAAGAAACTGTTGTTGTAGAAGCTAAAGCGGAAAACACTGCTACTCCCAAGCGTAAAGTAGGCCGTCCTCGTAAGAGCTCTGATGCAGAAGAGAAAAAAGAAGTAGAAAATGCAAAACCGGCAGCACCCAAAGTAGTGGAACCTAAACCTGTTGTTGCAGAGAAAGCTACTGGTGCTACGGAAAAGCCAGCTCCGGTACAACAGCAAACAGCTGAGAAGAAAGCAAAAAACAAACCAGCTGCAGAAGCAAATAAACCTGTTGCAGAAACAAATAAACCGGCTACTGAACCTAACAAACCTGTTGTAGAGAAAAAGGTAATAGATAAACCACAAAAGAAAGCTGCACCCGTTATCGACGAGGAAAGTAATATCTTATCCAGCGTTGACGACGATGATTTTATTCCAATCGAAGATCTGCCTTCTGAAAAAATAGAGCTTCCTACCGAATTATTCGGAAAATTCGAAGCTACTAAAACAGAATCAGCACAGACAGCACCGGAACAGCCATCTCATCCTCAACAGCAACAACAATCTCAACAGCAGCAGTCCCAGCAGCAACGTCCGCGTATTGTTCGCTCACGCGACAATAACAACGGTAATAACAATGCTAACAACAATGGAAATAATGGCAATAACGCCAATAATAATTTCCAGCGTAACAACAATAACCAGAATCAGGTTCAGAACCCAAATCAAAATCAGAATCAGAACCAGAACCAACAACGCTTACCGATGCCACGTGCCGCTCAGCAGAACAATGCGGGTGAAAATCTTCCGGTACAACAGCAGCAGGAACGTAAGGTTATTGAACGCGAAAAGCCTTATGAATTCGACGATATTCTCAACGGAGTAGGTGTTCTGGAAATTATGCAGGATGGATACGGATTCCTCCGTTCTTCCGACTATAACTACCTTTCTTCTCCGGACGATATTTACGTATCACAGTCTCAAATCAAACTATTTGGTCTGAAAACCGGTGATGTAGTAGAAGGAGTTATCCGTCCACCCAAAGAAGGAGAAAAATATTTCCCATTGGTAAAGGTTTCGAAGATCAACGGACGTGATGCAGCTTTCGTTCGCGACCGTGTTCCTTTCGAACATCTGACACCTCTCTTCCCGGATGAAAAGTTTAAACTTTGCAAAGGCGGTTATTCAGACTCTATGTCTGCCCGTGTCGTCGATCTTTTCGCTCCTATCGGTAAAGGCCAGCGTGCATTGATCGTTGCCCAGCCAAAGACAGGTAAGACCATCTTAATGAAAGATATCGCAAACGCTATCGCAGCCAACCACCCGGAAGTTTACATGATTATGCTGCTGATTGACGAACGCCCGGAAGAAGTAACAGACATGGCGCGCAGCGTTAATGCAGAAGTAATTGCTTCTACTTTCGACGAACCGGCAGAACGCCACGTAAAAATTGCAGGTATCGTATTGGAAAAGGCAAAACGTCTGGTAGAATGTGGTCACGACGTAGTTATCTTCCTTGATTCTATCACCCGTCTGGCTCGTGCATACAATACAGTATCTCCTGCATCCGGCAAAGTCCTTTCCGGTGGTGTGGACGCAAATGCACTTCATAAACCTAAACGCTTCTTCGGTGCTGCCCGTAATATTGAAAACGGTGGTTCACTGACCATTATTGCTACCGCATTGATTGATACCGGTTCTAAAATGGACGAAGTTATCTTCGAAGAATTCAAAGGTACAGGTAATATGGAGTTACAGCTCGACCGTAACCTGTCCAACAAACGTATCTTCCCGGCGGTCAACATTACCGCATCCAGCACTCGTCGCGACGACCTGTTGCTTGATAAAACAACCCTTGACCGCATGTGGATATTACGCAAATATCTTGCCGACATGAATCCGATCGAAGCAATGGACTTTGTTAAAGACCGTCTGGAAAAAACCAGAGACAACGACGAATTCCTGATGAGCATGAACAGCTAATCAACAGCAAACTTATAAATGAACGGTGAACAAACTGCGCCATAACAAGTGCAGTTTATTCACCGTTTTCTTTTTCGGTAACCCATTTTATGACTTATCACCTGCCGTTTATCACTTATCATTCAACTCCCATCACCGATAGTTACCCCTAACCGCTTGCCACACCTTTCATTTTTGTACAAAATACTTTCATTTGCGTCCAAAACTACTACCTCGCCCTTTTTTACGTTTCCTTTTTTCCTACTTTTGCTTCCAAATCAAATATTACTTAATTCTAACCAGTAATGAAAACTATTTATCCATTCATGGGATTAGCCCTGTGCAGCGTGACAGCGCAGGCCCAAGAAAAGCCCAATTTCCTGATTATCCAGTGCGACCATCTGACACAACGCGTTGTGGGAGCTTACGGACAAACACAAGGCTGCACCCTCCCTATTGACGAAGTCGCTTCACGAGGAGTTATCTTCTCCAATGCTTATGTAGGCTGCCCTCTCAGCCAACCCTCACGCGCTGCTTTATGGAGTGGCATGATGCCTCATCAAACCAATGTACGTTCCAACTCCAGCGAACCTATCAACCCACGTATTCCCGAAAATGTACCGACATTAGGAAGTCTTTTTTCTGAAAACGGTTACGAAGCCGTACACTTCGGAAAAACGCATGACATGGGTTCACTTAGAGGATTCAAGCATAAAGAACCAGTAGCCAAGCCATTCACTGATCCGGAATTCCCGGTCAATAACGACAGCTTCCTGGATGTAGGAACATGCGAAGACGCTGTTGCTTATCTAAGTAATCCGCCGGAAGAACCATTCATCTGTATCGCAGATTTTCAGAACCCTCACAATATCTGTGGATTTGTAGGAGCGAACGAAGGAGTACATACCGACCGCACCATTAGCGGAACCCTTCCGGAACTACCAGCCAATTTCAATGTAGAAGACTGGAGCAATATCCCTAAACCTGTACAATACATCTGCTGCAGTCATCGCCGCATGACCCAGGCCTCTCATTGGAATGAAGAGAATTACCGTCATTACATTGCTGCTTTCCAACACTATACCAAGATGGTTTCCAAGCAAGTAGACAGCGTATTGAAAGCACTTTACTCCACTCCTGCCGGAAAAAACACAATCGTTATTATCATGGCTGACCATGGTGATGGGATGGCTTCACACCGCATGGTGACCAAACACATCAGCTTCTACGATGAAATGACCAACGTACCGTTTATCTTTGCAGGTCCCGGCATCAAACAACAGAAAAAGCCCATAGACCAAGTATTGACACAGCCTACACTGGATCTTCTGCCTACCCTTTGTGATTTGGCAGGAATTCCTGTTCCGGCCGAAAAACCGGGAATCAGCCTTGCACCTATATTAAAAGGAGAGAAACAGAAAAAAACTCACCCTTATGTCGTTTCCGAATGGCATAGCGAATATGAATATGTCGTTACTCCCGGACGTATGGTACGCGGACCGAGATACAAGTACACTCACTATCTGGAAGGTAACGGAGAAGAGCTATATGATATGAAAAAGGATCCGGGAGAACGCAAGAATCTCGCCAAAGACCCTAAATACAGTAAAGTCCTCGCCGAACACCGTGCCATGCTTGATGATTACATCGCCCGCACCAAAGACGATTACCGGAGTTTGAAAGTAGATGCCGATCCACGATGCAGAAACCATACTCCCGGCTACCCCAACCACGAGGGCCCTGGGGTACGAGAGATACTCAAAAGAAAATAAATTATAAAAAAGAGTGAAGATTTCTTTGTAATCTTCACTCTTTTTAGTTCTTTTGCAGATAAACTTACAAGCAAGCAATTCTTATATCAGGTGAAAAAACACAGACGTCATATAATTGCAATAGTCGTAACCGCATTAATATCGGTCACCTTATATGCTGCACGTACAAATTCAGATCGTCTTTCTTTATTACAACCTTTACTTGAATACAATCATCCATTTAGTCCGGACGCCCCTGTCGACAGCATCATTGCCTGGGAAAAACTTTTAGAACCGGAATTACAAAAGGAACAACAATACCCACTCCTATTCCAGATAAATCTGCTGACCGTTCAAGCCTTAATCACAGAAGGCAACATCAGTCTCGCCATCAACCAGGCCAATCAGATGTACCAGAAAGCCAGAGAAATGGACTATCCTTTGGGAACAGCACTCGCATTACACGCCATTGGAAATACCTATTTAAGTTCGTCAACACCACAAGTTGCCATCAAATCGTATAAGGAAGCATTAGAAATCATTCAGAAACTCCCTCATGCCAACCAATATATCAAAACGATCTTGTCCCAATTTATCCTGACGAAGCTCAACTATCACCAAATGACAGATATAGAAGACAATATCCGGGAACTCGAATCTGTTATCAACAAGGATACGAATCCCCAAGACGATTTCCACCTTGTTTATTGTCAGGCATTCTATCGCATCCAGATGCATCATCTTCCGGAAGCATTAAACTATATACGACAAACCGAACAAATCAGCCGGCAACACCAGTACCCATATTTTCATTTAATGATTAAATACCTGTATTCACGCTACTACACTGAATCCAAAGAATACACGCAGGCACTAACCACACTTGACGAATTACTTTCGCATACCAAAGCAGCCAACTCATACAGATCCCTGCAAGTACTGAAAGATCGTGCACACATACTTACACTAATGGGAAACAGCAAGGAAGCATGTGAAGCTTATGAAATATTCAATACGTACAAAGACTCTTTGGACGCAATGAATTATATTCGCCAAATCAATGAATTGCACACCCTCTACCAAATAGATAAAAATGAACTGGACAACTTAAACAGACAGAAGACAATCCTCTACTGGAGCTGGTTCACCATCCTATTCATAGTCATACTGATTGTATTTTTCATCCTTTTGGTCAGACGAGGAAATAAAAAACTGCGCCAATCACAGCAGGAACTGGAAAAAGTGAAAAAGCAAGAAGAAAATTCCATCCGGACAAAGAGCCTTTTCCTTTCCAACATGAGCCATGAAATTCGCACGCCGCTCAATGCGTTGTCCGGCTTCTCCTCCATCCTGACGGAAGAATCCATCGACAACGAGACCCGGAAACAGTGTAGCGATATTATTCAGCAAAATTCAGAACTGTTACTCAAGCTGATTAACGACGTAATCGACTTGTCCAGTCTCGAAGTAGGCAAGATGAAATTCAAATATGAGCGATGTGATGCAGTGGCAATATGCAGAAACGTTATCGACATGGTTGAGAAAATAAAACAAACGAATGCTAACGTCCGTTTTTCGACCTCTCTCCATTCATTAGAATTGACGACAGACAATGCAAGGTTACAACAATTATTAATCAACCTTCTCATCAATGCAACCAAATTTACTCCGCAAGGTTCCATCACCATGGAACTGGAAAAACAGACAGAAGACATAGCACTGTTTTCCGTGACCGACACCGGTTGCGGTATCTCTCCGGAGAATCAGAATAAAATATTCAACCGTTTTGAGAAACTGAATGAAAATGCTCAAGGGACAGGACTCGGTCTGTCTATCTGCCAACTCATTATCGAGCAGCTGGGCGGCAAAATATGGATTGACTCCAATTATGAGGAAGGAGCCCGTTTCCTGTTCACACACCCCATTTACCATGAGCAACAAGGAAAGGAGGAAGCCAAATGAAACAAGTCCTGCTCCTGATCCTTCTATTATGCTGCACCCTCACCGGAAAAGCCAGCACCGAGATTGTTTTGGAATCCGACAGCCTGATAAAGGTGTTGGAAACATTACCGTACGATACGACACGGCTGAATGTTCTCAATCAAATCATCAGAATAGAACAAAACAACCAGCAATGTATCCAATATTCAGATGCATTAATGAAAGAAGCATTGCAACTGGGAAATGACAAATATGCCGGTCTGGCTGCTTACTACCATATTTTATACTATTACAATCGTAATAATCAAGACAGTGTAGCCAAATGGCTCACCATAATGGAGCCTCATGCCCGGAAATCAGATTTATGGAATTACTTCTTTGATGCCAAACGTTTCCAGATAGACCTGTACACATTCAACGAACAATACGAACTTGCTATCAACGAATCTCAAAAGATGCAACAGCAAGCCTCCCAAATGAATAGTAACCGGGGTAGTATGGCTGCCTATCAATGCTTGAGTAATGCATATATCGGCAGCCAGCGCTGGGATAAAGGAATAGAAGCACTGGAGGCTGCCTACCAGCTACTCACTCCGACAGAAAATCCGGTGGTCCGTATCTCGGTATTGTCACAGTTAGTATCCGTTGTCAAAGAAAAGAAGGATAATAAAAAACTACTCAAATATTTGCAGGAACTGGAAAACACTCTTCATAACCACATCAGTGCAAACCCATCCTTAAAAGCGGGATTTGCCGATGTATACCTGTTCAATGAACTGTTCTACAGCTATTATTACCTGAATACCCATCAGCCGCAACAAGCCTATGAACATCTCGTAAAATCTAAAGAATATCTGGACGAGAATACTTATTTCATGTATAAAGTACTCTATTTCGACACATTTGCCAAATATTACCAGGCAATTGGAGCCTACCAACAGGCATCGGATTATATCGACACGACACTGACGATGTTGAAGAAAGACTTCACAAGCGACTATGCCGAACAGCTACTCGAAAAGGCCAGAATATGGAAACAGGCAGGGCAAAGCGGAAAAGCCATCCCCCTGTATGAGCAGGCACTTGCCATCAAAGACTCGACAGCCACTGTACTCTCAAACAATCAGATGGCACAGATACAAAGCAAATACAATATCGAAAAAACAGAACTGGATCAAAAAAGGGAAAACAACCGGATCCAGCTCACCTATCTGATCTTTATATTTGTTATCCTGATTCTGCTTTTTATCTTTATGGCACGACTCTTTATGGTACGGAAGGCACTCAAATACGCGGAAAACGAAATCCGGAAAACAACAGAAAACGTGCGGAAGACCAATGAAATAAAAAATCGCTTCCTGTCCAACATGAGCTATAACATCCGTACCCCACTCAACAATGTGGTCGGTTTCTCACAACTCATAGCCAGCGAACCCAATATAGACAAGGAAATAAGGCAAGAATACTCAAACATCATCCACAAAAGTTCGGAGAAGTTAATGAGACTTGTCAATGACGTTCTCGACTTATCCCGTTTGGAAGCTCAGATGATGAAGTTCCAGTTGCAAGACTATGATGCCACTACCCTATGCAAGGAAGCATGCAGCATGGCGCAGATGAGGAACGAAGAAACTGGTATCCAGATTGAATTTTCCAGCGAAACGGACGCCCAAATTCATACCGATATAATGCGACTGACACAGGCCTTGATTAGCGTACTGGTGTACCCACAAGAACACCGGCAAGCACGAATCATCCGGTTCACATTAAGCCAGAATGAAGACATGCTTTGTTTCCGGATCACTAATTCACCTTTGGCAGACCATGCATTCGTATCACAGGAAACCATCATCCGGCATGATATCAACCTGTTGTTACTAAAACATTTCGGAGGAAACTATCTCGTCAACGATAAAACTCCCGAAGGTCCGGAAATTGTTTTCATCTACCCCATCGTTTCCGAATCGAAATAAAGCACTATCTTTGCAAAGTGTAAACTTAAACACTTAATTATGTACACCAACAAACAGATTTGGAGTGTCAGTTATCCGATACTACTAAGCTTGCTGGCACAAAATGTCATCAATGTCACCGACACAGCATTCCTCGGACACGTGAGTGAAGTAGCCCTTGGAGCATCAGCTATGGGCGGGTTATTCTATATATGCGTATTCACCATCGCATTCGGATTCAGTACCGGTTCGCAGATAGTCATCGCACGACGCAATGGCGAAGGACGCTATTCGGATGTCGGTCCCGTCATGATTCAAGGAATCATGTTCCTGTTCGTCATGGCCCTGCTGCTATTCGGATTCACCAAAGCATTCGGTGGAAACATCATGCGTTTGCTGGTTTCTTCAGAATCCATCTACGAAGGAACAATGGAGTTTCTGAACTGGCGTATTTACGGATTCTTTTTCTCTTTTATCAATGTCATGTTCCGGGCATTGTACATCGGCATTACACGCACTAAACATTCGATCCTGCATTGCTGATGCGGATTCTTAGTATCTCCTGCTTCACCATGCTGCAATATTTCCTGTCGATGGCTACCTGGTTTGTTTTCTTCGTAGCCGTAGAACGGTTGGGACAACGGGAACTGGCAATTGCCAATATCGTCCGAAGTATTTATGTCGTATTGTTGATTCCGGTCAACGCACTGGCTACGACTACCAACAGTCTTGTCAGCAATGCTATTGGTGCAGGAGGCATCCAGCACGTGATGCCGCTCATTAATAAAATTGCGCGTTTCTCCTTTTTCATCATGCTGGGGTTAGTAGCGGTATCGGCACTGTTTCCGCAGTTCCTGCTCTCTATCTACACCAGTGAAGCCGCACTCATTACGGAGTCCGTACCTTCGGTATATGTAATTTGTTTTGCCATGCTTATCGCATCCGTAGCCAATGTAGTGTTCAACGGTATCTCCGGAACAGGAAATACACAGGCAGCCCTGTTGCTCGAAACGATTACAATTATCATCTACGGATCATACATCATTTTCATCGGAATGTGGCTGAAAGCACCGATCGAAATTTGCTTTACGATTGAGATTGTGTATTATAGCTTGCTGTTGATAACAAGTTATATTTATCTCAAAAAAGCAAAATGGCAGAATAAAAAGATATAAATACAAGAGATTTTTGTACATTTGCAAGCTCAAATAAAGAGTAGACGGAAAAGTCCCTCTTTCGCCCAAGTAAATTGTAATTAGTAATTCGTAATTAAATAACTATGTTCGATAATTTAAGTGAAAGACTAGAACGGTCATTCAAGATTCTGAAAGGTGAAGGCAAAATCACCGAAATCAACGTGGCGGAGACGCTGAAAGACGTACGTAAAGCACTTCTCGACGCCGACGTAAACTACAAGGTGGCAAAGAATTTCACGGATACAGTGAAAGAAAAAGCTCTTGGCCAGAACGTGCTTACGGCTGTGAAGCCAAGCCAGTTGATGGTGAAAATCGTACATGATGAACTTACGCAGTTGATGGGTGGAGAGACAGCCGAGATCAATATCGACGCCCGTCCGGCAGTCATCCTGATGTCAGGTTTGCAAGGTTCGGGTAAGACCACCTTCTCCGGTAAGTTGGCACGGATGCTGAAAACCAAGAAAAACCGTAAGCCATTACTGGTGGCTTGTGACGTTTACCGTCCGGCAGCTATCGAACAGTTGCGCGTATTGGCAGAACAAATCGAAGTACCGATGTACTGCGAACTGGACAGCAAGAATCCGGTAGAAATCGCACAACACGCTATTCAGGAAGCTAAAGCCAAAGGATATGACCTCGTTATCGTCGATACAGCCGGACGTCTGGCAGTAGACGAACAGATGATGAACGAGATCGCCGCTATCAAAGAAGCAATCAACCCGAACGAAATTCTGTTCGTGGTAGACTCCATGACCGGTCAGGATGCTGTAAACACGGCTAAAGAATTCAACGAACGTCTGGACTTCAACGGTGTGGTACTGACCAAACTTGATGGTGATACCCGCGGTGGTGCGGCTCTTTCTATCCGTTCGGTAGTGAACAAACCGATCAAATTTGTTGGTACAGGTGAAAAGCTGGAAGCAATCGACCAATTCCACCCTGCCCGTATGGCCGACCGTATTCTTGGTATGGGTGACATCGTTTCATTGGTAGAACGTGCACAGGAACAATATGATGAAGAAGAGGCTAAACGTTTACAGAAGAAAATTGCCAAGAACCAATTCGACTTCAATGACTTCCTTAGCCAGATTGCACAAATCAAGAAAATGGGTAATCTGAAAGACCTTGCCTCCATGATTCCGGGAGTAGGAAAGGCAATCAAAGATATTGATATTGACGACAATGCTTTCAAAAGCATCGAAGCTATCATCTACTCCATGACTCCGGCAGAACGTTCCAACCCGGAAATACTGAACGGATCACGTCGTACACGTATCGCCAAAGGTAGCGGAACGACTATTCAGGAAGTAAACCGCCTGCTGAAACAGTTCGACCAGACTCGCAAAATGATGAAGATGGTAACTAGCAGCAAGATGGGTAAGATGATGCCTAAAATGAAAAGATAATCATTCAATAGATCCAAACTGATTATAACAAAAAAGAGGAAGTTTCGACTTCCTCTTTTTTGTATCCGGAAGCCTACGGTAGAAAGTAGTTTCTCCACTAACAAACTGATAATATACTGCTCATCTCCTGACAAAAATTCCAATCCTTTTGGAGAGTTCAGTTATTTATTTTACTTTTGCCCATCACCAATAAATACTCTGAAAATATGACTCTGATAGACGGAAAAGCCATTTCCGAACAAGTGAAACAAGAGATTGCAGCCGAAGTAGCCGAAATTGTGGCTCGTGGCGGAAAACGCCCGCATCTGGCGGCTATCCTTGTTGGACACGATGGTGGTAGCGAAACGTATGTAGCTGCCAAAGTAAAAGCCTGTGAAGTATGTGGATTCAAGTCCTCCCTCATCCGTTATGAAAGTGACGTGACCGAAGAAGAACTGCTTGCCAAAGTACGCGAACTGAATGAAGACGACGATGTAGACGGCTTTATCGTACAACTTCCCTTACCTAAACATATCTCCGAACAGAAAGTAATCGAAACGATTGATTACCGTAAAGATGTAGACGGCTTCCACCCGATCAACGTAGGCCGTATGTCCATCGGACTTCCGTGTATTATTATCGCTGCTTTGGGACAACCGAACTTTGTAAAAGCCGAAATGGTGAAAGAAGGCGCGGTAGTTATTGACGTAGGTACTACCCGTGTGCCGGATGCAACCAAGAAATCAGGTTTTAAACTGACCGGCGACGTGAAGTTTGACGAAGTTGCACCGAAATGCTCATTCATCACTCCCGTACCGGGCGGTGTTGGACCAATGACGATTGTATCGTTAATGAAAAATACACTCTTAGCTGGTAAGAAAGCTATTTATCAATGAGACATACCCTGTTTCTGATGATTTTGCTTCTCTCTTTGTCCTGCACCTCCCGGTCGCAGGCAAAGAGAGATTCTATCATTGACACCCTGTCGGACAGCCTTTCCGACAGCATCTTCTCCACCGACACCCTACGCCTCCTTTTCGTAGGTGACCTCATGCAACATCAGGGACAAATCAACGCTGCACGAACATCAACCGGCTATGATTACTCCACATGTTTCACGTATGTCAAAGAAGAAATAAAGAAAGCCGACCTCTCCATCGCCAACCTGGAAGTGACATTAGGAGGCAAACCTTACAAAGGTTATCCTGCTTTCAGCGCGCCGGACGAATTTCTGACCGCAATTCACGATGCAGGTTTCAATGTTTTAGTGACTGCCAACAACCACAGTCTCGATCGTGGTAAATCCGGACTGGAGAGAACCATTCAATTAATAGACTCTTTAAAGGTTCCACACGCAGGCACGTATATCAACGCTGATGAACGCGAAAAGAAATATCCTCTTTTATTAGAAAAGAACGGATTCCGCATCGCCCTGCTCAACTACACGTATGGAACAAACGGCATCCCCGTTACCCCTCCTAATATCGTGAACTATATCGATACAGCCATCATCGCCAAAGATATTGAAGAGAGTAAAGCAATGAAGCCGGATGCCATCATAGCTTGTATGCATTGGGGAATCGAATACCAGTCACTCCCGGACAAAGAGCAAAAATTCCTCGCCGACTGGCTGATTGAAAAAGGAGTAAACCATATCATCGGCTCCCATCCTCACGTAGTTCAGCCCATCGAAGTTCGCACAGACAGCCTGACGAATGACAAACATCTCGTAGTCTATTCGCTGGGAAATTATATTTCCAATATGTCCGCCCACCGCACTGACGGAGGACTGATGGTAAGAATGGAATTAGTAAAAGACAGCACTGTCCGCCTCAATAATTGTGATTATAGTTTGGTATGGACAGCCCGTCCCATTCAATCAGGAAAAAAAAATCATCAATTGCTCCCAGTCAATTTGCCGATTGATTCAATTCCTTTACAAGCACGTAACTCTCTGAAAATCTTTGTAAATGATGCGCGAACCCTTTTCAGCAAGCACAATCGGGGAATAAAAGAATATACTTTTTTCGAAAAAAAATAGCAGAATCTTTTGGAGATTAGAAGATAATATCTATCTTTGCACCGCGTTAGAGAAACGCAAACATGGTGGATGTAGTTCAGTTGGTTAGAGCGTCAGATTGTGGTTCTGAATGTCGCCGGTTCGAGTCCGGTCTTCCACC
>PPYE01740679.1_pt1 | contig 12645 bp, 11 predicted proteins | sample 1559881 | NCBI WGS metagenome assembly PPYE01 (sample SAMN08240022, study PRJNA423297) | Human gut metagenome, whole genome shotgun sequencing project.
CAAATACAATGTCTGAGAAAGTTACCGCTATGATCGAAGAGATCAAGGGCCTGACCGTTCTGGAGCTGAGCGAGCTGGTGCACGCTCTGGAGGAAGAGTTCGGCGTTTCTGCCGCCGCTATGGCTGCTCCCGCTGCCGGCGCTGCTGCTCCCGCTGCTGAGGAGAAGACCGAGTTTGACGTGGTCCTGGCTGGCTTCGACGCCGCTGCCAAGATCAAGGTCATCAAGGCTGTCCGCGAGATCACCGGCCAGGGCCTGGCTGAGGCCAAGGCTACCGTCGAGGGCGCTCCCAAGACCCTGAAGGAGGCTGTGTCCAAGGACGAGGCCGAGACCCTGAAGAAGCAGCTGGAAGAGGCTGGCGCCAAGGTCGAGCTGAAGTAATTTTCGCTCCCGGCCATACAGCGTGTTTTGACCCGAAGTGGGCCCGAGGTAGTGTTGTTACCCCGGGCCCTCTTTTTGTGTGTGATATGGAGGTCCCACTGTGGAAGAAAAAAGAAACAAGAAACTGGCGTTTCCCCATACTTTCGTGATTTTGGCGTGCATCATCGTGCTGATGACGGTATGCACCTATCTGATCCCTGCCGGCAGCTATGAGCGGGTGTACAGCGAGACGGCGGACCGCAACGTGGTCGACCCCAACTCCTTTACCTACGTGGACCAAACGCCGGTGGGCCTGTTCGGCCTGCTCCATGCCATCCCGGATGGCATGCTGGAGGTGGCGGACATTATGGTGTTCATCTTTGTGGTGGGCGGTGCGTTCAACATCATCACCCGCACCGGCGCCATGGAAAACGGCATCAAAAAGCTGGCCTATAAGCTCCAGGGCAGAGAAAAGCTGCTGATCCCCCTGATGATGTTTGCCTTCTCCCTGGGCGGCGCCACCTTCGGCATGTCCGAGGAGACCATCATCTTCATCCCCATCGGCATCGCCCTGGCCCGGGCACTGGGCTATGATGCCATCGTGGGCATGGCCATGGTCACCTTCGGCGCGGCCATCGGCTTTTCTTCCGGCTTCATGAATCCCTTTACCGTGGGTGTGGCCCAGAAGATCGCGGAGCTGCCCACATTCTCCGGCATGCCGCTGCGGATCGCCGTGTGGGTGTGCATGCTGGTGGCAGTGCCTACCTGCATCCTCCGCTATGCCGGAAAGGTGAAGCGGGACCCCTCCGCCAGCTATGTGTATGATCTGGAGCTTTCCCAGAAGGACCAGCGGGTCACCATCGAGGATGTGCCCCTGCGCCGCCGGGATATCCTGGTGCTGCTGGTGCTGGCCGGCGGCCTGGGTGTCATCGTCTACGGCGTCATCAACTATGGCTGGGGCGTGCTGGACATTGCCGCCGTGTTTTTGGGAATGGGCATTCTGGGCGGCATCGTGGGCGGTACCACGCCCAACGGCATGGCCCGGGATTTCATCGCCGGCGCCAAGGACATCGCCATGGGTGCCCTGATCGTGGGCATTGCCCGGGGCATCCTGGTGGTCATGACGGAGGGCCAGATCCTGGATACCATCGTCTACGGCCTGGCTACGGTCATCTCCGGACTTCCCAAGGCAGTGGCGGCGGAGGGCATGCTGCTGGTGCAGTGCGTCATCAACTTCTTCATTCCCTCCGGCTCCGGCCAGGCGTCCACCACTATGCCTATTATGACGCCGCTGGCGGATATCATTGGGCTGACCCGGCAGACCGCTGTGCTGGCGTTCCAGTTCGGCGACGGCTTCACCAACGCCATTATCCCCACCCACGGCACGCTGTGCGCATCCCTGGGTGTGGCGGGCATCCCCTTCAACAAGTGGTTCAAGTTCGCCCTGCCGGTGGTGGGCGTGGAGCTTGCCATCTGCGCCATGTTCATGCTCATTGCCACGCTGACCAATTACGGACCTTTCTGATGAGAAAATTCTCCGGCCGTGCGGCCGGAGAATTTTTTTCTTGCGCGGGGGAAAGATTGGGATATTTTCAGAGCCTGCCCCGTATTACAGGTGAAAAGCTTTTCAAGGAGAGACGTTCATGCTGACTGAGCAGGAGTTCCAAAAGGCCGCGGAACGGTATCTGGATATGGTATACCGCATCGCTCTCAACTATTTCCGCAGTCCCCAGGATGCGGAGGATGCCGCCCAGGAGACCATGCTGCGGCTGTGGCGGGCAGAGGTGTCCTTCACCGGGGAGGAGCACCTGCGCTATTGGCTGACCCGGGTGGCGGTGAACGTGTGCCGGGATATGAGCCGCAGTCCCTGGCGCACCCGGACCGTGGCGCTGGAGCATTGCCTGGAGCCATCGTTCACCGATCCGGGGCAAAGCGCCCTGTATGAGGCGGTGCGGACCCTGCCGGCCAAGTACCGGCTGCCGCTGTACCTCTATTACTATGAGGGGTACTCTGTGACAGAGACGGGGGAACTGCTGGGACTGAAGGTCTCCACGGTACAGACCCGCCTGGCCCGGGGGCGGGAGAAGCTGAAACGAGCATTGGAGGAGGCGTGAGAGATGAAAGAGGAATATCGGCAGGTCTTTGATCAGGTGCATGCCTCTGAGAGACTGCGCGAGGAGGTGGCGCAAATGACGAAACTGGAGCGAAGAAATCCGAAAAAGCGATTCCCTAAGGGAATTTTGATCGCCGCGGCCATTTTGGCGGTGCTGGCCGGTTCGGCCATTGCCACGGTGGGGATGCCCGGCACGCTGCAGGACTGGTTTGCCCGGCAGTGGACGGAGCAAAACGGCACCGAGATGAGCACGGAGCAGCTGGCGTTCATCGACCACTTGACGGATAAGGAGGTGGGGGTGCAGGACACTCAGAACGGCGTGACCGTGACGCTGGATTCCGTCACGGCAGGGGATTCCGGCATCTGGCTGCTGCTGAAAGTCAGCGGCAGCTACGAAGAGGATGAGGACCACCGCTACGACTTCGGACGTATGGAGCTGACGTTGGAGCCGGACCCGGAGAAGATCCACGATACGCCCGGCGGCTCCGGCTTCCAGACCCTTTACAGCGGCACGGCATCGGACGGCGTATTTACGGTGCTGCTGCAATACACCATTGATCTGGCAGGGAAGAGCACCTTGCTGGATGAGCCCAGGTCGGCCACGCTGGCGCTGGAGGATCTGAACCGAAAGGAGATCGGCGGAGACTGGGAGGAGACTCCGGCGGCAGAGGGGGCCTGGACGCTGGATTTCTCCCTGACGCCTGACGAGGAGCGGCAGGTGCGGACCATTCCGGAGCTGGAAGTGCCTGCCCGGCACTGTGAGAGCCGCCAGGCGGGGCGGACCACCATCTCCCAGGTGCGGATCTCCGCCACGGAGATCCAGTATGTGCAGGCAGCGGAGGAGCAGGCTTGGGAGCCGGAGCGGGCCGCGCTGATCCTGCAGGATGGGAGCGTGGTGGAACGCAGCGGCGGCTCCAGCCGCTTCCAGGACGCGGAGTATACCCGCTGGAGCAGTACCTACTACTGGAGGGTGCCGGTGGATCTGAGCCAGGTGGCGGCCCTGCGCATCGGAAACGAGACGTTCCCGCTGGAGTGAGCCCAAAGAGTGCAAAAAAAGAGACGGCCGAAGCCGTCTCTTTTTTTACATGAACCTGCACAGCAGAATCGGCAGGAAGATGGCGGGCACCAGATTCATGACCTTGATCTTGGTGACGCCCAGCATGTTCAGCGAAAGCGCCACGATCAGCAGCGAGCCCACACAGGTCATCTCGGCGATGACCGCGTCCCCTAGAAAGGGCTGGAGGAAGGAGGCCAGCACGGCGATGATGCCCTGGTAGAGGAAGACTGCCGCAGCGGAGAAGGCCACGCCCACGCCCAGAGAGGCCGCGTACACCACGGAGCTGATGCCGTCCAGCAGGGACTTTGCAAAAAGCGTGCTGTGGTCTCCGGTGAGGCCGTCGTTCAATGCGCCCACGATGGCCATGGCACCCACGCAGAACAGGAGGCTTGCGGTGACGAAGCCCTCGGAAATGGAGGCGGGCTCCTGAGAACCCAGCAGATGGGCGGTGCGCTGCTGGACCCAGTCGCCCAGGGAGCGCATACGCTTGTCCAGATCCAGCAGCTCTCCAAGGAGGGCGCCGATTACCATGGACAAAATGGCGATCAGGGCATTGCTGCCCTCCAGGCACCCATCGATGCCGATATAGAGGATGCACAGGGCGACGCCCTGCATGATGATGGACTGGAGCCGGTGGCCCAGAAGGCTGGCTCCGTCCATGGAACCGGAGCAGCGGCCGGCCAGGGCCTTGATGAGCAGCCCGGCGGCAGAACCGGCCAGAATGGCCAGTGTATTGACGATGGTGCCTGTCAGCATGGTTTCACATCTCTTTCTCTTTGGGATTGTTTTGTGCGGCGATGAGTCCGCGGACTACGGCGCTGCCCATGAGCAGTCCCGCCGCGGCGGGGACCCAGGGGGTGCTGCCGGGAACGCTGCGACGCCCTGGCGGCGGAGCCTCCGGCTGGGCGGGGGTCACGCCCTCCTCGGGACTGAACACCACCTGTACATGTTCCATGCCCCGTTTGCGCAGCTCCTTGCGCATGACCCGGGCCAGGGGACAGCCATAGGTCTCGGAGAGGTCTGCGATACGCAGCAGGGAGGGGTCCAGCTTGTTGCCGGTGCCCAGGGCCATGATGAGGGGGATGCCCAGATGTCGGGCGGTCTCTGCCAGGTCGATCTTGCAGCTGACCAGATCGATGGCGTCCACGATGTAGTCGTACCGGCAGCCTTGGGGGAAAAAGTCATCCCGGTGGGCGGCGTCGTAGGTGGCACACAGGGGGTGGAGCCGCAGATCGGGATTGATGTCCCGCAGGCGCTCCGCCACAGCCTGGGCCTTGGTTTTGCCCAGAGTGGAGTGGAGCGCTTCCAGCTGACGGTTGAGGTTGGTGAGGGCCACGGTGTCGTTGTCCACCAAAGTCAGCTCCCCGATGCCGGCGCGGGCAAGGCACTCGGCAGTGTAGCTGCCCACGCCGCCAAGTCCGAACAGGATCACGTGGCTTTGGGCAAGGCGCTGCTGCGCCGCTTCGCCCCAGAGCATCTCACAGCGCAAAAATGGATGTTCCATGGTATTTCCTCCGTTGTGAATGGGAAAGCGGCCGGCGAAATGCCGGCCGCTTTTGCGTCTTGAAGGGGGCAGATCAGCCGACGTAGCGGATGCCGCTGCCCTGCTCCGCGGTGTAGTCCGCAGTCTTTTCCGCATACCAGGCGGAGACATCGTTGTTCTTCAGGGTATCAGTGACCTGCACCTGCCAATAGGGAAGGTCGGTGCCCACGAAGTACATCACATGGTAGCCCTTGTAGGAGTCGCTCTCGCCGTAGACGATGCCGGTGTCGCCGGGCTGACGGGCGGGATCGAAGCACCAGTCGTTGAACTCGGTGACCATCTGGCCCTTGGCGACCTGGGAGTAGAGGCCGCCGGTGGTGTTGGAGCCGGGGTCCTCGGAGTACTCGTTGGCCAGGGCGGCGAAGGAGTCCTCGGTGGCCTCGCCATCCTTCCACTGGGCCAGCATATCCTCGGCCTTGGCCATGGTCTCGTCCTTCAGGGTCTGGAGGTCAGCCTCATAGGTCTCGGACTCAGTGTCCAGGGCGCTGTCGTCGATCGTAAACAGAATGTGACGCACGTTCACCGTGTCATACTCATCCCGGAAGCGGCTGCCGAAGGAGACCACATAGTAGGCAGAACCGGCCTCATCCTCCACCACGGCGGAGTCGCCGGGCTTGCGGGAAGAATCGAACAGCCACTCGCCCAGAGCGTCGGAGAAATAAGTCACGCCGGTGGAGTCGGTGTAGTAGGTATCCTCGTCGGCCTCAGACAGGGACTCCAGGCTCTGACCGGCCTGGAAGGAGGCGTACATGGTGTCGGCCGTTTCCTTGGCCTGGGCCATGGCGTCGGCCTTCATCTCGCCGGTGACCTCCACGGTGTTGCCGTCGGCATCGGTGGTGGGCACGGAGCCGCTGATGCGCACGCTCTGATAGGCCACCTTGTCATAGGAATTGGGATTTTCATTGTAGGCGGCAGTGAGGTCGTCCGGGGTATAGGACAGGCCGTCGCTGTATTCGGTAGCGTAAGCCTGAGCCAGCATGGTCTCCTTCAGCTGCTCGGTGAAGATGCTCTCCGTCATCAGGCTGCCATAGTTCATGGTCAGATACTGATCGAAGGAGGTATAGTAACCGGAGGAGGACACGTTGTCCTTCAGCGTCTGCATGGAGCTGTCCAGTTCAGACTGCAGCTCGTCCGTCCAGGTGAAGCCATTGGCGGCCGCGTCATCGTTGAGGGCCTTGACGGTGGTCATCTGCTGGAGGGTCTGATCCAGGAAGTAGTCGAACCAGGTCTGGCCGTCTTCGCTGCCGGGATAAGCCTGGTCCCGCAGGTCCTGCGTGGTGTCCAGGCCCAGATAGCTGATGAAATAGGAGTTCTGGCTCAGGAAATTCTGGTATACCTGCTGGAAGTAGTAATTGACTTCTCCGGCGGTGTACTTTTCATCCCCAATGGTAACAGCGGTAGCACGCTTTTGGATGATCTGGGACTTCCAGGTCAGGGAGACAACGGCCACGATGACGAACGCCACCGCGATGGCAGCATAGATCATGTTGCTGCGCTTTTCCGCCTTGCGCTGCTGTGCTTCGCGGGCGGTCTTGGGATCGGTCCAGTCTACGCCGGGCGTAGCTTGACGGGTCTTCTTTTCTCTTGATGCGCTCATTTGTTGTTTCAGTCCTCTCAAGTAATCGGTGCGGCTTCCGGAGAAACCGTTGGTCACGCACTTTGATATTATAATGGAAAAGCACGCTTTCTGCAAGGGGAAATTCACTGGAAGAAGTGTACCCACCCAAACTGAAATGAACCTGAAAAGAAAAACGGAGGCGTGCATGGCACATCCTCCGAAAAACAAGGAACCCCGCGGCGGCCGTGTAGACCTCGTTATAACCTGCACCTTCACGGCCAGGTGGGTCGCCTCCAAGGCGCTTTATCGCTTCCAACTTCCAGCCGCAGACAGCAGCCGGGAGGCCTGCGAACCACGACTTGATCCGGCATCCCGTATAACGAAATGTGGGTTAAAAAAAGACCTATCACGAACCCCGCAGGGTACGATACATACGGTATCACATCTGTGGGTGAAATGCAATCGAAACTGTGTTCGCCCGGGGAAATTTTCAGCAGCCGTCAGGACTCCTCGTCCTCGTCGCTGAACAGCTCTTCCATAAAGAGCTCGTAAACGGCCTCGGCCTCTTCCTCCGTATCGGGAGTGGAGAGCAGATCCTCGCCGTCTTCATGGATGACCTTCAGAATGATGAGCCCGGACTCCTCCTCGGGCGTTTCCTCGCCCTCGGTCTCAGCGGGGAAGAAGGCCTGATACTGGGCGCCGTTGTACTCCACAGAGGAGACAAACTCCAAAACAAGCTCCTGACCGTCCTCATCGGTGACGGTGACAAACGTGGGGCCGAAATCTTCAGACATGGGCAATGGCTCCTTTTCCTCTTTGTTACGCTTATTTTACCCGAAACAGACGGCAAATGCAAGCCGCCGAAGTTTTCAAAATTCGGAAAAGCAGACAGGCTGCGGCAAGAAATTTTCATAGCTGGGGTAAAAATATGAAAAAACGGGAACTTTTACAAAGGAAATAACGACATTTTCAATGTTGACAGAGGATGGTACAATAAAAAGTATTATGGCGTACCATACGCCTCCGCTGTGGGGAAAATCCCTGCTGCGGGCGGCTTTGCCGAAACATTTTATGAAAAGGAGGTGCTCTGCGTTGGAGCACAGAAAACGGGAAGCGGCGTCGGGCCAAAGCGGCGACCGTCAGCCCAGACAGCGTAAAAGCACCGGGAAAGGAACCGGACGGCGCGTGGGCTTCATTGTGGGAACGGTGTTCCTCATTGGCCTTTGCACCACGCTGATGATCGCAGGGATCTTCATGACCTATGTGGAGACCACCCTGGTGCCCACGCTGGAGGTACGGGCAGAGGACTATACCATGAACCTCAGCTCCCGCATTTACTATCAGGACAAGGAAACCGGCGAGTGGGTGGAGTACGAAACGCTCTACGGAACGGAAAACCGCATCTGGGCGGATATCGAAGATATGCCGGATGCGCTGTGGCAGGCGGCGGTGGCCATTGAAGATCACCGCTTCTTTGAGCACAACGGCGTGGACTGGAGGCGCACCATCGGCGCCACGGTGAACATGTTCATCGGCATGAAGGATACCTTCGGCGGTTCCACCATCACCCAGCAGCTGCTCAAAAACATGACCGGCGACAACAGCGGCACCGTCAACCGCAAGGTGCGGGAGATCTTCCGTGCCCTGGAGTTTGAAAAGAACTACACCAAAGAGCAGATCCTGGAGCTCTATCTCAACACCATTTACCTGGGCAAGGGCTGCTACGGCGTCCAGACTGCCGCAAACTATTACTTCGGCAAGGACGTGTCGGAGCTGTCCGTGGCGGAGTGCGCATGTCTGATCGCCATCACCAATAACCCCTACCAGTACGGTCCCATGTCCACCCTGGTCATCACCCGGGACGACGGCACCCAGGTCACCGCCCGGGAGCTGAACAAGGAGCGCCAGGAGCAGATCCTGGACCGCATGGCCGGCCGGCAGGACACGGGTCTGGACTACCTTACTGAGGAGGAGGCGGACGCCGTCAAGACGGAAGTGCTCCAGTTCACCGACGGCAGCACCTCTGCGGACGACCTGGTGGCTGCGGCCTCCGGCGGCGTGAAGATCAACTCCTGGTTCGTGGACCAGGTGTTCCTGGACGTGGCCAACGATCTGGCAGAGGCGGAGAACATCTCCGTGAAAGCGGCCCAGCAGAAGATCTACAACAGCGGCTACAATATTTATACCACACTGGACCCGGAGATCCAGGAGATCGCAGAGTCGGTCTATGAGGACCGCAGCAACCTGGACGTGACCTCCCGGAACGGGCAGAAGCTGCAGTCCGGCATTACCATCATCGATCCCTATACGGGTGATATCGTGGCCATGGTGGGCGCAGTGGGTGAAAAGGAGCGGAACCTGGGCTGGAACTATGCCACAGGCCGGCGGCAGGTGGGTTCGTCCATCAAGCCGCTGACGGTGTATGCCCCCGCCCTGGATGCCGGTGTGGTGACCATGGCGTCTACCTTTGATAACTACCCGGTGCGTCTTTTGAACAACAGCCCCTGGCCCAAGAACTCCCCGCAGGGATACAGCGGCTGGACCACGCTCTCCAGAGGCGTGGCAAACTCCATCAATACCGTGGCCGTGCAGGTGGTGGAGAAGCTGACCATCCCGGCCTCCTATGCCTTTGCCACGGAGAAGCTGGGGCTGAACCTGGTGGCCGATGATATGAACACCGCAGCCCTTGGCCTGGGCGGCCTGACCCACGGCCTTTCCACCGTGGAGATGGCGGCAGCCTATGCCACGTTCCCCAACGGCGGCATTTACCATGAGCCCCGCACCTATGTGAAAGTCACCGCCTCTGACGGTGTAACGGTGGTGCTGGAAAATGAGAGCGAGGAGCATGTGGCCATGAAGGAGACCACGGCCTATTTCATGAATGAACTCCTTCAGGGCGTCATCAACAGCGGTACCGGCGGCAGCGCCAAGTTCAGCGGTATGACCATCGCCGGTAAGACCGGTACCACCAGCGAAAACTACGACCGCTACTTTGTGGGCTACACGCCGTACTACGTGGCGGCAGTGTGGACGGGCTATGACTCTCCGGAAAAGATCAGTTACTCCGGTAACCCCGCCATCACCATGTGGAAGAAGGTCATGCAGAAGATCCACGAGGATCTGCCCAACAAGCAGTTCTCCAAGCCCACCACGGGACTGGAGACGGTGGAGGTCTGCCTGGACAGCGGCCTGCGGCCCACGGATGCCTGCCGGGCCGATGTACGCGGCAATGCCCGGGTACAGACAGTGACCGTGGCTGCCGGCACAGCTCCCACGGAGAGCTGCACCATGCATACGCTGGTGGACTACTGCACAGAGGGCAAGTGTCTGGCAGGAGAGTACTGTCCCGCTGAGAGCGTCAAGCAGGTGGGCGTGCTGGATTATGTCCGGGAGGACTACGGCGAGAGCATCAAGGCGGATGACGATGCGTACCTGCTGGTAAATATGCAAAAGGCGGTGGAGGAGACGGGCTGTCCCGTTCACACCCAGGCAGTGGTGGAGCCCGAGCCGGAGCCCGGCACTGACCCGAGCACCGATCCCAACGATCCCAACTATGATCCTTCCGGCGGCTTCGGCGATGAAAATATGCAGCCGGAGGAGCCTGTCACGGAACCGGAGGAGCCCACCGGCGAATCTGGCGACGGCGGGGATACCGGCTGGGTGATCCACTGATCCGTTTGCGTTAAAAGGACAAAAAAAGCAGCGCCCATAGGGGCGCTGCTTTTTTGTCAGAAAACACGCTGGCTGGTGGGAGGCGCTCAGGGGGCAGGGTGAGCGGCGCAGTCGGCGGGAACGCCGGAGAGCATCTCCAGGCCGTGGGCCAGGGCGGGGAGGACGGCCTCCAGATTTTCCCGGGCGGCCTTGGGAGAGCCGGGAAGATTCACGATGAGGGTTTTGCCCCGGATACCCGCCTGGGCGCGGGAGAGCATGGCACGGGGCGTCACGGCCATGGAGGCGTAGCGCATGGCCTCCGGAATGCCGGGAGTCATCCGCTGGCAGACGGCGATGGTGGCCTCCGGGGTCACGTCCCGGGGGGCAAAGCCGGTGCCGCCGGTGGTGACCACCAGATCTGCTCCCTGCTGGTCACTGAGCTGGCACAGCACGGCTTCGATCTGCGGCTGCTCATCCGGCACCAGACGCGTGCAGAGCACCTGATAGCCAGCCTGCTCCAGCATAGCGGCTACCACCGGACCGCTGGCGTCGGGGCGCTCTCCCCGGGCACTGCGGTCACTGACTGTTACAACTGCGGCTTTGAACATGGTCGTTCTCTCCTTTTTCAAATTCAAACAAAAGAATGTCCTCCGGACGGACAGAGATGGTCATGCGGCTGCCTTCCGCAGGCACGCTTTCTCCGGACGGATATGCCGCCCGCAGCAGCGGCGCTCCGCCGACGGCGCAGTCCGGCCGGAGCAGAAGGGTACGGTCGAAGGCGTCCGGCATCACCCGCACCACCGTACAGGAAAACGCGTGGGGCGTTCCGTCCGGCACAGAGTGCAGGGAGCGCGCCCGGATGCCGGCCCGGCAGCGCCCGGCGGGGACCGGACGGGGAACAGGCAGCGTAATGCCCCACTGGGAGAGGGATACCTGCTGGTCCTCCACTGCTGCGTCGGAAAAGTTCTCACAGCCGGAGAGCCGGGCGGCTGCCTCTGTGGCCGGCCGGTGCATAAGGTCTTGGGCAGTGGTCACCGGCTGGGAACGGCCGTGCTCCATGACGCAGATGGCAGGACAGTTGCGCAGCACTTCGCCGCGGTCATGGGACACCCATAACAAAGGTCCCCCAAAATCAGACAAAAACTCTGCCAGCTCCACTTCCAGCTGGCTGCGCAGATAACTGTCCAGGGCGGAAAAGGGCTCGTCCAGCAAGATGGCGCTGGGCTCCGAGGCCAGGATCCGGGCCAGAGCAGTGCGCTGCTGCTGGCCGCCGGACAGCTGCCGGGGCCGCAGAGAGGCCTTGTCTTCCAGACGGAAGCGGTGCAGCAGGTCCCGGACCAGTGTCTCCCGGCGGTCATTGCGGCGGACAGCCGCCGCAATGTTCTGACGGACCGTCATATTGGGGAAAAGGGCGTACTGCTGAAAAAGATAGCCCACATGCCGCTGCTGAGGCGGCAGGTCGATGCCGGCGGCGCTGTCGAACAGAACGCGGCCGTCCAGGGTGATGCGCCCTTCGTCCGGCCGCAATATGCCGGCGATGCATTTGAGGGTCACGGATTTTCCGCAGCCGGAGGCCCCGAACAGGGCCAGCGGCGTATCGCCGGCCTCAAATTGTACGTCCAGGGAAAAGTCTCCCAGGCGCTTGCGAATGGCAACGGAGAGACTCATGTGCGCACCTCCTTGCGCCGTTCCAGCAGGTTCACCGCCAGCAAAAACACGGCGGACAGAGCGATGTTCACCAGCACCCACCGCAGGGCGCCGGCGTCGTCATTGGTGCGCCAGAGCTGATAGACGGTGGTGGAGATGGTGGCGGTGCGGCCGGGGGTATAGCCTGCGATCATGGAGGTGGCTCCATATTCCCCCAGTGCCCGGGCAAAGGAGAGCACGGCACCTGCCAGGATACCCTGTCGGCAGACAGGCATCTGTACCCGCCAGAAAATCCAGGTATTGGAGCGGCCCAGCGTGCGGGCGGCATCCGCCAGAGTCGTGTCGAAGCTTTCAAAGGCGCCCCGGGCGGTGCGGTACATGAGGGGAAAGGCCACCACCACCGTGGCAAAAATAGCGGACCACCAGGTCATGACCAGCCGCACGCCGAACGTCTCCAGCATGAAGGAGCCCAGCGGACGCTTGGGACCCAGCAGCACCAGCAGCAGCCAGCCCACCACCGTGGGCGGCAGCACCAGCGGCAGTGTCAGCACCACATCCAGTGCGCCTTTTATGACCCGGGGGAGCCGTGCAATATAGTAGGCGAAAAAGATGCCCAGGAAGAACACCGCCGCCGTGGAAATGGCGGCGATGCGCAGAGAGTTGAGGAGGGGATACCAGTCCATACGAGGACCTCCTGAAAAGGAGAGTAGAGATACG
>PPYE01171190.1_pt1 | contig 12643 bp, 12 predicted proteins | sample 1559881 | NCBI WGS metagenome assembly PPYE01 (sample SAMN08240022, study PRJNA423297) | Human gut metagenome, whole genome shotgun sequencing project.
TACCCGTCTGCCGCCCATGATAAATTTTTCTCTATTTGCACCGCTTTTGGCGGTTACACAAAATTTGGGATTGCCCCGCTATCTCTGGGAGCACTATATTCAACACGAACCTATAGCAGAAAAAGCGCTTTCCAAAATCCATAAAAGCGATGTCAAATTGCTGTACGCCAAACTGCTGCAGGAGGGCTTTGCCTCCAATTCCTTGGAAAGCATCAACAATCTGATCCATCCGGTTTTGGAGCTTGCTGTGGATGACGATTTGATTCGCAAAAATCCAAGCAACGGTGTCTACCGCGAGATGAAAACAAACGCTCCTGTGCAGCGTATCGCTCTCACTTCGGAACAGGCAAAGCACTTTCTCCAATACATAGAATCCTCGCCACAGTACTGCAGCTGGTTACCGCTTTTTGTAACCCTGTTAGGCACCGGGATGAGGGCATCCGAATGTACCGGTCTGGTGTGGGATGATATCGATTTTGAGAATAACTGTATCCATGTGGATCATGCGCTGATCTATCGCTCCATTCACGGGAATGCGCAGTGGTATATATCCACGCTTAAAACCAGGAACTCGGTACGCACGATTCCTATGATTTCCGCCGTTGCCCAGCAACTGACCCTTCTTTATGAGAAGCATATCGGCAAGCATGCAAAACCTGGCCCCACATTGGATGGATACCACGACTTCGTGTTTCTCAATCGGTTTGGCCAGTTAATCAATGCTCATGGGATCGACCGCACTATTGAGCGCATTCGTACAAGTTATAATGACGTGGAATCCACGCGGGCAAAAGAATACGACCGCAAACCAGAGCTGCTTCCGCATTTTACCGCCCACTGCTTACGCCATACCTTTTGCACAAGACTATGTGAGTGTGAGAAGGACCTCGCCGTAATCCAGCATTTGATGGGGCACTCTGATATTGAGACAACATTGACCGTCTATGACCATGTTTCCCCGAACCGGTTAAGGAAGGCAATGAATTCGTTAGATCAAGCGTATGTGTTTGGCCTTCTATAACGATGTTTGCATTCTTTCGTCCTCAATAACCTGAGTGCAGATGTTTTTAGGCGTTGATCATAGATTTCTCCATCTCTTCCGCTTAATTTTTCCGTAGCTTTTTTTACAACTCTCGCCTTATCGAAAACAGGTGTGTTCGCGCCAAACCCTTTCATTTAGTTCATTTAGATCCCGAAGTATCGGCCGAAGCCGCTAAAACATTATACAGATTGCGGCCGAATTTTGAATTTACTCGATTTGATGTTTCAAAAGTACTCATATATTCCAGTATGGTGATTACCAGAGTCGAGCTAACCACAAATGGAGCAAAATCCAGTACACTCCTAGCAAGAAAAAAATAAAACCGCTGTCCGGAAAGACTTGGAATGTAGGTCCTTCCGGACAGCGATCATTTGAGAGGAAATTTCTGTTTAAAATATGCTTACGTTTAGAATATTGGTGAACTGCCCAGAATAAATGAAATACAGGAGCTAATGCCGAATGCTGTGACAGCCGCCGATAAAAGAACCCTTAAAAGCAATCATAGCCGACTAGTCGGAAAGGACGCTTGCATGAAAGTTTGGATCTATGGACGCGATGAACGGGAAATCTGCGCCATGTTCGCGTACTGCGTGGGCAATTCAGATACAATAATTGGATTTTCCGTTCAGAAAAGCGTTATGAGCTTTTTCCCTCAAGGGGGACTGACACAGCCTATGCAGGCTGCGATCCGCGGAGATCTCGATCAACTGCTGCTGTCCGATCTCACGCTGCTCGGAGACAGCACAGAGGAGATCCGTAAGCAGGAAACCGTATTTCGTTCTTATCAAGTTTCCATTAAGTCTGCCTGCAACTGAGACAGCAGCAACTCCTGATACCCATCACAGCCGCTATGTCCGACTGCCTCGGCTGCCGGAGCAAGAACCGTGCCTGCACAGTTCCGGAGCAGTGCGCGGCTTTTTTCACTCAGCCGGACCTCTGAGCGGCACTGCGCATAATCTGCCGCCGTCATATGCCACAGATGCAGGCGATCCGAGTAGCGCGCCAGAAGCTGCTGGGCGATGGACAGGCCTTTCCCGTCAAAGTCTCCCGAGTAGAACAGTTCTGTCCCGCTGGAAACAAGCAGATCCAGCAGACGGATCACAGCGATCGTTAGCTGTCCGGAGGTACAAATCAGCGGGGAATGAAAATGAGCGGCCTGATCGCACAGCTGGGTGAACACCATCTGATTTTCCACCAGGTAGGCTTTTCCTGAGGGACTGTCTCCCGCTGTTAAGGCAGCCAGATTGGTGAGCGTGAGGGTGCCAGCCTCATTCCGAAGGCGAAACGCGCGATAAGCCGGATGTTCTTCCGCGTCTGTATACAAACGGACTCCCACTTGTGTGACGAGACTCGATATGCTGTCGCACAAAATTCCACAGTTATAGTAGAGGGCGGCCCGTTCCTCAGCCCCAGTGGGAAGCTCAACGCCCGCCTGCATGGACAGGAGATGCAGAAACAGCTTTCCGCCCAGGGTGTTGGTATCCAGCGCGTGTGGATCTGACGTTGCGTAAGCGCTGAGAACGGCCAGACGGATCCTCTCATCCGGGTGGCGTTCCAGCCAATCTATGCTTTTACACGCCTGAAGGACGGCCCGCCGTACCGCATCTCCATCTTCGGGCAGGGCTTTCCGGATCAGCCGGTACCCTTCTCCGCACCGATGGGACAACTCATCCAGCCACCGGCGGCACAGCCGGCTCTGCACAGCGGCGGTGGCCTCATCGGTCACTCGCAGGATGCAGGCATCTATCTGGTCCCGGACTTCACGCTTGGTTTGGATCGTGGTGTCAAAATAACACTCTAGTACATCTTTCAAAACCGCGCCGCGATAGGGCGTACCCTGGAGCGCGGCCTCAAAGTCCGCGGTTTTGATGAGAAGCGGCGGGGAGAAGGAGCGGCCAAACAGGCCGCGGACAGCATCGCATTCCTCCGGCGTCGCGTCGGGCAGGCAGATCGTCCCCGCCGGACGGCCGTAGCTGCGGTACTTTCGGAGAAGCAGCTCCAGAATCCGACGGTATGCGGGACGTTCGTGAAAAAAGGATGCGCAGTCGGCTGTCACTTGATTCATCGGCCATCTCCCTCCAATACCCGCTGAGCACCATTCCAGTGGTAATGCAGGATCGTGACCACCGAGGCGTTGCCAGGGCGGTGCAGCTCTGCAATATCCAGGCTTTTGACGTTGGCATAGCAGCCCCAAAGCGCCTGAGAATTCATGATGTAGTCAAAGTCCAAAACTCCAACCAGCTCAAACATGGCGCTGATGTTCCGCTCATCCACGCCTGCGAACGCCTCATCCAGAGCCAAAAGCATGGGACAGTGGGGGCCGCCCTTTTGATATTGGGCGGAAACCGCCGCGAAGAGGGGGACATACATGGCCATGGCCTTTTCTCCGCCGCTGAATTTGTTAAAAGCGCGGTCCGTCAGCTCTTTTCTCGGCTCCCCATCCCGTTCATACAGCAGATGAAATTCATACCAGGCCCGATAATCCAGCACGTCCCGGATCAGATCCGCGTAACTGACCATCTGGCCCTCAAGCGCCGCATCCTGCCTGGCCTGCTTGACCTTCGCGCGAAAATGCATGGATACTCGCTGACTATCCTCCCGGGTCAGGAGCGCCCGGTCCTTATTCAACAGCCGGACCAGCTGCTCGGTGTCCAGCTGCGACTCCCCTTCCGCTTTTTTGGCCTTCCAGTCCAGACGGAAGGTCAATCCCATCGAAGTTTTCAGCGTCCCCATCAGGTCGGTCATATTCTTGGTCCACTGCTGGCTCTCCTCAATACGAGCCCGCAGTTTATGACTGATGGTCTCCGCCAGGATGTTTTCAAACAGCTCCCGGTCTTTTTCCTCCAACAGTGCAGCCGTCAGTTCGATCTTTGTCTGCAGCTCCTGGATAAAGCCGTAGAGTGAGAGTTCCTTCCCCTCCCACTGCAGGCTGATGCACAGGCGCTGACGGAGCATTCCGGGCCTGGCCGCGTCGTCAAACACCAGCTCAATCTTAGGCTGATACTTCAAGAGCGTATTATTGTGCTGCTGATAGTTGTTGCGGAGCGCCTCGCCCATGCGTTCGGGTGTGCGTTCCCGATCCTCCGGGCGGACTTTTCCATACGCTTCTTCGGCCTGCTGTTCCAGGGGCCCATCCGATACGGAACACAGGCTAAGGCGCAGATCCTCCCCAAAATACTTCTCGAGGTCATCCTCTTCTATCACCGCGCCGCGCAGAAGTTCGTTGCGCTGCTGAAGCTGCTCCCGCTTGCCGCGCTGTTCTGCCTCCAGGGCGGCGCACCGCTTTCCCGCGTCGCTCATCCGCTCCTGCTGGTCCTCCATCTCCCGATCCAGCTCAGCGCGCTGCTGTGCCCTGGCTCTGTTTTCCGGTCGGCTCAAGAACTCCTGGATCACCCGGACCCGCGCCTGAGAGACCTCCATCTGTTTCCGAGTCTGGGCATTGGTCCTGCTCTGCGTGTCTGCCTGGTCGCGGAGCTCGGCAATGCGGTCCTCCGTCCACTCAACCGCGTCGACCGCATGGAGCAAATCGCTGTAGCTAATTCCCAGCGAGCCCAGCAACGCCTGATAAGATTCCGCGGCGTTCAGCGCCTCCTCATAGGCTTCTTCTGTCCGCATGTAGGGAAGTCCGCGGCTCAATTCACGGCTCTGCTGTTCAAGGAGAGCAACGACCTGCTTAGCTGACCGCTCCTGATCCAGGCACCGCTCCTTTCTGGCTTCCGCTTCAGACAATTCCTCCTGCGCCTGTGCCAGCATTTCCAGGGCGTGGTCCAGATCCACCACCGCAGGCAGTTGTTCCCGCTCCTCCTTCAGCCTCGCCAGCCGGCGTTCCAGCGCTTCCACTTCGGCTTTCTTCTCCCGCTCCAGCGCCTCCGCCCGCTCCAGACGCTCCTCCCACTCCCGGATCTGGCGCTCCCGGTTGGCGCGGCGCGCCGCGGCGCCAACAAAACCGGCAGGCCCTTCCGCACAGCTGTGTCCATGGACGGTGCCGCAGCGAAATCTCCCATCCGGCAGCAGGGCAGTCCCCGCCCGCAGATCGGACCGGGAGATGCCGCGCAGGCAGGCAAGGACCGTTTCCCGGAAGCGCGGATCCCCATCCGGGAGCAGGCTGGCTATGGGATCGCCCACCGGCGGTTCCGGAGACAAAAACCGGTCCGGATATTCCCGGAGCAGTTCCCGGATCTCCTCCATATGCTCCTGCGGAACCACCAGCGCGTCCAGGATCCCAGCGTCGGTAAGTTGCGCTTCTAGGAGATCCCGCTCCTGTTGCCCCAGTTCCGGCGCAAAGTCAACGACCTCATAGAATGTCGCATGCGGGATGCCCCGCATCACCAGCTGAATGCGGGTCGCTTGGATCTGATCCCTGCGGGGCGGTACAGGTTCCAGCTGCTCCCGAAGCCGCGTCAAGTTCCTCTGGATCTCGTCCCGTGCCTGACCCAGGTTTTTCAGTTCCATGTCTCCCCTGTTTTTTTCATTCTGAATCTGGCCAAGCCGGTCCAGATAACAGGAGCTGATCAAGTGGTTGACCGCTGTCCAGTCCGCGGGGGAGCGGTACTGCGCAAGCATCCTTTTTAAGCGCATCATGTCTTCCTGGGGAAAGCGGAGCTCCTGATTGCTCTCCTGCCGGCGCGAGAACGCTTCCAGAAGCTGATCCCGCTCCTGTTGTTCCTGCTGCTGCGCGTCGCGCAGCGCGCCCTTTGCTTGGACTTCCGCCGTATTTGCCAGATCCAACGCCTGGCAGGCGGCGTCATATGTATCTTTGGCCTGGGACAGCTCCCGAAACCACGTCAGCATTTGTCCGATCTGCTTTTTCCTCTGTAGGAGGGCAGCGGACAGGGTCCGGCTGTCGGCCTTTGGGTCCTTTACCCGCAGCGCCTGTACATATTGATCGTGCTCCTCTCCCAGCAACAGAAGCTCATTCTGCTCGTTGAGATCTCGGATCTCAGCGTCCACCCGGTCCCGCGCGTCGGACATCTGGTGCTCCTTCTGCCGCAAGTCCACCTCATTCCGGGAAATGCTGTGCTGGAGGTTTTCTATCTGACGCTCCCCCTCGGCCAGCTGTTCTGCAAACTGCTGGCAGGCAGCCTCTTCCTCCTCCATCCGTTTCCGCTGGGCCTCCAGATCGTCTTCGCCCAGGGCCGCATACTGGGCCTTTGCCTTTCGGAACCGAGACTCCGCATCTTCCTGCTTCTGGGCTTGATCACGGAGCTCCTGCTCCAGTTTTTCCAGATCCTTTTTCACATCCTGAAGCTGGTTTTGGAGCTGCAGTGTTTTGGCATGCGCTCTCAGGTAGGCCCGTCCCTTCATGCCCAGCATATACTGATTATAGCGGCTGTACTCATTACGGATGATCGCGGCATCCTGCATGGCCGCCTGAAAATCCCGCAGCGTGTCCTCCAGGGCATCCATACGCTCCATGGTGCTGACCATGGCGGAGAGATCCTCATCTGTCAACACCTGAAGCGATTCGTTCAAAATTTTCTTCACTTCAGAGGGGCGGAAAGCCTCTTTGGACAGCTTTGGCGTGCGCACCTTGATGAGAAGCTGAATCAGCTGTTCATATTGGCGGATATCCCGGAACTGAAACACCCGGTCATTGACCAGCTGCTTATAGGTACCGGGTGCTTCTGCCCAGTTGTTTTCATCGCCAATCAGATTGCGGAGCTTCTGCTTGCTCAGAGGAAGCATCTGACCCCCGATTTTTTCGTAGAGCGAGACGCCGCCTGTCCCAATGCGGCGCCCATCACACAGGCAGAATCCCCAGAAATCGATCCCTTTCCCCTTCTGCGCCCGCATCCCAACGCCGATGGTGAGATATTCTTCTGTATCGGCTTTTTTGAACTCCAAATAGAGGTAGCCGGTGGATTCTTCCCGCTCCCCGTCTCCCAGGAGATAGAACTCCATCTTACGGTCTCTGGAGCCAAAGGGATCCAGGCGTTCCGGGCTTTTATTGCCATCCAGGAGAAATGGTATAAAGCTCTGGGTTGTGATGGATTTTCCGGAGGCGTTATCGCCGCGCAGCAGGATATGTCCATCCTTGATTTGGAATTCCTCATGGTCATACAGCCAGAAATTCACAAATCCCAGTTTATTCATCTTCCAGCGGTTCATCCCCATCCTCCTCTCCAGGCCCGCCCTGATACCGGGCGGGATAGTGTCCTGTCCATTTTCCCACAGCGGGGCAGAGCACAACGCCTTCGGCCCGCTCCTCCAAAAGCATCCAGCCCGCCATGTAGGCGGTCAGCTCCTGGACCAGCTTTTCCAGCGGAAGCTCCCGCAGGCGGCGGCCCCACCCATCTCCATACTGCCCACGGCATTGGACCAGTTCGTGCTGAAATTCCCGCCGGGTCAGGAAAACGGTATCATCTTCCCCACGGGGATAGACGCCCGCCGTGATCTGATCCCGCAGCTGCGCGCACAACAGCAGCGCTGCGTCCGGGATGGCCGCATCACGCGGATGGACCGGTCCAAAGCGGTTTTCCTCATCCAGCACAAAAAACGCGCCGTTTTTGTGGATCTGAAGTTCTCCGCCCAGTGCTTCTCCCAGATACCGGTTCAGCCATGAGCGCTGGTTTTTCACATAGTCGTAATCGCTGTGGTTTTGTTCAGACCAATAGAGCGCCGGCGCCAGCGTCAGCTGCCGGTATACCCGCTGGATCCGTTGACGTCCGCGTTCCGCTTCCTCTCCCTCCCACGAGAAGGCCTCGAAATCCTCAATGGATCTGCACTTCATGATATCACGGCCAAAATGGACGGGGAAGTGGCGGGATAGCCATGGCCCCGGACGGTTTCGATGATGCCAGTGCCCAGTTTCCGGCGGAGTTTATAAACCATGCTGGAGATCCCTGTCCAGCTGGCGTCAAAGGAGTCCGCTGCAACGGCCTCGTAGATCTGGCGGGCGGAGAACACCTGCCCTGGCCGACGGGCCAACAGGAGCAGAATATCGAATTCCATCTGGATTAGTTCTATTAACTGCTCAGCGTGCCTGACAAGTCTGTGTTGTGGGGTGATTTGCGGAGAGCCAAAGAACAATGGTGCATCTGCGGAGGCGACCAGTGTGGAAAAGGCAGTGATGGAAACGAACGCTATTACTGTTTTCGAAAAAGATATCATCCACGTTGTCGTCAAAAGATAACATTATAAATTTCCCCAACGAACCACCTCGCATTATTCCAAATCTTCTTTGCTTTGTACGCGTTCGAGCAATTCTTTATATCTATTTGTAATTCGGTCAATATAGGCGTCTTGGGCCGTCTTTAAAGTTTCCGCATCATCTGTTATATAATACCCCCTAGAGGTTCGTATAATAACGCCTTGTCTCGCCAATAGGCATAGGGCTTTGCGCATAGTTTCTTGACTGGTATGGGATGACTTTATAAGCCCGTTTATTGCTGGAAGTTTACTTCCCAATGGAAATTGCTCATGGATTATTCGAAACAATATTTCGTCTGCAAGATTGATATAGAGGCGTTCTTTCACATCAATATTCCATTTCATAGCGTTATCCTCAACGAAACGGATTTTCTCAGACTATTTCTTTCTTGAATATCCCAATACGCTTACAGCATAAGAGAATATAAACAGAACAATTGCGATGAAAAAGCCCGCCGAAATGTATGTCAATATTGTATCAGTCAATGTAATAAGCCCTGGTCCATCTTCGAAATATTTAATAAGATAGAAAATAGGTACAATCACGAGAAGTCCCATTGTCTGTGCTGAACGGAACCCAAACCAATAGGTAAGGGGCAAACAAATAGCTGTCCATATCAAAGGAATGATGATGGCTGCCGATATAGAGACAAAAAGCAATGTTCCATCAAAACTTTGGTATATGATACCTGCGACAAAGTAAAGAAAAATACCGGCCACAATGCTCAATCCTATTGTCAGCAGAACAGAAACATATTTACTTCCTACTGCGAGAAATGAATTTACAGGCATAGTACTTCAGATCATTGACGCCAAGGACCGCATTGTTGAAGACACTTCCATCGACAGTTTCATCTCCGGATTCGAACTGGCGTGGCAGCTCTCTATGGAACTGAACAACTATAAGAACGAGCGCTTGGCCTCCTGCCGAACTGGGAGGCTGGGCGCTCGTTTCACATCTGAGAAGGAGGAGCCGAAATGAAAAGGCGTATCATCATCGCCGCAGCATTTACCGTCTGTCTGGCCCTGTGGGCCGCTGTGTGGCCGCAAGCCGAAACGGTCGGGGAAACACCTGCACCGCCCCAAACACCCGCCGCAAGCGCCCCAGAGCCGATTGTCGCAGAGGTCAAATTAGAAACAGAAAGCGATTTGCCAACAGAGAAAGAAAAGACTGCGACTCCACAGTCGGAGCCTCCCCATGAAACCACCAATGAACGGGAGCCTGCACCAGTGGAAGCGTCTGCAGCTCCCAACGCACGACCAATGTCTGAATCGGAGCATGTTCCGGAACCTACTCCCGTACCCGCCTCGGCGCAGGCGATCACTGACCTACAGCCCGGCGATATGGTTTATGTGGAGGGCTTCGGTTGGCTGGAATACCAAGGGCCAAATCACTGCGAATACGGCGCGGACATTTACGAAAACGGCAACAAAATCGGCATCATGGGCTGACCTCAAAAATTGCGCCGCATAAACAATGAAATAACCGCAGGAGAGCTAAAAACACTCCTGCGGTTACCCTTTTCCAGTTGGTAATTCAAAATCTCCTGTCTGGAAAAGAAATCACAAATCTGAAAACTGGATTTTCAATAGACAAAACGGTATTTCTGTGTTAACATTATTTTGTGTTAGTGTAAACTCAGTGTATGAGGTGTTTATATGAGTCAAATTATCCAAAGATTAGATCAGCAGCAATTGAAATCCCTTTGTGGTGTTGTGGCTCATACTTCTGAAGGATTGACTAAAAGCGAATTAACAACACTTTTAGGTCAATGCGGAATTTGTGCTGTTGATGACGGCTCCTCCCGTAATCAGTTGGGATATACCATAGGCTTAAACAAAAGAGACTGGCTTTACAATTGTCTGGTAACAGAGATAAACAGGAGCCAATCGTTTAGTAAGGTCTTTTCGTTTTTGCAGGCAGTGCTGAATCCTGCCTCATACACGAGTGCTGATAGCAGGCAAAAATACAGGTACTTATTCGAGGAAACAAACAAAGTCCTTCTCTTTGCCGGGTTATCAATTGACCAAAGTGGGCGATTGGTAGCGGTTTCGCAAGCTGAAACACTTTCTGAAGTTGACCAGCGAGTCAACCACTTGAAAAAAGCTCTATATGACCGTGCCATACATTCTGAGGTACAGAAGTACTGTGTTGAAGACTATTTGAGAGCAGACTATTATGATGCTGTGTTTGAAGCGGCAAAAGGATTGGCTGAACGTGTCCGGCAGATTTCCGGCTTGACTACAGATGGTGGAACACTTTTTCAAACTGCGTTTTCCAAGAACGATCCTTATATCTTCTTTAACGCAATGAAGACCGATAGCGAGCGCAGCGAATTTATAGGCTTGAAGGAGCTGCTTGAGGCAATCTTCCACTTGGTTAGAAATCCAGCAGCGCACACACCCAAAGTTAATTGGAAGACTGATGAAACGAAGGCACTTGATATACTTACATTAATATCGTTTGCACATAAGTATTTAGACGAGTGCCATCGTATGCCGGGAAAATAACGAGAGGATGCTTAGTATGGATAGACCTCAATATGTAAATTGGATTGTTCGAGAGGACGGAGTGGTTTTTGAAGACCAGCAGCCATTGAACTGTTACAGGCTATCCTATGTCATAGATGACGCCATCCTCGATGACTGGGCACTTCACATTAGAAAGCATTATGTTCCAGATGGTGAATTGGAAGAAGATGCCGCGTTGAACAAGTTGACGGTAGAGGAATACTTGCGCCAATATGTTATCCCGCAAAAAGGAGAACCATTTGGACCGACGGCACGGTCAAATGATATTAGCGAAATTCTGTTTGCAGATTTATTTGAATTCATCCTAAACTATGAAGTTCCCCGGTGTAAGCAGCACAACCGTTCCGGTAAAAATGAATCTGAGCATGGCACAGATATAATTGCATACAGGTTCTTCGCTGAAGGAAAGGCTCCGCATAAAAACGATGAGCTTGTGGCAATAGAGGTAAAAGCACTTCTTTCTTCAAATGAGGCCGATAAAGTAATTAAAGATGCAGTCACCGATTCAAAAAAGGACGAGGATCGAGTTTCTCATACTTTGAATTACTACCGAAAAAAGCTCCGCTTTATGGGAAAGTCAGCAGAAGCAGCGGATGTAGCAAGATTTCAACAAAAAACCGAATACCCTTATAGAACATCCTTTGTAGGGGCTGCCATTTCAAGCTTGCCAGCTGTCGAAAAGAAAGTCATTGTCGGTATTAAGGGAGCAGATTTGGAACTGAAAACAGATCAGTCCGTTTTTTATGTCCACGGAGCAGATTTGATGTCCCTGACACATCAAGTATTCGAGAGGTGCATTAAATGATTTTCTCAAATACTTCAAATTATATGCTCAAATACCAAAAGGCCAAAGCAAAACTTGTAGAGTATGACATTCCGCAAAAGGATTATCCTAAGTTTCCATTAAATTCGAATGAACTATCCTATCCTGTTGTTTACATACTTTCTCGATACGCCGAAAGTGTCATTGAAAACAACATAGCTGACATGGAAGAATTTTCACCACATTTAGTGGCTGCTTCACAATACTTTGATGCGGCTGTAGGGGCCAATGATCGTGCAGAGTATGATGTTGATTTTTTGCTGTCTGGAGCTGCGTCCTACTTCCTTTCTGATGACTTCGGAAGTGCAAAAGTTTTATGCTCCGAGTATTTTGCGCGAATAAATCCGGAAACCAATGTTCCTCAAAAAATCATGGGTAACTTACTTGGGTATCTTCTACTGAATCGAGACTTTCATATAAGTGAAGATACTCCTTATGGAGAAAAAGTCTGCCGTTCATTGCTGGCCTATTACAACACCGGAAAAGGGGCGGAGGAAATACAGAATCTATTATCGGAGTATAGAAAAGTGATTTATGAAAATGATGCTCCGATGGAAATATACTATGTCGATATATTGTGCGCCATTGTCACGGTAGCTTTGTCCAAGTCATCGTGGAGCCTTCTACCCAGGTATTCCGAGTTAGATCAGTCCCTGTGGTCAGATTACCTTAAAAGCCCAAAGGCTCCAAGAATGCTGTGGCCAGCGCAACAGCTTATTGGCGAAAAGGGAGTTTTAAGGGGGCAGAGTGCGATAGTACAGTTGCCAACTGGAGTAGGAAAAACTAAAAGCATTGAGCTGATTATTCGTTCGTCTTTTGCCTCAGACAGAGCGACTACAGCAATAATAGTTGCTCCGCTCCGTGCTCTGTGCAATGAAATAGCAAATGATATGATTTCGGCATTCGGGGATGAGGTTTTAGTCAACCAGTTTTCTGATGTTCTCGAGGAAGACTTTTCTCTTGATTTATTCTTGTCCCTTAAATCGAAAATACTGATTTGTACCCCTGAGAAACTCAGCTATATCATTCATCACCAAGCTGATTTCCTGGATGAAATTGGTCTGTACATATTTGATGAAGGTCACATGTTTGATGAC
>PPYE01321077.1_pt1 | contig 12642 bp, 27 predicted proteins | sample 1559881 | NCBI WGS metagenome assembly PPYE01 (sample SAMN08240022, study PRJNA423297) | Human gut metagenome, whole genome shotgun sequencing project.
GAATTTTACAAAACAACGAATAATCAACATTCAATAAATAATCAATTATGGAAGCGACTAACATTAAAGACTTCGGTCAAAAGATTGGCGGGGCAAAGAAAGACCTTGCATCCCAACACATGGAACGTATCAGGCTCATCACCGACGATGCACTCATTACACAACCCCTTTCCAAAGTATTTCCCCGTCCCGATTTCACACGGCTGTACCGCGATGGTGAGATAACTGTCGAACAGGCAATCAATATGCAATACCTGTACAACAAAATACCTGCGAAGCCACGATCCACCTCACTCAAACGATGGGCAGCCACCACAATGGCATACATCAATCTTATTAAGCAGATACTTGAAAACAATGTACCCGAAGAACTCACAAAAATAATTGCTGGCGAAAGCTATCAAACATTTCTATTGGAAATGACTTGTGCTAATTGGCCGCAGGAAGATTACAATTCATATCCTTATAAAGTCGGCAAATCCTTTTTTGGTTTTGGTCAGGGCGCATACTTTGTAAGTAAAGGACAAAGGTCTTACAAACACGGAACAGTACAGGAATGTGTCGACTGGATAAAAGAACAGTCCGGCACACCCAAAAAGAATGACAAACTGCAATGCTCCATCCGATATTTCCTTAAAACCAAAGAGTTTTTCATCACCCCAAAAGGGAAGCCCAATGTTATCCTGAAAAGAGGATTTCCCAATTCCGATACAGCATACACATTCTATCAGGACAACAACGAAGAACTAAAGGGGATTTACGACATGATCCGCTTTGTGCCAAAGGAACGCCGCAACTGGAACCGTCCCCGTCTTGGTAGCGATCACCGGAAAGAGTTGGATGTATCACCAGCAAAATTCTCTTCCGTATTCCCGTTTCGGGGTGTTGAATTTGGCAACTGGCTCAGTCAGGTCGACCGTGCAGCAAGTCTCAATGATGCTTACGACGCCCTTATGGACTTAGCCGATACTCTCGGAGTTTCACCCGAAGCCATTACGCTCGAAGGGCAACTCGCGCTTGCGTTTGGTGCAAGAGGTAGCGGAAGCGCATCCGCACATTACGAACCAGTCAAACGGGTTATCAACCTCACCAAAATGAAGGGAGCAGGAGCCTTAGCTCACGAATGGTTCCATGCCCTCGATAATTACACATGTATACGTCTGGGCAGTAGATTATCGTTCGCATCCGACATCTGTAACGATCATATCGACAATGAACTGATGCAGGCATTCCGTCAGCTGCGTTCTGCAATAAAAAGCCAGCCATTCTGCGAGCGTTCTAAAGAATGCGACGAATACCGCTCAAAACCTTATTGGGGAACAATGCTCGAAATGGCAGCCCGCGCTTTCGAGAAGTATATCATCGTTAAACTCGACAAACTCGGATGGCACAACGACTACCTTGTCAATATCAAATCATGCCTCGAATACGAAGTGCCAGCCAAATATCCGTATCCTACCGATAAGGAAAACGAATATCTCACACCCTATTTCGACCAGCTGTTAAAAGTATATTTCAGCACAGTACTCACAGAAGAACTCATTGCAGTATAAACCATACAATCATGGAAGATAACTTCGAATTAATTACCGCCCTCACAGGCATATCACAGTCCGGCGAAAACATCGCCGGGCTTACCGACGACAAAGCATACCGTCAGTTTCTCGCCGATATGGCACAGGAAACACACATTAAGCCCCGCGAAAGACGCGGATTCTTAGAAACGCTCCGTTCACACGGCAGCAGGCTTAATAACCTCTTATTTACCGAAACAGAGCTTAGTGTATGAAACGGCCAATAGTCCGCTGGTTGAAGACAGTCAAATGTCCATTGTGCGATTCGAGTAAAGTCCGCAGGGACTTTGACTTTCCTCAAACCATGAGAGTCTGCGAAAATTGTGGTTGTGAATTCAATACCGCTGGCGAAATTACACTCGATCCTAAACAAATATAATAACATCATTATGGTAAATCTTACAGCAAGTCAGGTTAAACTAACCTATGTCAACGAAGTCCCCAAAAAAGAACGGATAAAAATTACCGGTCCCGAATCAGTTTATAACTTGCTACTTCAGGAAGTATACGACAAGGAAACCATTGAGCATCACATGTCCGTCAAACTTATCCTTTTCAATCGTACGATGCATCTGCTGGGCGTTTACCCTTTAGCAGATGGAGGCATACACGAAAGCACACTCGATATCAGAATGATATTTCAGGCAGCTTTATTGTCCAATTCATCCGGTTTCATCCTTGCCCGTAATTCGCCGTCGTGTGGTACAGAACCAAGCAAAGAAGATTTGGCCGCTTCAAATAAATTGCAGGAAGCATCCAGGATCATGCGGTTTGATTACGCAGATTATCTTATAATTTCTCCCGATGGATATTTAAGTCTTGCTGACCAGCTATATATCATAGGAAACAGTAACGATTCACTTACTATTAGATGAAGAAACAAAAAACACTCAATGACTTTTACCAGTGGCTTGCTTGCTGCAATCTATTCTACAAGTATTGGGAAGAAGTAAAGGCATTCTGCGACGAACACCATTTACTCCTTACCGACTTTCTGGGAAATATGGATGCCGAGAAACCCGAAACCCTTTTCTGGTTCGACAATTCTCCGTCCGGAACATTCACACAAGCACAGGAAAAATATACCAACTGGCTCGAACACGAGAACAAATCCTAATAAAGAAACAATATGGAAGTAATATACCGCGAGGGCAGCCGCAAGACACTTGACGAATCAGACGATGAAGTAAGGGATGCGGTTGCCGCCGCCATCAAACTCACAGAAGACAAAAGAGGGTTTCGTACAATACACGAAGTCTGGCGCGACTGTCAACTCATTGTCACCATTGGACATAATATTTATACCACAAACATACATATTATTCCCAGTGATACAGAAAAGAAAAGAAGACGCGACAGATGGCACAATGGATATGCATATTTCTGCAACGGTGTCTTCTGGGCAAACTGGAGCAGAATTCGGGTCGAGCTAATATAATTGATAATTAAATTAATTCCATTAAACAGTTAAATCAAACAATTATGAGTAAATACTATATCAAATTTGATAATAGCAACAACGCAAAGAACAAAGCGGAAGAAGAAACAAAAGAATATGCTGCATGCCTCGACGGTATATTGTTACCCAATGAACAGTTAAAAGACAAGTTCTTAAAAGATATGCAAACTCATATCGACAAAATAAATCAGGAATACAAACGGTGCAGGGACGTTAAAGTGAGCGTTTGGATTTCGGACGGAACCCAGCATGTAAGTCTCGCTGATGGTATCTGTTACATTCGCATCTACAAGGTAAAAAAAGAAATGACAGCTAATTGATACATAACCCCATAGACCACTATAGACATAATAATATGAATGTAAATATATCAAAACAAGGAATATTTCTGATTATTAAAAGTACTAATATATGCCTTAGTTGTGATTTGCTCACTGAAAAGGGTTTCGGCTCATGGGTTGGTGGACACGTAGACGCATTTAAGTTTAATGCATCTATTGATTTGGACAAAACCACCGAAGTAGAACTCTACGAGTTATATCTGAAAATTTGCCGAATTGAAAATTGCACCCCGCAAATAACTATCAACAAGCAAAATAATAAAAATGAAAGTAGTGATATACGGGGACAAACTTAACCATCATGCAAAAAGACGAGAAATACATTACTCCAACAAAGGATGATCCTATATTCAGGGGATACTGTGACGACTTCGGTTTCATAGATGACAGCATGTACAAACGATGGATGGCAGGGAATAATATTGGTGACACATTTGCGGTAAACTACACCGATGCCATTACCAAGCTGCACAAATTCATACAAGAATATAAGGCACTCCGTCCCGGCACAAAGTACTCTATCTACATCTTCATGGGCGAACTTGACAGGTTTGGATGTGTGGTTGATAAAAAGATATACTCCATCACCGAGAAAAAGGCAAAAGAATATAAACTTAAATTATAAGGTAGGTTATGGCATTAAGAGTATTCTACGGCTACACCAAAATAAACAAAATTATGAAGAAGCGTTCACTGATGATAGCCTTCGAAAACGAAAACCGGGGTGAACGCAACGAAACCAGTGTTAAATCATGGATGCAGATCGTCTATACTCGAAATCAATCAGAAAGAGAAATGCAAGGTGCAAAGGGGATCATACGCATGTTTACGGTATGGTATATATTTATTGATAAGCCACCCTACAATGGTGACATTGACAAAGTACTCGAAGAGAATTTTCAGGCGGATTCAAAGAATGTTTCCGAAGAAGAACGTATCAAAATCCGCGAAGCGCTCAAAATGGCATTCGGCCCAATTTACGAACCCATTTCCAAAAACTATAATCCGGTAACTATCGGAAGATTAAAAAGTGAAATGGCCGCTTTCGATTCCTGTTATGCTCGTTATTGCCGGTTATCAAAACCCGACAGGTATATGCTTGTGCTTACGATCCACAACGCAGAAGACTATCAGAAAGAAAATATGCTGAACTATCTGCGAACACTTTACAGCGTCCACGAAAAAACAGGGGACACATACAACATTATGAACCCGAAACCGCAACAATTACAACATGATTTATGAGAGAAGACATTATCGTATACATTAATATAATGGTAGATAGAGGATTTCCAGCATTCGATTTTGAATTGTTAGGAGCTACTGGAGTTTTCGGCAGACGTCTCAGACATAGTTGGAACTCAATCAGGTTACGGCCTTACGCCATTGAATACCTGAAAGAGAATGAGATTGACCCTACCGCATTTTCTTACGAAGAAGTATTATTGCTTGCAAGTGAATACGTCCATGAAAAAGTCGAACCACAGTTTAAAGTAGATGGAGAGGACGACTGGCACGTTGAAACGTTTGATTTATGGGAAGATGTTTTTGTCTCACTTGTCGAGGCAGCATGTCTTGAACTCTTCCACATCAATCAGGAAGAATTCATAGCCGAATCCCTATCAACTGTATCACCAGATAATAATTAGCCCATGATATACGACATCGATATTGAACTTACCCCCGAAATTGCAGAAGAAATACGTCAGGCATTCATTACCAGGCTCGACGAAAAATACCACTTGGTATACACCGATTATCAAAGTAACCTTAATCAATCTGGCAGACTTATTCAAGATTGTATAGAAACAAAATCTGGAGACGAGCTTTTTGATAACAACGATGACTGGATTTCTGATAATGCATTCGAGAATGCAAATTACTATCTGAATGAAATCAAGAGTAATATATTGTCTGATGGCTCACTCGAACACCTGCACCCATTCGTGGAAGAATGGCTCGATACGGAGGAAAATCGCGCCGAAATACGGTATATTATTGAAGATAGGGACGAATCAAACCCTTTTCAGGATTTAATAAATAATACGCGGCTCAATGCACGTGCAACACTTTATACAAACTACGATTGTTTGTTGCATAATTACGATATGGGCAATACTTATTCTTATGAAGAGTATGTAAAAGACATTATTGATGTATTGAACCTTAATCCTTTTTGGGTACGGCAAACATTTTTAAAGTGCGGCATAAATACAGTCGGACATTTCCCAGACATACGCAAGCGAAACGGTAAAGAAGCTGTATCCTATATGAGTTTTGCTGAAGAATTACTGAACCAAACCTCATACGGGTTACTCACATTTACCGGGGTACTCCCTTTGCAAAAGTTGATAGATAATCGTTTTGGGGAAACAAAATATATTATTGTGCCCAAAGGGAACTATTGCGGAATGTTCAGCGAATGGAGAGGCGGAGGCTCTTTGATGGAAATGCAATTACTCCGCGATCTCAAAATCCCTACACGTTGGTTTCACAAAACTAAATATGACAAGCTGGAACTGGAGGTTGAAGTAAGTGGTAACTACTCTTATTGCATAAGCGAAGTGTACGACGTGTCTCCGTCTTACTGGAACAAACCATTCATACTCACATTTAAAAACACTTAATAATGAAAGAAATTAAAGTCACATTTATGATGGTCGACCTCGACGATACCACTATGGAAATCTGGTACGACCAGCCTGTAAATGGCCGCGCCAATCATTATGGCCGCGAAGTCTACGGAGACAGGCTCTGGTATGAACTTACCGATGAATATATAAGAATTTGTCCTTTCCCGGATGATGTAGAATTTATCATTTGTGATAAAGAATTCAATGTCATTGTTCAGGAATCGAACAACCTTGCAGAATATCCGGAGCGCTTTGTGTCATTGAACGACCAGATCAAAAAGGAGTGGGAAATACTATCACCCAAATATCCCGATGTTAAACGGGATGGCTGGCACAAGTGGATACTATCGTTTGCTCCCGGCAAGTTAGACAGTACCACAGAGTCCAACTGGTTAGACTTTGATCGTACCGTAATCGAAACTAACATTCTACATACATTCAAACGTCTCGGCCATACCTATCATTTCATTCGCCACAAATTCCAACATGATGGTTGTCCGGCTATTTTTTACGAGTACTTTATATCTACCGATTTTCAGGTAAAATCCGGTCCATATCTCGACTTCTTAGGCTATCAATGGGAAAACATTGATAATGAAAATAACAATATATGAGATTAAAACTGAAAAGCGAGTATGAAAACACGTAGATTTTGCCCGCATTGCGGTCGTCCCGTTATCAAATCCGAAATCGAAGGATATACATTCCAGTGTTTTGGATGCGAAGAAGACTTTTATAAGATAGAAGTCTACCGTAAAAAAGACATGGAGACGGTTAAGAAAATCCGAAGGAGAACATTGTTAAGGCAACATAATGAGGGCGAAATTAACTGCCCGAGTATTTATAAACCATATCCTAAATTTAATTATTGAAATGGAGCCCTATTTTACTATCAATCAAAATGCGGCGAATGTGAATGACAAACGTTATCATCCTGCCATAAATCAGATAACAACAGAAATCTGCTATACCAAAATAAATGCCATATACGAATGGCATGAAGAGGGATTTTCACCGTTCCATGCTAAAGTATTGACGCTTGATTTCTTAATTCAGAATGCGGATGACAGATCACTTTGGAAAAGTTGCCCCAATCTGTACAGTCAGGAGATTTTCGATATCATTACCGAGGTTGTTGCCGCAGACATATTCCCATACAATCCCTTAATTCTGCACAACTTTAAACAAAAATACAATTTAACTACCGAATGCGAATTTATCGATACGGTTGTTTATGGTACGCAACGTTTCCATGATTTTATGGGCTATGAGTCCAATGGTTTAAAGTCAAGGCAACAATACGAAGGTTACGAGGTAGTTACTAAAGAATTCCTCGCCCAGAACCTGAACCAAAGAATTCTGGTTGCCGGAGTAAAAGGGTCTTGCAGGGTCAAAACGTACGACAAATACAGATACATGTATATGCCTAAATATTACAAAACACGAGGGTTCATTTTCAAAATGACGGAACTTGTAAAATCAATCAAGTAATGAAAAAGAAAGAAAGAGATCGGTTAACAGTTGTCCATGAGCACACCGAAAGCGACGGACTCGAAATTTGGAAAGCGCTTTATAACGGTAAAAAGGAATGCTATGTTGCCCGCGACACTCTTGGAGGTAATATCTGGAGCCTTGTTATTGGCGAACCCGACGGTTATTTGGAGCTTGACGGACGTATCAATTCTAACGTCGATATTATTATCTGTGATAAAACAGGTAAAGAACATTATCGAGACGGCAACAACCGAGAATTATATCCGGTAAGTTTCCCCACACTCGAACAGGTTTGTACAGCCGAATGGGATATGGTTAAATCATTCCATGCTGCCACATTAACCACTCAGGAGCATGCCGATTGGCTTACTGAAAAGATGCCGCCTAATGTGGAATATCTGCAAAAACTTAACTGGACAACAAATTATCACACCATTACGGCAACCCATTACATTCGTCCGTTTAGTTATATTGGTATCGGTTACTGTATTTTGCGTGTCGATAAAAAGCATAATTTGTGCAACGCCAGCTGGTCGGAGTTTTATGTTGCTATCAAAGTCGACGGTAAATATCAGTCCAATGTTTTCAGCATAGGCATCGAGTTGGACAACAACCTGTTTCATCCCAAAATAGAATTCACCGACCCCGATACCTTGCAATTTTGCATAACCCAATCCGAAGCTCGTTTCTGGTATTGTGAGTTCGACCAGTTTGCACTGCATGGAAGCGCAACTGAAAGGGATGCTGAACTTTTTGATAAGTACGAAGGACATCCCGCAGAATTAATCCGGGATGCAGCCACAGACGAAGAGGTAAAGAAATTTATCCTTAATAAGCATCTTTGGATATCCACCACCATTGACGCCGGAGACTTAGACGAAGAAGAGCGGAAAGTACTGTTCGATACTTATGGGATGTCTGCCGACGAATACGAAGACCCGCAGGATTTAAACCAGATTATTGCGGAAATGTATTTTGAAACCAATATAGACGATTTCAGAAATGAGTACTAAAATTAAAATAGGCGATATTGTCAAGGCTAAATTCGGAGCAGTTGTATTCAGTGGTAATGGTGGTAACTTCAATATCCTACCGCATGGAGTTGTCACCGACATTGTTCCTAATGAAAATGACAACACCAAAACAATAAAGGTGAAAATCGTATTTCAGCAAGCAGACGAAATCCCATATAAAGAAGAAGATCTGGAAGTCATTTCTTCCACACACTTAGTCAAACCATCAACAACATAATCCTATGGCAAAGAAAATAGATTATACCAAGCATATTTGGGAAGGATGGACCGTTCAGGATTTTATCAACGACCTCAATCTTTCCATGAGTATGATAATGGGTGAACAAAGTTGGCAAAAGCCATTTAAAAACCGCGAGGAAATAAAGAAGTGGTGCATGGATCACCAGCCGTATTATAAAAAATACATACCCGGTGTTGTCGACCACTTCTGTCAGCAATACAATATTGCCGCCTGATAATGTTATAATAATACCTATTTTACACGAAAAGAGGGAGCTACAAGAAATTTGTACTCCCTCTTTTGTTTTCCTGCATTATTTATACAGTTATTTCGCCGGACGCTATAATATACCTGGCTAAAAGTCCATTTATATTATTCAAGTATACACACTTACGGCCGACTACCGAACTGTACGGGCACGGTTGCTGGAATATTATTCCGTTATCATTGCAATACTGGTAATAAGCACTTACCGCATCGTCATAATGGTTATTCATCTTAATAAAATATTATTGATTTATAATCCATACCATGCCTCGCCACACCTTGCCCTGAAATGCCGGACCATACCTTAATATTATTTCCGTATACCAAAGTTATTATTTCCTGCGATATAATAACAAAAAAACATCCTTAAAAACACATTCTCCAAACTTTTCAAAACCGGATCACTTAGTCTTAATCAGTAGCAACCGGTTCAACATAATAATTATACCCATGCAACCAACAGGAAACAAAAGAATAATACACTCCTTCAAAGGAGTGCGTATCAGGCAGACACGTAAACTCATAGGCAATGCCGAAAAGAAGAAATTTATTCGCGGTCCCAAAGACCGTAAAATAGACCGGGCCATGAAGCGCGGCGAAAAGCACCTTTTCAAAAAATACTTAGCACAATCAATACAAGAAGAATTATGAATATTTATCCCACACGTACCTATACAGAAGTTGTACGGGTCGAAATTCGCAACCTTAAAACAAGGGAAATGCGCTCCGTAAGTTTCTGCCATACCACGCTTCAGGAAGTTATCAGACATGTAGACAGAACCCTCGAAGTTAGGTATTCTGGAATAAAAGTAAGAGTGAACATCCGCAAAAGCGATAGGGTAAAGCGCTGGACAGACCAGAAAAACAGGACTGTCTTCATCAGGGATTTGGACACAGCGCTTGCCCAGATCACCGAAGGAATATCCGTTCTCGAATGGAAAGATCATAAAAACACTAACCAACAAATAAAAGAATGATTATAGGAAATGAAATACAACACATCCGCGAACATATACTCGGTATACTTCTGCAAGTCCTCAAAACCAACAAACGCTATATCAACACCTATTTTGTAAACCAGAAGCACAGGATCGGAAATGTAGATGACGATGCAATGTTCCGTAAACTTATAAAAGTCACGAACCCCGAAATGGGAATTGTTACTGTAACCGACCTGTTCATTGGTAACAAAAAAGTTGTTTGTGACGGCTTTTCCATAGATGACGGCAAAGACTTCACATGTGCAGTCGAATTGTTTTCCGTGGATGATTTATATGCCATACTAAAATGGATGCAGTGGCGCGGTTTGCTCGATGATATATTAAAGGTTGCCTATTGCTTCTCCTGCGGTTCGCTGGGTATTCACAAACTGGCCTATGTCCAGGCACACGAAGGAAATAAGTTCGTTGAATACTATGATAAAGAAGATAACGAGATATGGTGTACCAAATGCCAGAAGTATACAAGCATTGCCTACTTCAACCATGTGGATGCACCCGACAAATTAGTCGACAACTGGTTTGCCTCCGCATCTATACCGTTGCTCGAAGACATTACAGGATTAAACGCAAAAACAGACTTCCCCAAAGACAAGGAAAACAAAGCATTCCTTGCCAAATGCAAACAAGCATGGAATGTGCTGGATGTTGACAGAAAGCGTCAGATTTGGGCGCAGTACCGCGATATTTAAACAGATTACCAACCAATAAACAGATAAATATGGAAGAAGATGGAAGAATAGCAACCCTGAATATGCCATATATGGGATACCGAAAAATAGAACTAATCCGGGAAATTGGCTATAAATGGTTAGTTAGAATTTGCGATAGCGGACTCGAAATGGAAGTATATGAAGACGACTTCGTCATCGATTGATATCGCAACTATTGAAGAGCCTCTGAAGCCCGACAAAGACGGAATATTCAGAGGCGACAACGCCCGGAAAATACTCCGGTATCTGCTCGAAGAAATCGACTATCGCGACGGATATTCATCCCGGTATATGATAGGAGCCGGTTGTCCCGAGCAGAATAAATACCCTGACACAAAAGGGTATTATAAGGATATAAGCGGTGTTTGGGTTGCTTTCGACAATAGAGGCAATGAGTGTTTTGTAGAAGAATTCAAATCAGAAGAAATTGCCCTCAGCTGGATTAATAATGAATTTGATGTAGTATAAACAAATAAAAATAATTATGAATGTAAAATCATATACCGATGGCTATTACAAGTTCTTTACGATGGAAATAGACCATCTGAAAAAAGAATCCGATATGCTCGTCGATGCTATCGGCGAAGTAGACGGCTTCCTCTCTCAGCCGGATGTCCGGGAAGTATTTCCACCCTGCATAATTTCTCAGTTTGAAGAACATAAGAAGAAATTATCGCAGAGACACGAAGAGGTAAGAGTCACCCGTCAAATTACCAGCACTTTCGTCCATGCGCTTCGGGTTATCGACCAGCATGCACCACAAAAATGAGTAAGCTAATCATATTCCCGCAGTTTTCGCCCTTGCCGCCATGCACCGATACGGCCAATGTCGTTGAAAACATACGAAACTGGATCGAGCGCGGAAAAGAAGAAACGTTGACGCTCTATTGTCGTCCCGACAATTCCGAAATAGGATACCGTTTCGCCCGGGATGAAGATTTTCTCGAAACAATCGAGCAGGAACAAACCATCCTGCGACGTAAGCTGAAGATAATTTTCACAAGACATGCTCATACTACAAGTCCCTCTTGGTACCCGCTTCATTTTACCACCCGTAAAATAACAGCAGAGATACACTACAACGGTGCAGTACACCAATACAAGAATGACAACCAACTACGGTTGTTCCTAAAAGCCAATACGATATGAAAATTTATAAAAGCGAAAAGCATCGCGGCAAACAAATATTTTGCCTCATGCACTGGGAACTCGATATGCGATCCTTTCAGGTAGACGATAAAATGGTACTATTCATTCAGGACTCAGGGCAGGGGAAATGTTATATCCATCCCGATTGGCAAGCCATGATTAAAGGAATTGAAGACAAGTTCATCGCCTTCCTTAATGAAGAACCATTCTCGTGGGAAGTATCATTCATCGATGATATTACGGCAACCATTCAAAATCTTATCGAATCTGGAGAAATTGAATATACATCCCCAACTTATTAAACACTACAGATGGAAACAAAGAAAATAAGGATTACCACCGAAGTTGAAATTCAGTACAACCCTGATATGGTAAGCATGGGCAACATTGTGAGTGAGTTAGATTACGATATTAATGTCTCCGATAGCCATGCTGACGTAGCAACAATCACAAATAAAGAAATAATAGAATGGCATTAAACATATCCGTCACCCAGCTAAACTACTTATTTGGAATTTAAACAATAACAATATGAAAACAGAAAACGAAAGCCCCGATTTAGCGATGTTCAATGCAGCAGTCTCATTAGAACAAAAAGTAGTCGCCCAACGCGCCATTCTTTGCGAATCCATAATCGCCTACCTCTTAACTAAACCCGAAAAGACATTAACACTATATCCGGACGAGGGTACAATAAAAGACCTGCTGAAAGAACATAAGTTCGAACGTCCGGCAATTAGCATAATTATCGAACCCGATG
>PPYE01073212.1_pt1 | contig 12640 bp, 9 predicted proteins | sample 1559881 | NCBI WGS metagenome assembly PPYE01 (sample SAMN08240022, study PRJNA423297) | Human gut metagenome, whole genome shotgun sequencing project.
GAGGAACACCGAGATTCAACACTAACATGCGGTAGATGGTGCTCAACATCTCTGTTTTTGTTTTCTCAAGGGCAGCAGGTTTAGCACCTTGCGCAGCGAGATCACGCAGTTGAAGCCCCTGTTCACGAAGTTTCAGGACGATCAGACCTGCCATACGGGAAGTATTTTCACTACTGTTGGTTTCCGGCATCACATCTTTGGGAACAAGCCCGTATTTACTGACGATATCGGCTACGCCGGTAAATGTTCCACCGTCACTCAAAGGATTGCGGAAGAGCCATTCCACCATTTTATCATCCATCGGCTTACTGCTGGTGTCGATAATACCTTGCAGAAAGAGATTAGCTTTCTCCAGCTGATCGAAGAAGAAAGGATAAGTTTGCGAAAATTCGAAAGAACCGAGGTTATGCTTGGCGATCGCTTTGGCACGCATCACATTCAAACCTGTAAAAAGCCAGCAACGGCCGGAAGATTTCTGATCGGTGATACCTTTGGAAGGCACTTTGATGGAGAAATGTGTGTCCATCCCTTTCAGGTTATCCTGATTGAGAGCCAGTTTACGAATGTCGTTGCTACCGATAGCGTTGCGGATAGCCTTGTCAGTAGGAGTGTTTGCGTAACTCTGCTTGATTTGTTGCATCATGGAGTCGCTGATGCCTCCTTTCACTTCTTGCGCTTGTGTAGAATAAGAAAAAGGAAAAACATCATATTCCGCAAAAATACGATTCTTTTTTAGATTTATTATCTAAGAACTTCAAAACTAATCAAAATAAAAGAGTTTTCTTTGCAGTCGAATTCCTCACAGAGAAATTATGAAGAAATATATAATAGGAATATTGATGATGCTTCCATCCATCAATATGATGTCAGCCGCGGCTGACAGTACGGCAGTAAAGAGCGATGAACTGCAAAGGTCTACAACTTCTATCAGTGATACTACTCCTACAGATATTGAAGGCATCCCGTCAGATACCATTCCTGCCCTTTCAAAGCGCGAGTTGCGCCGCCAGCGTGTAGCAAAACGAAATTTGCACTATAACATATTAGGTGGTCCCAGCTACACGCCGGATTTTGGTTTACTGGTGGGCGGTAGCGCACTGATGACATTCCGGATGAATCCGAGTGATACCACCCAACGACGTTCGGTAGTGCCGATGGCCATTGCCTTGATGTTCAAAGGCGGCTTGAACCTGATGACAAAACCACAGCTCTTTTTTAAAGGCGACCGCTTCCGTATCTTCGGAACTTTCTCATATAAAAATACAATCGAAAATTTTTATGGCATCGGATATTCCACTAATAAAGATTATGAACGTGGAGAAGATACCAGTGAATACCGTTATAGCGGCATCCAAGTAAACCCCTGGTTCCTGTTCCGTCTGGGAGAAAGCAATATTTTTGCAGGTCCCCAAGTCGATTTGAACTATGATAAAATTACCAAACCGGCTGCCGGAATGGTTAATGAGCCCTCATATATAGCGGCAGGAGGAACAGAACACGGATACAAAAATTTCAGTTCCGGACTTGGTTTCCTGCTGACGTATGACACACGTGATATTCCTGCAAATGCATATAGCGGAACCTACCTCGACTTTCGGGGAATGATGTATAACAAGGTATTCGGCAGCGATAATAACTTTTACCGTTTGGAAATCGACTACCGCCAATACAAAACAGTAGGACGCCGCAAAGTGATAGCCTGGACAGTGCAAAGCAAAAACGCATTCGGAGATGTACTGGGTAAAAAAGATGTTAAGTCATATAGGATATGTAGCCTGGGGAGGATGCGGATTCATGGGACCCACTCCAGGCAAGATAGAAGGTGTGCTTCCCAACCTCGGATTAGGGTTACGCGTTGAAGTTCAACCCCGTATGAATGTACGCCTTGACTTCGGCAGAGACATGGTGAACAAGCAGAATTTGTTCTACTTCAACATGACAGAAGCCTTTTGACGCCATTTACGCGACAAATTGTGCACAAATTACAAGAAAGATTGTAAAATAGATAATAAAAGACTGCACATAAATGAAATTAATCCTTATATTTGCGCAAGCTATAACACAGCAAGAGCAAATAATAGGATTTTTTTATGAAGCAATTTATATGTTTTTTTTCGGGGTTATTACTTCTGTTCGTCTCTACCACTCGTGTAGTTGCACAAGAAGTGTCTGACTATTCTCAACTAAGTGAAGAAGATTATACTAAAATAGTACTTCCCCCTCTATCCGTTTTATTCGAAAATGCCAAGAACAGCCCCATTTATGAGATGGCGGACGTAAAGGCGAGAATCGAGCGCAAATTACTCCAAAAAGAGAAATGGTCATTTCTGGGTTTCTTCAGTCTACGGGGAAGCTATCAATACGGAATGTTCGGCAATGAGTCCACCTATACGGACGTGGCACTCGCCCCATACCTCACCTACTCCACCCAGGCACAAAATGGCTACACAGTAGGTGCCGGTCTAAGCATCCCCTTAGACGACCTATTCGACCTCAAGGGTAAAATCAGCCGGCAAAGGCTCACATTACGCAGTGCAGAATTGGAACGGGAAGTGAAGTACGACGAAATCAAGAAGAATATTATTGAGATGTATGCGATGGCTACCTCACAGATAAGAGTACTTAAAATGAGAAGTGAAAGTTTGGTACTTGCTAATGTGCAATATGAAATTTCTGAAAAGAATTTTGCCAACGGAACCATAGAATCTTCCGACTTGGCCGTAGATAAAGAAAGGCAGTCAACTGCACGTGAGGCATATGAGAATAGCAAGTTTGAATTGACAAAGAGCTTAATGATACTTGAGGTTATTTCACGTACTCCCATCATAAGAAAATAAAAAAACTAAGATATGAACTTCATCATTTCTATCATACGGACCCTCTTTCGCCACCGTTGGCTAATACTGGTAGGGACCGCTATCTTCACGTTACTCGTCTTCTACTATACGCGTCACATGCAAGGTGGATACGACGTGAAAGCAACACTTTATACCGGAGTAGCCTCGGGATACAACTTGGAAAGCGATAAACGCACAGACTGGGCGACAGTACAAAATTCGATGGACAACCTGATAAGTATCATGCAAGCCGAGAGCACCCTGAAAAGAGTATTCCTGCGATTATTTGCCCGTGTACTTATCCAGGGAAATCCGGACAATGACAACGACGGAGTCACCCCATCCAGCTACAATTACACCTATAACCACTTAAAAAACAGTCCGCATGGACCGGAAATATTAAAGCTGATCGACAAATCGAGCGAAGATAAAACAGTTGCCAATCTGGAAGCATATATGCGTCCGAAAAAAGGTAACTACATCTATGAAATGTTCTACTACAATCACCCTTTCTATAGCTACAACGCTTTGAAAAACATCAAAGTGCAACGCCGGCTCACGAGTGATTTGCTGGACATCAGCTATACTTCCGGCGATCCCGGCATAGCCTACAACACGGTAAGCATCCTGATGGACGAATTTGTGGAAGAATACCGCCGTATTCGCTACGGAGAAACAGACAAAGTCATCAAATACTTTGAGGAAGAGTTGAAACGCATCGGCAAAAAACTCAACTCGGAGGAAGACGACCTGACCAAGTACAACGTAGAAAAACGTATCATCAACTATCTGGACGAAACCAAAGAAATCGCGGCCATCAGTAAAGAATTCGAGCTGCGGGAACAAGATGCACTTTTTGCATACAACAGTACCAAGTCGATGCTCGAAGAACTGGAGAAGCACATGGACAGCAATGCCAAGCAAGTGCTCAAGAATATGGAATTTGTGGACAAATTAAGAGAAGCATCCAATATCACCAGCAAAATCTCGGAAGTGGAAGCAATGAGCGACTCCAAACAAAAAGATACCGGATCTCTGACAGGTGACAAAAAACGGTTGAGCGAACTTAAACAAGAATTAAATGATTTAACCACTTCCTACGTAAGTCATAAATACACCAAAGAAGGTGCCAGCCGGACCAATATCATCGACCAATGGCTGGAACAAACCCTGTTGTTTGAAAAAGCTAAGGCCGAACTACTAATTGTACAAAATGCCCGTCAGGAATTGAACGACCGCTACGTTTTTTTCGCCCCTGTAGGTACCACCATCAAACAAAAAGAACGCTCCATCAACTTTACGGAGCGCAGTTACCTGACCGTGTTACAGAGCTACAACGAAGCCCTGTTGAGAAAGAAAAATCTGGAAATGACTTCTGCTACATTGAAAGTGCTCAATGAACCGACCTATCCGATTGCATCCAATTCAACCAACCGCAAGCAGATTGTCATTGCCGCCTGCATAGGTAGTTTTCTGATAATCATCGCTCTATTATTATTAATCGAGATTCTTGACAGAACGTTGCGTGATGCAAACCGAACCAAACGAGTGACCGGATTTAAGGTAATAGGAGCCGTTCCCAGCCCCTCCTCTTCCCGTTATGGCGGACTAGCCAAAACCTACGTCCAACTTTCCATCAAAGAATTGAGCAACTCCATACTCCGCTTCCTGACGAAGCGGAAATCCCCCGGAGTATTTATCATCAACCTGTTCAGTACCAGCGAAAACTCCGGTGAAGACATCGTTGGAAATCTGATCTGCGGATATATGCAAAGCCGGATGTTAAATACGAGATTCATCACGTATGGAGAAGATTTTAACACAGATTCTACTCAATACCTGCTTGCAAAAAACATTACCGATTTTTATACCCTGCAAGGAGAAGACATACTGATCGTTGCCTATCCGCCATTGTCGTCAAGCAATATCCCGACTGCACTGTTGCACGACGCTAATGTCAACATTTTGGTCAGCCCAGCAGACCGCGGATGGAAAACCATCGACAAACAACTTTGCGAACAGCTCACGACACAAATGGGTAAAACGGATGTTCCGTTCTGTGTGTGCCTGACCAACGCCAAGCGTGAGGCAGTGGAAGATTTCACCGGACAACTTCCGCCATATACCTTATTACGCAGAGTCAGCTATCGTTTCAGCCAATTGTCACTTACAGAAAAAATCATATTCAATCTAAGTAGAAAAGCGAAAGAGACTGAAGAAGACGATGACGAATAATAAGATAGTGACTTTCCATATCCTGCTTGCTTTACAATTTGTGTTGGTTGCAGCAGGAATGTTAGTAAATATCAAGGTAGGGTTATTCTCTATGATCATTATCTTGTCATTTACTACTATCTGTTTGATACAACTTAACAATGATGAACAAACCAACTGGAAAGCAGGTCAAAACATCATGACCTATATGTTCACAATCTGGTTGTGCTTCTATCTTCTCGAAATTCTTAATCCCAACAACGTGCTGGCAGCATGGAACATCAACCTTACACCTTATGCGCTGATACCTTTAATATGCGCCTTTGTTGTTCCGCTCGTTGTCCGCACAAAAAAAGACATCGAGCTGCTATTAATCATCTGGTCGGTATTCGTCCTCGTCTTTACGATAAAAGGTTACTGGCAAAAAAACTATGGTTTCAGCTCCAAAGACCTCTATTTCCTGCACGTGCTGGGCGGATGGCGTACACATATCATCTGGTCGGGTATCCGCTATTTTTCCTGCTTCTCCGACGCAGCAAACTACGGAGTACATGCCGCCATGTCCGCTGTAGTCTTTGCCATCTCCGCCTTCTTTGTGGAGTCCAAATGGCTACGCATTTACTTCCTCTGCATCGCCGTCGGGGGACTTTACGGAATGGGGATTTCGGGAACCCGTGCAGCTATGGGAGTCATCATGGGAGGAATGTTGATGATAACCGTCATTGCCAAAAATTGGAAAGCGTTATTGGCAGGTATATTCATATCCATCAGCGTTTTCGTGTTCTTCAGTTATACCAATATCGGAAGCGGGAACCAATATATCCACAAGATGCGCTCCTCTTTCCATCCGTCCGAAGACGCTTCCTACCAGGTGCGTGTCGAAAACCGGCAAAGAATGAAAGAGTTGATGGCAAAGAAACCGTTAGGCTACGGCATTGGACTCTCCAAAGCCGGTAACTTCGATTCACGAGAGCAAATGCCCTACCCTCCCGACTCATGGCTAGTCAGCGTATGGGTGGAAACGGGAATTGTGGGACTGATACTCTACCTTTCCATACACGGCATTCTCTTTGCCTGGTGCTCCTGGATACTCATGTTTAAAGTACGCAACAAAGGCCTGCGTGGACTTATCGCGGCATGGCTTTGTATGGATGCCGGATTTTTTATCGCCACTTATGTCAACGACATTATGCAGTATCCCAACCAGTTGCCCGTATACATAGGCTTTGCACTCTGTTTTGCAGCTCCACATATCGACAAGCGCATCAGTGAAAAAAAAGAAGAAAGCGAAGAAAAAGAACGGCAGCTATCTAATAACGAAATCAACGAACAAGAATGACAAACAATAGTCCCGACATATCATTTATTACCATCTGTTACAACGGGTTCAAAGACACCTGTGAACTGATAGAATCACTGCACAAAAAGCTGAAGTCTGTGAGCTATGAAATCATAGTGGTAGACAATGCTTCACGCGAAGATGAAGCAGCCAAAATACACGAATTATACCCAACGGTTATCAGCATCCGCAGCAATGAGAACGGAGGTTTTTCCGGTGGCAACAACATTGGCATCCGTGCAGCAAAAGGCAAATACATTTTCCTTATCAATAACGATACCTATATCGAATCCGATGAAATCGCCTACCTGGTGGAACGATTGGAAAGTCGTCCGGAAATCGGGGGCGTGTCTCCTAAAATACGTTTCGCCTTTCCGCCGCAACACATACAGTTTGCAGGATTTACCCCGCTGACAAAGATAACATTGCGCAACAATATGCTGGGCTTCGACTGTCCCGATGACGGAAGTTACGATACCCCCCATCCTACCCCCTATCTACACGGGGCAGCCATGATTATCAAACGCGAAGTGATCGAAAAAATCGGAATAATGCCGGAAATCTTCTTCCTTTATTACGAAGAACTCGACTGGAGCACAAGTATGACCCGTGCCGGCTACGAGCTATGGTATGAGCCGCGTTGCACTGTTTTTCATAAAGAAAGCCAAAGCACCGGTCAACTAAGCAAACTACGCACCTATTTCCTGACACGAAATCGCCTGCTCTATGCCCGCCGTAATATGAAAGGCATGGAACGATTAATGTCCGTACTTTACCAGAGCACCATTGCAGCCGGCAAAAACAGTCTGTCATTTGCTTTCAAAGGCCGTTTCGACCTGTTTTGTGCCACCTATTATGGAGTCTGCACAGGGCTATTCATGTCTTCATCAGATACTAACAATAGCACACTTAAAAAACTCTAGATACTATGAACATTATTGACTGGATTCTCTACATTCCCCTGGTATTTTGCGTATGCTACCTATTACTATACGCTATTGCCTCCAAGTTTTACCGGGCTCCCCAATACCCCGAAGCCCGTACGCTCCGACGCATCGTCGTGCTCTTTCCCGCCTACAAGGAAGACCGCGTGATTGTTGCTTCCATACAGAGCTTTCTTGAACAGGATTATCCGAAGGAACTCTATGAGATCATAGTCATTTCCGATCAGATGCGACCGGAAACAAACGACGCTCTGGCAGCCCTTCCCATCCGCCTGTTGATGGCAAATTACAAGGAAAGTTCGAAAGCCAAAGCACTGGCAATGGCCATGGATTCCATTGATACAAATGCATTCGACATTGTAGTCATCATGGATGCCGACAACATGACCACGCCCGATTTCCTGTCTACCATCAACCGTGTTTTTGACAGCGGCATAAAATCCGTACAGGCGCACCGGACAGGAAAGAATCTGAACACAGACATTTCCGTGCTCGACAGCGCCAGCGAAGAAATAAACAATGGATTCTTCCGCAGCGGACATAACGCTGTAGGACTTTCTGCCGGGCTATCCGGTTCGGGAATGGCATTCGAAGCAGAATGGTTTCATCAGAACGTGAAATATCTCCAGACAGCAGGTGAAGACAAAGAATTGGAAGCCATGCTCCTGCAACAGCGCATCTATACCGTTTATCTGCCCGACCTGCTTGTGTTTGACGAGAAAACACAAAAGAAAGAGGCTATCAGTAACCAGCGCAAACGCTGGATAGCAGCACAATTCGGTGCACTCCGCGCTTCGCTGCCTCACCTACCCAAAGCATTTTTGCAAGGAAATTTCGACTATTGCGACAAGATATGTCAATGGATGCTTCCGCCACGGTTGATTCAGTTGGCAGGAGTATTCGGCTTGACCTTCGTCTTTACCGTTATCGGCCTTATATTGAGCCTATGCAATGGCAGCAACGAATGGATGATAGCCATCAAATGGTGGATATTGTCGGCTGCACAAGTAGCGGCCATGACGCTACCCGTACCGGGCGGCAGACTATTTACCAAACAGGTAGGGAAAGCAATCACCCAAATGCCTATGCTGGCAGTTACTATGATCGGTAATTTATTTAAATTGAAAGGAGCCAATAAAAAGTTTATCCATACGGAGCATGGTGAACACCATAAATAAAAATCAAACATAACAAGAAAATAACAATGAAAATCGCTATTGAAGCCCAACGAATTTTCCGCACTAATAAACACGGAATGGATTTCGTTGCTCTTGAAACTATCCGGGAATTGCAAAAAATAGACCATGAGAACGAATATTTCATTTTCGTTGCTCCTGGTGAAGACAGATGCTTGGAAGAATCGGAAAATGTGCATATTATCGAACTAAAATGCCCCACTTACCCCCTTTGGGAACAAGTGGCTCTTCCACGCGCAGTAAAAAAAATCATGCCCGATTTATTGCACTGCACAAGCAATACTGCCCCATTGCAATGTCCCGTACCATTAATACTAACACTACACGACATTATTTATTTAGAAAAACGTTATTCTTCCAGCTTCACCTGGTATCAGGAAATGGGATGGTTTTACCGCCGGATGGTAGTACCACGCGTATTGGCCAACTGCGAGAAAATTATTACAGTCTCGCAATTTGAGCGTGAACGAATCCTTGACGTGCTGCATCTGCCGGAAGAACAATTAGTAGCCGTGTACAACGGTTTCAATAGTCATTTCCATGTACAACCCAAAGCTCCGGAGATCACCCGAAAATATATTGATGCAGACAATTATCTATTTTTTCTGGGAAACACCGACCCTAAGAAGAACACTCCCAGAGTGCTGAAAGCATATAGCGACTATCTGAAACAATCCACCCAAAAGTTGCCATTGCTCATTGCCGACCTCAAGGGAGATGTTATCGACCGGATATTGGAAGAAGAAAATATTACAGAAGTCAAGAGTTATATCCACGCTCCGGGATACATTGCGAATACCGACCTTGCAGCACTCTATTGCGGTGCATTCGCATTCCTTTATCCATCGCTTCGCGAGAGTTTCGGCATCCCGATGCTGGAGGCAATGGCTTGCGGAACGCCCATCATTGCGGGAAACACATCAGCCATGCCCGAAATTGCAGGCGAGGGAGCTTTACTGGCAGATCCGTTCAACTCCAATGATATTACAAAAAAAATACTGCAACTGGAAAATGACCAGACACTCTATCAGCAACAAGTGGAATATGGCATACAACGTAGCCAGTTGTTTTCATGGCGGAATACGGCAGAATCGCTGCTGAAAATATATAAAGAATTTGCCAAGTAAAATACCAAAAAGCAATAACTAAATCAAAAAGAGAATGTGTCAAAACTTCCCTTTTTAACGAAATCACCTTCGCCACAGATAGTTGTAGCGAAGGTGATTTTATCTAACCATCCCACTCGGCTTTCACCTCGAAACACGGACATGCCTTAATCCATTCTTCGGGTTCAATCTCTCCGTTTCCATTCAGATCGGGGCTCAAATCCCGATGTCCGCACACCCGGCAGCCGGGATAATCACGCAAGAGCGTAAGAATCAGTACGTGCATTGAATGAACCTGCCATTCGGTACGGGTATCGGCAGGATGACCGTGGCAGTCAAGTCCGCCCTCATAACAGATGCCAATACTGTTCTGGTTGTGTCCTTTTGCGTGCGCACCGATTCGTTCAATCTCACGGGTGGTCTTTATATCTCCATCAGCCTGCGTCAACTGTCCTCTCAACGAGAAAATCTCCGCGTGCATCTCTTTCACTTTCGAGCTAAGGTCGAAATAATCCTTCAATACTTTCTCCAACTGCTGCATCAGAAAAGTATACTGGTCTTTCACTAGTTCGCTGAACTCTTTCACTTCTTGCGCCATCATCTGGCGCTTCTTGCGGCTACTACCCAGAAAAGGCAGAATCGTCATGATGATTTCGATAATTTTATCTAACATTTTAATAGATTGAGATGATAAGTTAATAAATTGAGAACAGAGTCAATCAAAGCGGTTTATGCTGCCGGATCCGGAGCTTCTCCTCCACCGCTACCACCACCGGGTTCTCCCCCATCGCCTTTACCATCATCATCGGAGCCGTCACCGCCGTTTCCTCCGGCAACGGACTTCTTCTCCGTATACAATTCGAACATCATGTTATTATCCCCGCCACGAGTAGTTGCCGTGCTGTCATTGGCAAGACGCAATGAGTTGTCGACTTTGAAACGGAGATTGATGCGAGTGATATTTTTCACCGTACAATCCTTTTCCTGTTCCACACCCGGACAGGTCAGCGTGGTATAAAAAATACCCAGTCCATCCACTTTCACCTTATTCCCTGCCACAAGCACTTTTTTCATCGCACGGACAAAGGATTTCATCACATGCGACACGTCTTCCACCGAAAGCGACCCGATAGACTCGATTTCCTGTGCCAGTGAATCGATTGAATAGATTTTCGACTCCCCAGCCTTGGGCTTGAGAAGGTACATCATCGGTGATTTATCATCACCGAGCCGTTTTCTGCGCTTGTAGCGCACAACTGTAACTGTTGCCATAATATAACTTGTTTCTACGAAAAGAAGTACATTCTCCCTTTCTGTTGATGAAACAAAGATACGACAACACGTTGACGACTTGCCGGATTGCACCGGACTACACCGGATTATGCCGGATTAAAACGGATTACACCGAATTATACAAATTATACCGGAATATGTGGAAATATGTAGGAATATGTAAGATCATTCCCTAGTTTTCAATGACCCATTCTCCAATAGTTCGCGTACTACTGTCGAAATTAACTCCCACTTTAACGACTTTCCGATGATCTGCCTGATAAGGAATCGCATACTGCTTGCTATTGATCTGCGCCAACGCTTCTTCAGGAGTACCGTCTACTTTGAATTCGAATACATAGATAGCCTCCTGCATCTTTATCACAACATCAGCCCTGCCAACAGCGCTCTTCACTTCTACATCCACATATTGCCCCATCAGCCGGAACAGGAGGTAGAAGATGGTCTGATAGTGTTTCTCCTCCTTATTATTCATATCATTGGGGATAGAGGCGAAAAATGATTTGATCCGCTCCATACATTGATCCAGATTGCCGACCCGTAAGTCTTTGATAAACGATACTACATAAAATGTATTCTCGCGAGCAGGCAAATGCACATAAGCCGGCATTAATGATTCGATAAAGCCTTTCCGAACTTCTTTGTTAGGATAAGCCAATGTATAGATCTGAAAATCCCGGTCATACTCTTTGATAGTGAGATAACCGCTTTGGTAAAGTACCGGAAGCGGGTCTGTAATGACATTGGTAGGTGCATCAAACTGCTCGGCAGTCGCCGAAACACCATCCAGTTGACGAATATCGAAATCGCTTTGCTGCAAGATGTCTATCAGGAAAGTGGGAGTACCGGTAGAGAACCAGAAATTGGCATATTTCTTTTGAGCAAATGCATTAAACAAACTAAACGGATTGTAAATGTCTTCACTATTTTCACTGAAATGATACCCATCATACTGTTGCTTCAGATGCATAAACGCCTCATCATACGTTTCACCATTCGCCTCGGCCATCCTTCTTATATCTTCTTCCAACTGTGTACGCAATTCATTTTCCGTTATACCGCAAATGGCACTATAAGCATCTTGCATACTTATGTTCTGAAGATTGTTCAATTCACTAAAGATGCTCATCTGACTAAATTTACTGATACCGGTCAGAAAAAGAAAACGAAGATATTCTCCCTGCGCTTTCAACGGACTGAAAAAGTCGCGCATGATGCCACGTATTTCAGCTTGCAACTCCTCATTGTTGTTGCTATCCAACATAGGAGAATCATATTCGTCTACAAGTAACACAACCTGACGTCCGCTCTGCTCGTAAGCACGTTTGATAATACCTTTCAGACGGAGACTGAAAGTGTCTTCGCTCGTGTCGCATCCGTAAATTCGTTCCCATTCCACCAAGCGATTGTTGATAGCGGAGCGCAGCATCCCCGCATTCATATACTTACTGATACTGAAATCAATATGCAACACGGGATAAACCGTCCAGTCTTTCTCCAACTGTTCCATCACCAGACCCTTAAACAGGTCTTTTTTACCAGAGAAATAGGCTGCAAGAGTGGAAACTAACAGACTCTTTCCAAAGCGTCGGGGACGGCTAAGAAAACAAGCCTTAGCCGAATTAGCCAAACGATAAATCAACTCTGTCTTATCAATATACACACAATTATCATTGCGTAGTCTCTCGAAACTCTGTATCCCTATCGGATA
>PPYE01433496.1_pt1 | contig 12636 bp, 11 predicted proteins | sample 1559881 | NCBI WGS metagenome assembly PPYE01 (sample SAMN08240022, study PRJNA423297) | Human gut metagenome, whole genome shotgun sequencing project.
CAGCGGGACCTGCTGGCCCGGATGCGCACCGACTATGTCCACGAGCAGCAGGAGCGCTACCGCACCCAGCTCTCCCACCTGGCCGACGCCCTGGAGCACGCCTCCGGCGCGGACAAGGTCCGTCTCACCAAGCAGCAGAAAAAACTTCAGGACCAGAGCCGGGAGCTGCAGGCCTACGAGGAAAAAATCCACCACCTGGCCGACCAGAATATTGAACTTGATTTGGACGATGGGGTAAAATACAACTACGCATTGTTTGGGGATGTATTGGCTAAAATCAAATGAGAGGAGGCGGTCACTATGGCGATTCAATCTATCCGAATTAAGAATGTAATGGCATTTGGTTGCCAAAGCCAGGATGCTACTAAAAATAATATGGAAGGCGCATTTCAACTGTCCTTTTCCAGTGGTATCAATGTAATTATAGGAGAGAATGGAACCGGAAAAACATCTCTCTTAAAAATGATATACGCTGCCACACAGGAAAACGGCAATGAATTGAAAAAATCCAGTTACTTTAACAACTACTTTTCAAAAAATATAAGGTTCTCAGATTTTTTAAATAACTCTACCCAATTTTCTGCCATAGAGGTTGTAATCGATGGTGACAGCATAACCTTCAACCTATCGAGTAAGGAAATGATCATATCATGTCCTATCCACAAAAAGCAGACCCCAGCTGTTTTTATTCCGACCACTGAAATGCTCTCTCATTCTAATGGCTTTTTGGCATTAAACCAGAAATACCAAATGCCCTTTGACAAAACACAGGTAGATATTATTGTCAATGCTTCTCTGCCGGAGACCAGAGAGATGCCCGTCTATATGCAGACGATTCTTGGTAAAATCGGTACCGTCATCGATGGTGAGGTCATTCAGGAGGACGACGAGTTCTATGTGTTGAAAAAAGATGGCCGCAAGCTGCGCTTCTCCTTGGAAGCAGAGGGACTTCGCAAACTGGGCCTGTTGTGGAAACTCATCCGCAACGGTCTGTTGGAGCCTGGCACGATCCTGATTTGGGACGAGCCGGAGGCTAACCTGAACCCAGAGTTGTTCCCACTGGTGGCGGAAATTTTGCTGGAGCTGCAAAAGAACGGAATCCAAATTTTTGTAGCCACCCACAGCTATAACTTTGCCAAGTATCTGGAGATTCGCCGCACGGAAACCGAGCAAGTGCAGTTCCACAACCTCTACCACAGCGAACAGCCCGGCGTTATCGAGGCTTCCTCCGCCTATCGTATGGAGGATCTGCACTTCAACCACATCATGATGGCGGACAACAAATTGTTGGACGAGATCTACGATCTGTGAGGTGGATACGATGCCAGACAGATTGATAGAAGAAAACGGTCGATATGCTTTGGATTGCCACAATGCCATCTGGGCCACCAATCAGATCCACCCTGCCTACCAGCAGGCAAAGGTACGACTGAATGATGTGGACTTTGTTCTGGAAACAGAAGATCTTCTCATTTTGATGGAATACAAAAACGCCAATATTGACGGAGCTGCACTCCCGGAGGCCTTCAATCCACATGATGATAAGCGGGTAGATGTAATATGGAGAAAGTATTTTGATTCTCTCCACTACTTGGCATTAAAAGGCAAAACAAAACCCAAACACTATGTTTATATTTTAGAATATCCCAAGGGAGATGCAACGGCACGGAAACGACTGCGTATACGCATCAAAAAGGATCTGCCCTTTTCGCTGCACACAGTATTGGGCATCGAGCCAGAGGTTATTTCTGAGTTCTCGGTTCTCTCCATTCAGGAGTGGAACGAACATGAGCTCTACGGGAAATTTCCTCTCATCCCCGTTGCTACATAAGGAAGGAGTCCACCATGTCCATCGAATCTATTCAGTACGCTTTGACGGAGCGTTTTGCCGCACCTTTGCCGGAATTTTATCGGCGCCGTATTATCTTTTGGCAGGACGAGGAGCGGGAATTTGAGGCCATGGTGGACGAGCTGGATCTGCCGGGTGTGGAGATCGTCAAGCTCACCGGCTCCAACAACTTTGAGGCCAAGAAGCTGCTGCTCCACGACGACCTCACCAGCGATTTCCTCATCTACAACCCCTTCTCCTATGAAAACTCCAAGGACAACTGGCTGCGAGACATTGAGTTGTTCAGCGAGGAATACCGGGCGGACTATATTTCCATGCTCATGAGTGAGCTAAATGTGGCCTCCGGCCCCGCCATGCGCAAGACAGTCAAACTCTACACCAAGTTTCTGGACAACAAGGAGCGCAAAGGCAAGCTACAGAAAATCGGCCGCAGTTACGAGACGCCCATCCAGTTCCACATCAATGTGATGGCCGTCCTGGCCGGTGTCCCCGGCGGATCGGCCCAGGATGTCTTTATCTCCGTGCTCTCCCACGGGCTGGATGAGGAAACCAACACACCTATTTCCAACATCAAAAAGTTCGGCAACATCGACGCTTTCTGGCAGTTGGTACGCAAATATACAGGCTATCAATACGAAGAAGAAAACCCTCTGGGCCTCTTTGCAGCCCATGTGCTGCTGACGGCCCTGTCCCAGACCATGAGCGCCAGTGTATTCAAGGGACTGGAGCGATTCCTCTCGGAGTCCAACAAGGCTTACTGCTACAGCATGGTCCATGAGTGGCAGAACCGGGAAGACCATTCCGCCCTGTTGGAGCTCTGCCGCAGCGTGGAGCAGGAACTGCAACTGCCCACCCGCTTTGATAAGCAGGAGATCGAAACCCTGCTCACAGGCGACATCTTCCCCGCTATCCACGAGAGCATCCTGAAGCGGTTTTATGACGAGATCTCTGGCCAGGTGGTGAAAACTGACCTGATACTGAAAACGGTAGAGAACCGCCGCACCTCCGGCTGGTATGAGATGTTTTCTGATTACTACGAGTGCCTCTACCATGTGGCCCGGATGCAGAACTTCTACCAGGAGCATGCGGGTGGGTTCCACATTGTGGAGCCGAAGACAATCTGGAAACTCTATACGGAGCAGGGCTACCAGATGGACAGCGATTACCGCCAGTTCCATCTCCACTTTGGGAATTCCCTGAAGGATAGCAACGCCGTACTGGAGGACAAACTGAAGCACGCCGCCGAGTATGTGGAATCGCTTTATAAAAACTGGTTCCTGGGAGGACTGACCTCCTGCTGGACCAACGCCGTTTCTGATGATCTTGCCTCTCTGGGTTATGTATCCGAGATTCGTAGACAGCGGGATTTCTATGCCCACTATGTCCGCCCATTGGCAGGAAAAACGACCCGCGCCTTTGTCATCATCTCCGACGCCCTGCGCTATGAGGCGGCGGCGGAACTCAGTGAAACACTGGTTCGCTCCACCAAGGGTACAGCAAAACTGGAATCCATGCAGGCGATTTTCCCCTCCATCACCAAGTTCGGTATGGCCGCGCTGCTTCCTGCTCAACGGCTGGGGGTGACTGAGGACATGGAGGTTCTGGCGGACGGTATGCCTACCCGTTCCACGGCGGAGCGGGAAAAAATCCTTTGTGCCGCAAATCCGAAAAGTGTGGCCGTCCAGTACACCGATATTCTGAATATGAAGCGGGCAGAGCGCCGGGAACTGGTCAGCGGCAAGGATGTGGTCTATATCTACCACAACACCATTGACGCTATCGGCGACAAGGCCGTCACCGAGCAAAAAGTCTTTGAAGCCTGCGAGGACACGGTTCAGGAGCTCTCCAATCTGCTCCGCATCGTGGTCAACGATATGCAGGGTACCGATGTTTTCATCACAGCAGATCACGGATTCCTCTACACATACAGTCCCCTTTCTGAAAGCGACAAGCTCAGCAGGGATGCTTTTGACGGAACAATTTTTGAACTGGGACGGCGCTATGGGCTGACTGCCCCTGATACAACCGCCAGTTACCTGCTCCCGATCCAACTTTCGGGGGTATTGGATGGCACACCGGTCAAGGGATATGCCCCGCAGGACTCCACCCGCATCAAGGTCAAAGGTGGCGGCGAGAACTATGTCCACGGTGGGATCAGCCTGCAGGAGATGGTGGTTCCGGTCATCGCTTTTAAGAACCTGAGAACCAGCAGCAAACAGTTTGTGGAACTCTCCAATGCGCAGGTGGGACTGCTCAGTGAGAGCCGGAAGGTCACGAATCTCATCTTTTCTCTGGACTTTTTCCAGAAGCAGCCTGTCAGCGATAAGGTACAGCCTTGTACTTACACGGTTTATATGACAGATGATGAGGATAAGGTTGTCAGCGACCGCCAGACCATCATTGCGGACCGTACCAGCAGCAACGCCTCTGAGCGGGTATTCCGGATGCGCTTTAATCTCAAGGCGGGCAGCTACGACCGGAATAAACTCTATCGTCTGGTGATCACCAACGGGACGGATGTACCGGAGGAGATAGAGTTCCATATCGATATTGCTATGGCCGACGATTTCGGTTTTGATTTGTAAGGAGATCCACCATGGAAGAGCGGAAATTTGGCAACGAAACAGATGACACCAACTTGGTCATCGACCAAAAACTGCGGCAATACTTTGACGGTCGGATCGTCCGAAAAGATTTGACCAAGTCCATCAAAGAGGGAGCGAATGTCCCCGTCTATGTGCTGGAGTTTCTTCTCGGACAATACTGTAGTTCAGATGACGAGGATATCATTGAGAAGGGCGTCCAGAATGTGAAGCGCATCCTGTCCGACAATTTCGTGCGCCCGGACGAGTCTCAAAAGGTGCTCTCCATGCTGCGGGAACGAGGCAGTTTTACGGTGATCGACCGGCTCACGGTCAAGCTGAACATCAAATATGACCGCTATGAGGCCGACTTCTCCAATCTTGGAATCAAGAGCATCCCAATCGCAGCAGAGTATGTATCCCAGTATGACCGGCTGCTCTGTGGTGGAATCTGGTGTATTGTGCAGTTGGACTATGAGTTCTGCGAAGAGGACAAGCATAACTCACCTATTCAGATTCGTAAGGTCACTCCGATCCAGATGCCTCACATTGATCTGGCTGAGATCAAGCAGGGACGGAAACATTTTACCAAGGACGAATGGATCACCATTCTGCTCCGTTCAACCGGCATGGAAGCGGACAAGTTTACCGAGCGGGAAAAATGGCTCCTGCTGGCCCGGATGCTTCCTCTGGTGGAAAATAACTTCAACCTCTGCGAGTTGGGGCCTCGGAGTACAGGCAAGTCCCATCTGTTCAAGGAGATCTCCCCGAACAGCATTCTGGTTTCCGGCGGACAGACCACAGTGGCCAATCTCTTTTATAACATGGGAACCAAAACCGTAGGACTGGTGGGGCTGTGGGACTGTGTCGCCTTCGACGAGGTAGCTGGCATCACCTTCAAAGACAAAGACGGCGTACAGATCATGAAGGACTACATGGCCTCCGGCTCCTTTGCCCGCGGCAAAGAGGAGAAGGCTGCCAGTGCCTCCATGGCTTTTGTGGGCAACATCAATCAGAGCGTGGATGTGCTACTGAAAACCTCCCATCTTTTTGAGCCCTTCCCCGACGCTATGGCCTACGACACCGCATTTCTGGATCGTATGCACTGTTATGTGCCCGGTTGGGAGATTCCCAAGTATCGTCCTGATTTCTTTACCAACGACTACGGCTTTATCACCGACTATCTGGCAGAGTTTATGCGGGAGATGCGAAAGGAGCCCTGGGGCGATGCCTGTGACCGATATTTTCGCTTTGGCAGCAATCTCAATCAGAGAGACACGATTGCCGTCCGCAAAATGGTTTCCGGGTTCACAAAACTGATCTATCCTGACGGTGAGTTCTCCCGTGATGATATGGAGGAGATCCTGACCTATGCTCTGGAGATGCGGCGCAGAGTCAAGGAGCAACTGAAAAAGATCGGCGGTATGGAGTTCTATGATGTAAATTTCTCCTATATTGATAACGAAACTTTTGAAGAGCGCTTCGTGTCGGTGCCGGAGCAGGGCGGCGGAAAACTCATTCCAGAGGGCATGGCAAATCCCGGAACAGTCTATACCGTCTCCCGTGCCAAGTCTGGCATGGTAGGGGTCTATCGGCTGGAAACCCAGATGCTTCCTGGTAACGGAAAATTTGAACGTACTGGTCTGGGCAGTGACAGAGAGGCCAAGGAGGCCACAAATACCGCCTTTAACTACCTCAAAGCCAACGGTGGTGGGATCTCCCGTTCTATCAGCACAACCCAGAAGGACTACATCATCAACTATCAGGACCTCAACGGCATTGGAATGACAAAATCTCTGGCGTTGCCCACGGTCATTGCAATCGCATCCGCTGCCCTCAACAAGCCCACACTCAGCAGTCTTGCAGTTTTGGGAGAGATCAGCATCAGCGGTGCTATTACCAAAGTGGATGAACTGGCCAATGTGCTCCAGGTTTGTCTGGACAGCGGGGCAAAGAAAATTCTGCTCCCGATTACTTCTGCTGCGGATCTGGGAACTGTACCTCCTGACTTAATGGGGGCGTTCAGCATTATCTTCTATACCTCTGCGCAGGAAGCTGTATTCAAGGCACTGGGTGTAGAGTAACTGCGATAAAATACTTACCTTTCATCTTGTCCTCCCTTGTTAAGTTCCGGTACAATGGGGCCAAAGTGAGGAGGAGATCATATGAATGGACTATCTTTTATCCGCCGGCGGTGCAACTTAAGCCAAGGGCAGTTGGCTGCAAAACTGGGCGTTACCCGCCAGGCCATCAATCTGTGGGAGAACCGACGGGAACCGCTGCCGAAGGCCCGTAAGGAGCAGCTCAGTCAGTTTTTTGGCCTGGAGCCAGAGCTGTTTGATGAGATCAACCAGAAACAGGAGGATGCCCTGCTCCATCGCCCCTGCTTCCTGTACCGGGACGATGACGGGCACGATTACTTCCTGTTTCGGGAGAATCCGCTGAGGCATGTCGGCTGTCTGCTGAGTGAGAAAGCTGGCCAGCCGTTTACCCAGGATGAGCAGATGGTTCTGGACCGCCGGGAACTGGAAGAGATGCTGGACATTCTGCGTGAGGCGGTGTTCCCGAAGGACCGTTCCCGGTGGACCGCATGGGACTCCAATGTGGCTATGAACCGGATGCGCTGCATCCTGGGTGGCATGACGGACGCTCTGGAGGCCATCCAAAAGCGGCCTAAAGAGCGGAAGATGGACTGCTTCTATCTGATGATGCAGGTGGAGTTGGCCTTGGCGCTGACCTTTGGAGGCATCGGCGAGGATGACCTTCCCGGCCAGACGCCAGGTGTCCAACTGGGGCTGGATTGTGAATACATCTCCAGCCTGGCCGTGGGATTTCGAGATTGGCTGGACAAGCGTGCCCAGATGTCCGATAACTTGCTTACTCAATAGCATAAGCAGCAGGAAAGGAGGCCAAACCTATGGCGATTCGTTGTCCCCACTGCGGCAGTCCCGTGATGATCCGAGGCAGCCGATGGGAGTGCGGCTACTGCGGTGACTTCGGCAGCATTTCCTCCCTCCATCCCTCGGAGAAGGCCAAGTTGATGCGGGCGGCCACGCCCACCGTCCAGGTTACCATCACGGTGACAGATACCTCCGACGAGGAGGCTCCCCACAAATTTTCCCGAAGTGAGCTGGAGGATATGGTACGCCGGTGGGACTTCGACGAAAACGAGTGGGCCTGCCGGGACCTGCTCATTGCCGCTTTTCCGGAGGCGGTTCGCTTCTGGACGGCAGAGGAGCTTTCCAACATGGACACCATGGACCTCCTAAACGCGGTGGAGGAGAAAGGCCCAGAATCGGCCATTGACATGATGAAGTTGCTGCTGGATACGGTGGGAGACAAACTGCAAGAAAAGGAGGTTGCCTATCAGTTTTTGGGCTGGGACATGGACAGCCTCCTGCGGGATCAATTTGTCCAGGGGCCGCTGCTACAGCGGCTAAAAACCGATGACCGTCTGGCTAAGCAAATTTTCCGGTGTGCCTGCTGGGATACCGGCCAGAAGATGCTGTATGAGGCCTGCGACTGGTTTGGAGAATCAGCACTGAAAGAACATCTTCGAACGCTTTTAACGGAAAACCCTTATTTCGACGGATTTGACTAAACAAACCAGTCCGGCCTGTGGCAATTTACAGACCGGACTGTTTTTCATTCTGGCTCCTCCTCAGATACGAACCGAGCGCCCGTCCTCCTGGCTCGACAGGAGAATGAGCGCTCGCTTTCGTCGTTGTGCAGTTCTATTGAGAGCCTCCATGCCAGTTCAAATCCGGCGATAAAACTGTCCAGGGAGGTCAGTTCTATGATCGAGTCCTGGGCGTCGATGATCCGCAGCACCAACTTGCGCTCCGGCTTTGCCAGCGCCTCAATCAACGCTTTGTGGCACGCCTCCACTTCGTTCTCCTGCTCGGAAAGCTCCGGTGGGGTATAGAAGCAGTCATACAGTCCCTTGAGCAGTTCATTTTCCATTGTCATCGCCTCCTTGCGACACAAACATATACCACACCTCCCGCAGAATATCCATTAGAATTTCAGGAGGTTATCCAGAATGTCTGCCGCTTGCCGCAACTCCTCCCGAGACGCTTCGGCGGGTGTGTTCTCGCCCTTGGCAGTTGGGCAGGCCAGGTAGGGGGCATAGTTCTGCCGCGTCATTGCGGTTCTGAAGTGGCCCAGCATCTGTGATACCTTTTTGGCGTCCATCCCATTTTGCAGAGACAGGACGGCGCAGGTGTGCCGTAGATCTACGAACCTGATGTGATCCAGCCCAGCCTCTTGGATGATCTCATCGTGTAGCCGACGCACCATCTGGGGCGAGTAGGGCCGCTGGGTGGCCGGGTGCATGAACATGAGAGGACTTCCCGGGTGCTTGGCATGTTCCAGGCGCAGGAGCTCTACGACTTCTTCCGTCAGAGTGACAGTTCTTGTATCGTCTCCGTATTCCACCAGCTCTCGCCGCTCCACCGAGCGTTTCTCAGTGATGGTCAGCATCCGCTCCTTTGTGTCCAGGTCGCTCCACTTCAGGGCAATCAGTTCTCCCTGCCGAAGTCCCGCTGTCAGCGCCAGCAGGAACATGGGGAGGTGACCCAACCGCTCCGCCGCGTCCAGATAGTCCTCTACTTCTGCCGGCGTCAGCACATTGGCGCTGACCTTCTTGGGCTTGGAGTAGTGAAACGCTCGGGCGGGGTTTTCCACTATCAGCCCCTCCCGGATTGCCTGGTCCAGACATTGCTGAAGAAGCCGGTGGATGTGTCGCATGGTATGTTCCCCCAGTCCTGGATACTCAGGGCTTTCCGGACGGTGGCCGCCAAAGCGCCTGCGCTCCTCCAGGAAATCTTCCACCTGCTCCACGGTCAATTCAGAGAGCTGGATCTCCCCAAGTCCAGGGAGAATGTGGTTCTTGAAGATGTAGCCATGAGCTGCGTAAGTGGTCGGACGGCTCTGGGGCTTGTCATAGACCTTCTGCCAGCGGAGAATGTACTCTCTCAGCGTCATATCCCCACCTCCCTGCACTGGCGCTGCAGGTTCCGGAAGGCCACCCACGGCAAGCCCGCCTGTTTCAGAATCCGCTTGTGCAGGTAGTAGAACTCGTGGAGCTGATATGGCGCTCCGGTCTTGGGGTTGAGGAACACATAGCCGCCGGTTTCCGGTATTCGTTCCAGAAGATGCTCCGCCCTGCTGTTGAGGGTCAGCAGCCGCTGTCCCTTGAGGATGTACCGGCAGCGGATATGAAAATCGGCCCACGACAAGGTGATAAGTTCACATTGCCGCAGGCCGCTGGAGAGTCCTGTGTAGACGAGAGGGAGTGCGCCCAGTTGTTCCGCCGCATTCAGATACCGCTGGAGCTGCCCCAGGCGCAAGGGAGCAGTTTTATACGCTTCTGCTTGCGGTTCCCGGCAGAGCCGCACCGGGTTATAGGGAATGTGCTGGTCACGGGCTGCCTCATCCATGCATCGCCGCAGGAGCAGATGGACGCACCAGACACTTCTGGTGCTGAGTCCCTGGTTCTGAAGGCTGTTATAGAAGCTGGTGACGGTGCCTTCTGACAGCTCCGCCAGCCGAATATCCCCGATTTCGGGGAGAATGTGGCGGTAGATCAGGTTGCGGTATCCGCCCACGGTGCTGCCGCTCCATCTGCCCTGGTTCTCGCAGAACCAGCGGTCGCACCACTGGCCTACCGTATAGCTATTTCCTTTCTGCATGTCGTCGCCTCCTTTTGGCAAACGAACAATACCACAGAAAGAGAGAAATAGCCACTACTTTATCGCCCTGTGTAAGCCTCTGTTGTCTTTTGTACGGCGGCATGGTAGAATGAAATAACTTTGGGGAGACAGCCGTTGATTTGCGAGGAGACGGGCTGCGCTCAGACTGCCGGTGGGACGGGCTTTATTCTTTGTTTATGCGACGCAATTCCTGCGCCCCTCCATTGAGGTGATCCAGCCTGCCATTGCCCCTCAAACCGGGCGGAACATCTTTTAATACACAGAATCCAATCCCACACAAATCCCAAAAGGCGAAAGGTTTTCTTGAAACAAGCAGGGCAAAAGAGTGTTAAAGAGAAATTGCTCAAGCAGAGGAAAGGGCCAAAGAGGACGGAAGAGTGCCGGCTGAAGGTTCCGACACACATTTGGGAGCAAGATGCCGGGAGTTCGAGTCTCCCCACTCGGACCAACTAAGGTTGCTGAAAAAGATGCAACCCCTGAAACCCTTGCTGCGGCAAGGGTTTCAGCCGTTTCAGAGGACAAAATCGAGCACCAGACGAGATGGAGATGCAAAAGGCCATTTTCGTGATGTGGGGTGATTCGAACCTCTGAGCAAAGAGAAAACAGCGAGAGAAGCCCCCGCTGGTAGTTCAAATCGAACTGCCAACGGGGGCTTCTCTCTTTTTATTACATTATTACATAGCTGTTTCAGTTGGTGGTATTGCTTGCTTTGTCCTTGGTTCCTTGGTGGTCTTGGTAATAGCTTTCTGACATGGTTTTGGATATACTTGCGTTGCAAAACGAGGAAAGGAGAGCAGACCATGGCAGACAAGAAAAACCTATGCGCTCAAATCGACATCGCCCTGCACAACCGGGTAACAGAAGAAAAAGACCGCCTGGAGATGACCACCAGCCAGTACATCGCAGCACTGCTCACTGAATACTACAAGATGAAAGATGAGAATGGAGGAATTAACATGACAGGCAGCAGAACGATGGCATTCCAGATTCCCGAGGAACTTTTCCAGCGCATCAAGACCCACCTGGCCAGAGAAACGGCTCGGACCGGCGTAAAGCTCACCCAGCGGGACTTCGTCCTGGGCCTGATCGAGCAGGCGCTGGCGGAAGCCGAAGCCAGCCTGGCCCCACAGGAGGACCCTGAGAGCACCGAGGAAGCCCCGGAGGACAACGGAGCCGCCGGTACCACCCCAGACGCCAGCGAGGCCAGCACGGAGGCGGAGAGGGGCACAGCGGACATCGAACAATAACACAAGGCGTCAAAGCAAGGGGCCGGAGGACACATCTCAAGCAGATGCGTCCTCCGGCCCCTTTTTTGTTTTTCCTAGAAGGGGGGTGAACATGATACAAACGTCAGAAAAAACTCGTTTTACAGAGGCTGAAATGGCCACTGTCCGAGACACGGACCTTCCAGATCTGCTGGTCTCCCTGGGCTACCAGGTGAAGCGGATCGGCAGGTACTACACCACGCAGGAGATGGACAGCATCCGGATCAAGGACAGACGTACCTGGTTCCGCTACTCAGAGGGCATCGGCGGAGATGCCATCACATTCCTCCAGCGGTTCTATAACAAAAGTTTCCCGGAGGCCGTGGAGTACCTGCTGACCTGGCATGGCCGCGCCCGTGACTCTCCCCCGGTGAGCACTCCGCGGCAGACCAAGGAAAAGGAGGAAAAGGTCCCCTTTACCCTCCCCCCTGCCAACGTGGATCACCGCAGGGTGTTTGCCTATCTCCGCAAGCGTGGGATCGCACCCCAAGTGATCCGGGGCTTTGTGGAGGCTGGATTGCTGTACGAGGACGCCCAACATCACAACTGTGTCTTTGTTGGCCGGGACCAATCAGGAGCGCCGGTATTTGCCAATCAACGAGGAACCTATGATTGGAACGGCAGCAGCTTTAAGGGGGATGTCCCAGGCAGCAATAAGGACATCGCATTTCGACTTTACTGCAGCAAGAAGCATGATGCAGTTCTTGTCTTTGAGGCCCCAATCGACCTGATGAGCTTCTGCACCCTGCACCGGAAAGTAACCTCCAACGCGGTGGCACTGTGTGGGCTGTACGAAGGAGGACTGCGGACCTATCTGCGAGACAACCCACACATACGCAGGATTATTCTGTGCCTGGATAACGATGAACATGGTCGGCAGGCAACCCAAAAGCTCCGAGAAATGTTCTCCGCAGAGGACTATGAGGTGTCTCAACAACTTCCTCCACAGGGAAAGGATTGGAATGAGTATCTGCTGCAACGAAATGTGCTCCGGGAAAGGGGGTGACAATTTCCAAAAGAAGAAATAACAATATGATTTCCGGCAAATCAAAAGAAAAATTGTTGTAGGAGGAATCCAGTATGAAACGCATTTTGACCACGATGTGCGCCCTGACCCTGCTCCTGGCGGCATCTGTCCCTGCTCTGGCCGTTGAACCGGAGCAGAGTGCCAGTTACTACCCCACATCGGTGGAGGAGTATATGGAGGGAGACAGCCCCAGGATCAA
>PPYE01663106.1_pt1 | contig 12636 bp, 10 predicted proteins | sample 1559881 | NCBI WGS metagenome assembly PPYE01 (sample SAMN08240022, study PRJNA423297) | Human gut metagenome, whole genome shotgun sequencing project.
GTTGATTTTCCTTGCAATACACAAAGGATTGCTGCGTCAAATCGCCTTGTCTGGCGAAAAAATCCTTCGCTGTTGGGCATATTTCCAATTTTCAAACTAGGCCCAGAGGGTTCTTGCTTCGGATGCCGGACCGGCTCAGCCGGCCAGCGCCACCTCCTGGCCGGAGCCGTCGGTGCCGGCGGCGGTCAGGCGGTCCACGGTGTACCAGGCGGCGGTGCTGTTGTGGTCGCCCAAGTTCTCATACACCTGGATGGAGACGCTGCCGTCCTCGTTGGTCTGAGCGGCGGAGGTCAGATTTTGGTTGTCCTGTGCACTGTTGTTTTCCTGATAGAAGCGCAAGGCCAGGTCGGCCAGCTCCTGGTTGCTGTAAAACTGGAATGTGTCGGACCCCTGCTCAGAGACGTAGGTGAGGTGCTCTGTGGCGCCGTCCGCCCAATACAGGGTGACCGTGTCCCCGTTGCGGCTCACGGTGCAGGAACTGGTGTTGTCCGCCGCGCCCATGGAAAAGACGGCCTCTGTTCCGGCTATGGAGTATGTAAATCCCACGCCGGTCCCATCCTCCAAGCTGGCCGTCCGGCCTGTGGCGCCGCCCTCGTCAAAGAAGTAATACTGTCCGCCGTCAGACAGCCAGGTGCCGGGCGTGAACGCGGCGTCCTCAGTGGGCGAAGCCGAGGGCGTTTCCGAAGATGTGTTGCCCGAGGCGGCGGGCGGCTGTGCGGACGCGGTTTGAATCATATGGCGCAAGAATCATGCGTATATGGAGCGCTGCATTCCCTGGGATTCTCCATATTTTCAGGCTGTCGAAAAAGCCCTCCTGCAAGGAGTTCCGCCGTCATCTCCGTGCTAAGAGCCGCCGCTTCGCGGCGGTTGCACTCCGAAACGCGCCTGCGGGCGCAGGCAGACGGCGGAATAAAATTCAATCCTGTCATTTCCGAGGACATGCGCCTCAGAAATGACACCTCTCACGAAATTTTGACCGATAATTTTCGGGTTCCCAGAAAACCATTTATGGTTTTCTGGGAGAGGAGGAGCAGCGGAGGAAACGAGCATTCGGGTTTACCCGGATGCGAGCGATCCGCAGCTTGCAACGACGACATCGAGGTCAAAATTTCGTGCAGCCCCATTCGAAAAAGTGGCTTTTGTCACTTTTTCGACGGTCTCTCCATATTTTATTTGCAGTTTAAGAACAACAAAGAAAAATGTGTTATGATACCAGATGCAAGAAGGAGGCGGTGGGAATGACCATCAAAAAACGCCTGTTCTGCTCCAATATTCTGATGATTGCAGTCCCCGCGGCCATTGCGGCTTTGATCGGACTGGTGTGCCTGGGGCTGCTCTGGTTTATCCTCCACGGCGGAGGGGGCATGCACCTGGAGGATGGGGAGGACTTTTCCCGGCTCGGACGGAGCGTCACCAGGCAGCTTCAGGGCTGTCTGGCCGACGACCCGGACACATGGACCGGCCGGATAGGGGGGCTGGAGTCCATGACGGAGTCCGGGGCGCTCCGCATCGTCGTGGTGCGGGACGGCGTCCCTGCATACGCCGCGGGTGAGGAGCGGCCGGGCGACAGCCGGCTGGCCCAGGCCGCGGACGGCGTTGGTGAGACCGAGGTGCTCGTCTCGGCCGGGGAGCGCAGCATTTACCGGACCAGCGGAGAATACCAAGGCGGCACCTGGGCCCTGTATCTGTTCGGGACCAGTCAGGGCCGTCTGGACAGCGGGCTGAGAGTCGCGCTTGTGCTGGCGGCCATCGGGGTGATTTTTGTGGTGTTTCTCACCGTCCTGATGACCAACCGCTTTCTCACCCGGTTTGTGGTCCGCAAGATCGAAGAGCCCCTTGACCTGCTGAGCGAAGGGGCCCGCAGGCTGGGGGAGGGCGATCTGGACTTCCGAATCGCCTATGCCGGGAAGGACGAGTTTGCGCCGGTGTGCGGCGCGTTTAACGAGATGGCCGCCCGGCTGAAAGAATCGGTGGAGCGCACCCGCCGGGACGAGGAGAGCCGGAAGGAGCTGCTGGAGGGCATCTCCCACGACCTGCGCTCCCCTCTGACCTCCATCCGGGCCTATGTGGAGGGCCTGCTGGACGGAGTGGCCCAGACCGAGGAGAGCAAGCAGCGGTACCTGCGCACCATCCGCACCAAGGCGGAGGACATCGACCGGCTGGTGTCTCAGCTCTTTCTCTACTCCAAGCTGGATCTGGAGGGGGCCCCCATGGAGATGCGCCCCATCCGCCTGGACGAGTTTGTCGCCGGATTTGTGGAGGAGGCCGCCCTGGACAGCCGGACACGCGGGCTGGAGATCACGGCGGAGCAGCTGGCCCCGGTGACCGTCTCCGCCGACCCTGAACAGCTGCGCCGGGTGCTCTCCAACATTCTGGAAAACAGCATCAAATATAAGGCCAAGGAGACGGGACGCCTCCGGATCACGCTGGAGGAGAGCGGCCGCCTGACCCTGGCCGATGACGGTCCGGGAGTGCCGGAGGAGGCCCTGCCCAAGCTGTTCGACGTCTTTTACCGCAGCGACCCGGCCCGGAAAAACCCCGCCGGGGGCAGCGGCCTGGGACTGGCCATCGCCGCCAAGGCGGTGCAGGGCATGGGCGGGACCATCCGGGCCCGCAGCGGCCCACACGGGGGACTGGCCATTGAGATCACACTTTCAAAGGAGGAAGCCTGCAATGCAGAAAATCCTGATCGTTGAGGATGACGGAGACATCGCCGCTATCGAGCGGGATTACCTGGAGCTGAACAACTATCAGGTGGAGATCGCCGCGGACGGACTTGCGGGACTGGAGCGGGGGCTCCATGGGGACTTTGACCTGATCCTGCTGGACCTGATGCTGCCGGGCATGGATGGGTTCTCCGTCTGCCGCCGTCTGCGGGAGGAGACCGACATTCCCATCCTCATGGTGACCGCCCGGCGGGAGGACATTGACAAGATTCGGGGCCTGGGCCTTGGGGCGGACGACTACATTGAAAAGCCCTTTTCCCCCAGTGTCCTGGTGGCCCGGGTCCGCGCCCACCTGGCCCGGTACCAGCGCCTGACCGGTGGGCAGCAGAGGGCGAAGCCGGAGCTTCAGGTGGGCGGCGTGCGCCTGAACACGGAGACCCGGCGGGTCTTTGTGGACGGACGGGAGGTGGAACTGAAAAACCGAGAATATGAGCTGCTCTGCTTTCTGATGCTCCATCTGGACATGGTGTTCAGCCGGGAGGAGCTGTACGAAAGGATCTGGGGGTTGGAGGCCATGGGAGACAACGCCACCGTGGCGGTCCATATCAATCGGATTCGGGAAAAGATCGAGCCGGACCCCAGCCGCCCCCGGTATATTCAGACGGTGTGGGGCGCGGGCTACCGGTTTAAAGGACAATAACAGGGAAGAAGGCAAGTGGAAATGTGGCTCCTTTTTGCAGCCGGCTCCGCATTTTTTGCGGGCGTAACGGCAGTTTTGGCCAAGTGCGGCATCCAAAAGACGGACTCCACGGTGGCCACCGCGATCCGAACCATCGTCGTTCTGATCTTTGCATGGATGATGGTATTTTTGGTGGGGTCCCAGGAGCAGATTCAAACCATAGACCGGACGACGCTCTTGTTTCTGATCCTGTCCGGCCTGGCCACCGGCGCTTCCTGGCTGTGCTATTTTAGGGCGCTTCAAATCGGCGACATCAACAAGGTAGTGCCCATCGACAAATCCAGCACCGTGCTCACCATCCTGCTGGCGTTCCTCCTGCTGGGAGAGCCCATCGGCCTGTTCCAGGGGATCGGGGTGGTGCTGATCGGCGCGGGCACCTTCCTGATGATCGAGAAGAAGCAGCAGAAAGGCCCACGCGGGGGCTCTGGGAAGGGCTGGATGCTCTGCGCCTTCGGCTCCGCTATGTTTGCCAGCCTCACCGCCATTCTGGGCAAGGTGGGTATCCAGGGGGTGGAGTCCAACCTGGGGACCGCCATCCGTACCGGGGTGGTGCTGGTCATGGCCTGGGTCATGGTGCTGGTGACGGGAAAGACCAGAGAAGTGCGGCAGGTGCCCGGGCGGGAGCTGGCCATGATCTGTCTGTCCGGCGTCGCCACCGGCGCCTCCTGGCTGTGCTATTACCATGCCCTTCAGGACGGCCCCGCCAGCGTGGTGGCCCCCATCGACAAGCTGAGCATTCTGGTCACTGTGGCCTTCTCCTACCTGGTGTTCCATGAGCGGCTGACCCGCCGCTCCGGCCTTGGGCTGGTCCTGATCGTGGCCGGGACGCTGGCCATGCTGATATGATGAGGCAAGCGGCGGGGCTGGGCCCGCCGCTTTTGTCTCAATTCATTCATAAAGATGCCTCCTTGGTCTGAAGACGGAATTTGTCGGCAATTTGCCCCGCCTTTAAATATGATGACAATATACCCCAGGAAAATGAGAAAACCATGAGGATCAAATGAGGTTTTTTCACCGGATTCTCATTTTTCTCCGTTAAGATAGAGCGCATATCAATCAAGGAGGTGAACGCGTATGCGTGTTTTGGTGATTGAAGACGATGCGGCGCTGAATGGCATCCTGGCCAAACGTCTGGCGGAGGAGGGGCACTCCGTGGATTGCTGCTTTGACGGTCGGGACGGCCTGGACTATGCGGAGGCGGCGGACTATGACTGCATCGTCCTGGACTGGATGCTCCCCAAAATGGACGGGCTGACGCTGCTGCGCAGGCTGCGGGGCGGGGGAAACCACGCCAACGTCCTGCTGCTCACGGCCAAGGATTCCATCGAGGACCGGGTGGCCGGGCTGGACGCCGGGGCGGACGACTATCTGGTGAAGCCCTTCTCCTTTGACGAGCTGTTGGCCCGGGTCCGGGCCCTGCTCCGCCGCCAGAGCGAGGTGCGAAGCCCTGTATTAAAGCTGGATGATCTGGTGATGGACACGGCCAGCAAAACCGTCCAGCGGGGCGGGAAAAAGCTGCTGCTGACCTCCAAGGAGTACGCCCTGCTGGAGTATTTGCTGCGCCACCAGGGGCAGACCCTGACCCGCTCCCAGATCTCCGACCACGTCTGGAACTTCGACTTTGACTACGACTCCAATATTGTGGACGTGTACATCCGGTACCTGCGCAACAAGGTGGACAAGCCCTTTCCCAACAAGCTGATCCACACCGTCCGGGGCTTTGGCTATGTGATGAGGTGCGGCGATGCGTAAGGTATCCATCCGCATTCAAATCATGCTCTGGTACACCCTGCTCACGGCGATCTTGCTGGCGGTATCCCTGCCGGTCCTGTACGGCGCCATGGCGGGGTCCCTGCGGCGGGACCAGGAGGCGTACCTCCGCTCGGCGGCGGGCCAGCTGGCCTCTCACATCGAGTGGGAGGACGGGGACTTGAAGCTCCTCAACGACTTGGACCTGCCTGCCGGGACCCAGTATCTGCTCACCACGGAATCGGGCGGCAGAGTGGTGTCCAGCGAAAACGCCTGGGCGGGCGCGCCTTCCTTTCGGCCGGACGAAGTCTATCTGGCGTCCAACGGGAACGGGGACCAGCTCTACCTGGATCAGGAGTTGGAGCTGGAAGGGGGAGAAAAAATCCGGATCCGGGTCTCCCGCTCCAACGGCACGGTGGAGCGGTCCCTGGACCAGCTCCAACTGGTGATGCTGCTGGCCGTCCCCGCTTTTCTGGCGCTGGCAGTCTTCGGCAGCTACTTCCTGGCCAAGCTGGCCCTGCGTCCCATCGACCGCATTACCGAAACGGCGGTATCTCTGGGGGCCGGGAATCTGTCCCAGCGGATTACAGGCATCGAGAGCCGGGACGAGGTGGGGCGGCTGGCGGGGGCCTTTAACGGGATGCTGGCCCGCCTGGAGGACTCCTTCCAGCGGGAGAAGCAGTTCCCGCCCATGTCCCCGACCGGGAGACGGTGGAGCAGGCATCCGCCATTCTGACGGAGAGCCGGAGAATGCACAGCATCATCGCCCAGCTGCTGGCCCTGACCCGGGGCTATGAGGGAAAATACCGCCTGGAGCGGGAGAACATTTTTCTGCGGGATATGGTATCTGACGTACTGGCTGAACTGACAGAAGAAGCGGCGGCAAACGAGATCGACCTGGTCGAACAGGTGCCGGCCCGCATTCAGCTCTCCGCCGACCAGAGCCTGATGACCCAGCTGCTGCTGAACCTGGTTGAGAACGGGATCAAGTACGGAAAGAAAGGCGGCACCGTCGCGGTCAGCGCGCTGGAGCAGGACGGGCATATCCTTCTGACCATCCAGGACGACGGCATCGGGATCGGGGAAAAGGACCTGCCCCATATTTTTGACCGCTTTTACCGGGCGGATCAGGCCCGGGACCGCAGCGGCTCCGGGCTGGGGCTCTCCATCGTCAAATGGATCGTGGAGCTCCACGGCTGGACCATCCAGGCGGCCAGCGAACTGGGGAGAGGCGCCCGATTTACGATCCAAATATGAGGTGACAAAGACAGACGGCACTCGGTTTTCTCCGAGTGCCGTCTGTCTTTTATCATCAATGCCTCCGACGCCCTGTGTGATGCTGAACAACGGGCGGCTGCACAGGTTTCTGTTTCTCGGGCAGGAGCGTCAGAACCGCCAGAACAATGGCACTCACACAGAGTACCAGCAGGAGTTTTGAGGAAATCGTATTGCCGGAAAAGTTCATCATGGGATTGTACCAATCCAGGACGGCAAAGGTGAGAAAACAAAGTGAGAGAATGATGACCAGATTTGAAAGGATGGTTCGGATTTTCATGCTGTGGTCTCCTCCTTCGGTTCACAGATACAAATGCAGTCCGAGATGGTTTTGGATGGCTTATAGGAGTGGTTGACGTACTGATCTTCCAGGGTCATAAAGACCGTGTGGCCGCCGTCCATGTTGTAGGCCGCGGTGCAGCCCAGATCCTCAAAGACCTGCGCCAGCTCCGGGAGGCTCATTCCCCTGGAGTACCCGGACTGCCGTCCGTCCACCACCACAAAGCAGTAGTGCCCCGGCTCATAGTAACCCAGCGCGGTGCGGGGGTGGATCTTCTTGATATAGTCCCAGGTGTCAAAGGTTTTCAGGGCCTTTCCCCTTTCATCCAGCAGGCGGGGACCAAAGATCCAGGTCTGGAGGATTCCCTGCTCCAGCGCCGCCTCTGGGTCAAACTGATTGGGGCCGTATGTGACCATGGTCCCGTCCTGGTAGAGCACGCAGATGTCCTGGGTGGTGGGGTTATTGCGGTACACCGTCCCGTTGCGCACCAGCAGGCCGTTGCAGTGGCTCCGGTTGAAGCAGTAGGAGTCCCCGTTCATAGCCAGGATCGCGCCCACGCGGCGGCTCATGGTATCCAGATGCTCCCGGTAACCGTCGGGGTTATATTCTCCCCCGGCAAATTCAGTCTGAAAGGAGCTCAAATCCGCCAGATAGACGTCCGCCACATAGTAGGTTACGGTGTCGCTGCCGCTGCCCTGGGTGTGCCGGGAGATCTCCACGGAGAGGTTGGGGCTGGAATAAGTAGAATAGGTAGAGACCACGGTATCGGTAAAGTGCTCCGCAAACTTCTCCCGGAGGGTGAGCGGCTCAGCCGGTTGAGACACCGTCTCGGAGGAAGCTGTGTCCTGTTGGTGGGCGGATGGCTGAATGTTGTTCTGCACCTGAGGCAGCGGGGCGGAAGCTCCGCTCAGTCCCCGGATGGGCGCCTCATACAGAAGGTAGTAGTTGCCGAAGACCAGAAGGGCCGATGCCAGAATATCCGCCGCCAGAAACAGGGCAATGGACCGGCGGCCTCTGGCGGCCGGAGCAGGTTTCTTATGCGTGTACATGGATCGTGCGCTCCTCTTTTATGGGTTTCTTTTTCCGGAAGATCACCAGCGTCTGGACGGAAAAGCTGACTGCAAACAGGGTCATCTCGGTGATCAGCTTGGCGGCCGGCGCCGGCAGGCCCAGGGCGGTCAGACCGTGAAGCAGGACGCTGTTGGCGGTCAGAATCCCGGCGGCCAGCAGGACATACTGGGGCAGGTCCTGGGAGACCTGTCCGCCCCCGTGTAAAGACCAGATATTTGTTGAGCGAGTAGTTGAAGCAGGCGCTGACCAGCCGGGCGGCGATGTTGCTGCCCACAAGCCCCCAGGCCAGGGAGCGGGTGCCCCATGCAAACAGCAGGAACAGCAGGTAGTCCAGCAGAAAGCTGGCCAGAGAACTGGATGCGAATTTCAGCGCTGTTTTGCAGTGGGCCAATGCCTTTTCCATAAAAATCCCTCCTTTTGCTCCCAGTATACCGGCCTTCCATGAGATGAAAGTGAGAGAAAAATGAGTTTTTCTCATCATCCAGGACATAGAAGGCCGGCCCGGAGTCCTGAGTGGGCTCCGGGCCGGCGGGTCTGGCATTGTTCAGAAACAGGTGGGCGTCAGATATCCGGAATCCGCATTCCGGGGCCGAAGGAAGCGCTCCAGGCCAAAGGCGCACAGGCGCTCCGTCAGGACGGTGCCGGCAGACGCCAGCAGGACCACAGGGACTGTTCCGGGGAGAAGAGACGGCAGGGACAGGACAGCGTGAAACAGCAGGACGGCACAGAAAAATCCGACGGAGGCGGTGAGGAACAGGAAGCCCCGCAGAGAGGTCAGCGGGAGACAGGATTTCAGAAGTGCATCCACCTCCACCGCGCCGATGACCAGGTAGAGGGCCAGGGGGATCTGGCCGGCGGGGAGTCCCAGGACTCCGCCGCCCAGCAGCAGAACCGCCGATGCCAGCAGAATCGCCACAGCATTGGGCAGGGAGCGGCGCAGCACACAGGGCAGGAACCGCCCTGTAAGCGCTCTCCCATCGGGGACAAAGGACTGGAAGAAGGCGGGATACCCCTCGATAAACAGGTCGATCAGGGTCACCTGGATGGGGATGAGGGGGAAGGGGAGATCGGCCAGCACACAGAACAGGGAGAGCAGGATGGAGTAGATGGTCTTGACGAAGAACACCCCCGCCACCCGGGTCATGTTGTTGACCACCCGGCGGCCCTCCAGCAGGATGTTGGGCAGGACGGTGAAATCGGAGTCCAGCAGCACCACCTGGGCCGCCTGCTGGGCCGCCTGGCTGCCGTGGGCCATGGCGATGGAACAGTCGGCCTTCCGCATGGCCAGGATGTCGTTCACTCCGTCCCCGGTCATGGCTACCCGGTGGCCCTGGTCCTGAAAGGCCTGGACCAGCTGGCGCTTCTGCTCCGGGGAGACCCGGCCGAACACGGTGTATTGCTGGGCGGCCCGGAGCAGCTCGTCTTCGGTGTTCACCTGGCTCATGTCCACCCAGGAGGCGTCCTCCAGTCCGGCCTGGGCCGCCACGGCGGCAGCCGCCGCCGGGTGGTCGCCGGAGATGACCTTGATGCGGACCCCCTCCCGCCGGAAGTAGTCCAGGGTGTGGGCGACCCCGGGGCGGATGGGGTCGGAGAGGACCAGGGCGGCCAGAGCCGTCATTTCCGGGAGCGGGCCATCCGGATCGACGGGACAAGAGGTGGAAGCGATCATCAGCACCCGTTTGCCCCGCCGGATCTCCGCGCTCAGCTCCTCCGGAAGGCGCGTGCCGGTCATGCGGTCGGGCGCGCCCACCGCCAGAGTGCCCAGCTCCGGGAAGGTCACAGCGCTCCACTTCCGCTGGGAGGAGAAGGGAATTTTTCCGGTGGGCGTCTGGGGAATGTCCCGGTTGGGAAAGCAGGCCCGCATGGCCTGGAAAGTGGCGTTGTTGTCGTCAATGTGGGTCAGAAAGGCCCCCATCCAATCCGCCAGGGGAATGGGCAGGTCCTTTGTCAGCTGTACCACCTGCTCCACCCGCATGTCTCCCTGGGTGAGGGTGCCGGTCTTGTCCAGGCACAGCACGTCCACATGGGCCAGGCTCTCCAGGGAGAACAGGTTCTGCACCAGCACCCGGGATTTGGCCAGCTTGGCCACTCCCACCGCCAGACTGACGGTGATCAGCAGCACCAGCCCCTTGGGGAGCATCCCCAGCAGCCCGGTTGCGGTGGTGGTCACCGCGCCGAACAGCGGCGTCCCCCGCAGGACGTACGCCTGGAAAAACAGAAGCAGGCCCAGGGGCGGGATCAGAAAGCCGGTGAACCGGGTTACCTGACCCATGGAGGTCAGCAGCTCCGAGTGATCGGGTACGACCGCCCTGGCCTCCTGGGTGAGGCGGGTGGCGTAGTTGTCCACCCCGACCCGCTCCACCCGGGCCATGCAGGCCCCGGAGACCACCACGCTCCCGGAGAGCAGCTCCTCCCCAGGGGTTTTCCCCACCGGGACGGACTCCCCGGTGAGCAGGGACTCGTCGGTCTCGATCTCGCCGTCCAGGACCAGGGCGTCTGCCGGAATCTGTACCCCCCGCTCCAGCGTGAGCACGTCCCCCAGCACCAGCTCCTCCACCGGAAGCTCCCGTATTTCACCATCCCGCAGGACGCGGGCCTTTGGGGCGGTCAGCACGGCGATCTGCTCCACCAGCTTCTTGGCGTGGAGCTCCTGGACAATTCCAATGGCGGTGTTCAGGGCGATGATCAGGATAAACAGCAGGTTGGACCACGCCCCCACCAGGGCCAGGGCGGCGGCGATGAGGACATTGAACAGGTTGAACAGGGTGCATACATTTTCCCGGATGATCTGACCGGTGGACTTCGTGATGGGAGGGGGCGGGGTGTTGCCGCCCCCCATCTCCCGCAGGCGGCGGGCCTCCGCCTCGGTCAGACCGTGATATTGTGCGTTCATTTTCATCTGATTCGCCTCCTGACGGCTTTTGCAGGGACAATATACCGCCGGGGGCTAAACAGTTTTTAAACTGGAGATAACAATTTCTGAAAACAGGGCCCAACAGCTTTTTTGTTGAATGGCCACAAAGCGGCACATGAAAAAACAGGGAAGATATACGAAAATTTGAAATCTTAACGAGTTTTAAGGTTTAGAATGCGGTGAGTTAAGGTTCATCCCCTATACTGACAATCAGAAACACCGGTGTCCAGACCGCCGCTGCCGGTCTGAGAAAAAGGAAAGGGGAAACGTGTATGTACCTTGCACTTCTCGGTTTTGGTATGATCGTGGTCTTTATGGCCCTGATCATGGCCAAAAAGCTCAGTCCATTCACCTCGCTGATCTTGATTCCCATTGTATTCGGCCTGCTGGCCGGCTATAGCTGGGACACTCTGGAGTATGCCGCCAACGGCATCATCAATGTAGCCAGTACCTTTGCCATGATGACCTTCGCCATCCTCTACTTCGGCGTCATGCTCACCGCGGGCATGTTCGACCCCATGGTGGATGCGGTGGTCTCCTGGTGTAAGGGCGACCCCCTGAAGGTGCTGGTGGGCACTTCGGTGCTGGCCGCGTTCGTCTCTCTGGACGGCGACGGCACCACCACCGTCATGATCTGCTGCACCGCTATGCTCCCCATCTATGAGCGGCTGCGCATCAAGAAGATCTATCTGGCCACTCTGATCATTCTGCAAAACTGCATTATGAACCTGATCCCCTGGGGCGGTCCCACCGCCCGGGTCATGTCGGTGATGAATCTGGACGCCGGCGAGATCCTGGCCCCCCTGGTGCCCGGTATGATTTTAGGCGCTCTTTACTCTGTGGGAGTCGGTTACTACTTGGGCCTGAAGGAGCGCAAACGCCTGGGCGTCACTAAAAATGTGGAAATAGAAGTCGCCAAGGTGGAGCTCTCTGCGGAAGAGCGTGCCTGGAAGCGCCCCAAAATGATCTTTGTCAACCTGATCCTCACCGCGGCCATCATTGTGGCCCTGGTCATGGGCCTGGCCTCCTCTGAGATCCTGTTCGGCGTGGGCACGGCCATCGCCCTGCTGGTCAACTACCCCAACCAGAAGACCCAGCGGCAGGTCATCAGCTCGGTGGCCCCCGACATGATCAACGTGGTTATGATGGTGCTGGGCGCCGGCGTGCTTATGGGCGTGCTGGACGGTCCCGAGGGCGCGGGCATGTCCAATGCCATCGCGGAGTTCCTGGTCTCCATCATCCCCGAATCTCTGGGCAACTACTTCGCCGTCATCATCGCGATCATCAGCGCCCCCGGTACTTACCTGCTCAACAACGACGCCTTCTACTACGGGGTGCTGCCCCCGCTGGCCGCCACGGCCCAGGCCTACGGCTTTACCGACCTGCAGATCGGCTTCGCCGCTCTGATGGGACAGGCCTTCCACTTCCTGAGCCCCCTGGTCCCCTTCATCTACCTGCTGATGGACAAGACTGAGATCACCCTGGCCCAGTATCAGGGCTATATCTTCAAATGGTGCATCGGCATCTTTGTGATCTTCATGGCGATGGGCTTTGTCACGGGAAGCCTGGCGATTTTATAACCGGACAACCTTCTTTCGCACTCTCCCATATCCCTGACCGGACGGCCGGCGGGAGGCAGCTGCCTTCCGCCGGCAGCCCATCATAAAAAATGCAAGGGAAACAAAGCCTTGCTGTAAGAGCTTGAAAATAGGAGGAACCGATATGAAGATTCAAAAGCCCGCCGTGGCGGGGACGCTGGAGTCCAGTGACGCCCAGGTGACGGTGGAGCCCGGCGAGGGGAGTCTTGAGCTGGACCTGAGCAGCAGCGTGATGAACCAGTACGGCCGTCAGATTAAGGCTACCGTGCTGGAGACCCTGGAGCGCCTGGGGGTGACCGACGCCCGGGTGACCGTGGTGGACAAGGGGGCCCTGGACTGCACCC
>PPYE01433497.1_pt1 | contig 12635 bp, 16 predicted proteins | sample 1559881 | NCBI WGS metagenome assembly PPYE01 (sample SAMN08240022, study PRJNA423297) | Human gut metagenome, whole genome shotgun sequencing project.
GGAAACAGTGATGGAAGCACGGATGTGAACATCGGATATTTCAATAACGTAACCCATGCGCAGGCATTATATATGAAGGCCAACGGAACATTGGAAGAGAATCTGGGCGATGACGTTAACGTGAGCTGGACCGCTTTTAACGCGGGGCCTGCCGAGGTGGAAGCGCTGTTTTCCGGTGACATTGACATCGGATACATTGGACCGGTGCCGGCCATCAGCGCCAATGTCAATTCCGAAGGAGATGTTTCTGTTATCTCCGGTGCAACGCAGGCAGGTGCGGTTCTTGTGAAAGCAGCCGGTTCGGATATCCAGTCTGTGGCTGACCTGGACGGCAAGACGGTCGCCATTCCGCAGATCGGAAACACACAGCATCTTTGTTTATTAAAACTTCTGTCTGACAATGGTTTATCCACCGTGGAAGAGGGCGGCACTGTCACAGTTACCGCTGTGGAAAACGCCGATGTACAGAACATGATGGACCAGGGCAACATTGACGCGGCCGTTGTGCCGGAGCCGTGGGGTTCAGAGCTTGTAAAGGACGGTGCGGAAATCGTGCTCGATTATAATGAGCTTTACATGAACGGCGACTATCCGGTGGCAGTTGTGGTGGTAAGAAATGAATTCATGGAAGAGCATCCGGACATTGTCAATGAGTTTCTCGCGCAGCACGAAGCAGCAACAGAAGTTATCAACGCCGATATGACAACGGCAGCCCAGACCATCAACGATGAGATTAACGCGGCTACAGGCAAATCCCTGGAGCTTGATGTGCTGACCAGCGCCTTCCAGAAGATCATCGTCTCCACAGAGATTAATCAGGACGCCATGAATGATTTCGCGCAGATTTCTCTTGATGAAGAATTTATCGATGAACTGCCGGGCGATAACCTGATCGTTAATGTGGAGCAGTCGGCGGAATAACAGACAGTGATATTCTCAGGATTGCACAATGCGATCCTGAGATTTTAATGAAAAAAGATAGAAAGGACAATCCCATGTCATTAGTTTTAAAAAATGTGAGCAAAACCTTTGACGACACCAATCAGGCGACGTTAAAAAATGTGGATTTGGAGATAAAACAGGGCGAATTTCTCTGCGTGGTCGGACGAAGCGGATGCGGCAAGAGCACCTTGCTGAATCTTATCGCCGGCCTGGAAAAACCTACCTCCGGTGAGATTCTTCTCAATGGAAAGCCGGTCACCGGACCGGGAGCGGACCGCACGGTCATGTTTCAGGAACATGCGCTGTTCCCTTGGCTCAACGTCATCCAGAATGTGAAGTTCGGTATGGAGATGACCGGCGTTCCGAAAGAAGAGCAGGAGAGAAGAGCAGACAAATATCTGGAGATGATGCAGCTGAATGATTATCGCGAATACGCTATTCATCAGCTTTCCGGTGGTATGCGCCAGCGGGTGGCTCTGGCAAGAGCGTTTACTATGGATTCGGAGATCCTTCTGATGGATGAACCGTTTTCCGCCCTTGACAAGCAGACCTCCAACCGTCTGCGCAAGGAGCTGCAGGAGATCTGGATGCAGACACAAAAGACCATTTTCTTTATTACCCACAGTGTGGAGGAGGCCGTTTTCCTGGGCGACCGCATCGCGGTGATGTCCGCCACGAAAGGCTGCATCCGCAACATTGTAAATGTGGAGCTGGAACGGCCAAGACATGTCTATGACGAGAAGTTCATTGAGTATCGTCATAAGATCTTAGATGAGATACAGGGGGAGGATGAGAACGCATGAAAAAAAGAAGTCTGAAAGCAACAGTCATACAGGAACTTTTATTTCTGGCGGCCATCGTCGTCCTCTGGCAGCTGATATATATGGTCGGCGTGGACGGTCTGTCCATCTGGAAAGCCTACGCCATGCCGTCGCCGGCCGGCGTCTGGGAAAGCTTCGTTGATCTGATGAGCGACGGCAGCCTGCTGTCCGCCATCGGTTACAGCCTCCTGAGAGGCGCCATCGGTTACGCAATCTCGCTGGTACTTGGCGGAATCCTCGGTATCTTAATGAACCATTTTGGATTCCTTCACCGGAATCTCCGTCCGCTGGTCATGGGTGTACAGACGCTGCCGAGCGTCTGCTGGGTGCCGTTTTCCATTCTTTGGTTCGGCCTGACCCAGACAGCCATCGTCTTCGTTGTTGTGATGGGATCTGCCTTCAGCATCTCCATCGCCGTGGACAATGCCATCAACAACGTGCCTCCGATCTATAAGAAAGCGGCGCTGACCATGGGAGCCAACCAGAAACAGATCTACCGTAAGGTTGTATTCCCGGCCTGTCTGCCGGAGCTCATCGCCGGTATGAAGCAGGGATGGTCCTTTGCATGGAGAGCACTGATGAGCGGCGAGGTCATGACCACTTCCATCGGACTGGGCCAGACACTGATCACCGGACGAAACCTTGCGGACATCAACCAGGTTATGCTTGTTATGGTAGTGATCGTTCTGGTGGGTATCTTCATCGACCAGGCAATCTTCCGCACGGTAGAAAAGAGAGTGCTCCGTAAGAGAGGGCTGGAAAACTGACGGCTATCTTCATTTAGCAAGTAAAGCTAATATATGTGGGTGGACGCCTTTCCCGGGCTACGGCCTGCAAACAGATTTGTCAATATAGGAATTCCACCGGAACTTCATATGAAATCAAGAACTCCTGCCAGAGACTGCAAATGGTCTTTGGCAGGAGTTTTTGTCGTTAGTCTGTTATTTTAAATTCATCTATAAAAGTATTTTCATAATCTTGCAGCTGGTGATATATTGCATCCACATAAACGGGTAGATTTACTGCTACAAGAGAAAGCCGTTTTCTTGTTTCCAGGGCATCCTGCCAGACGTTGCTGGCAGCAGATACATTCAATAGAGTATATTGAATATAATCAATGTAACGATTTAATTGGGACAAAGCGTTTGGAGAGATGATTACATCAAAGGAATCCATGTTCCTGTCCCAGTTTCATCAGCGCTTCTTCCATATTCAGACCTTCTCCGCGAGATATCTGCTCCCGGGATATTTCAAGGTCCGAAAGTACCTGCCTTGAATCAACAGGTAAAAAAGGATTCGCTGATTTGTTGGAAACAAAAAGCTGTTGTGTATATTTAAAAACTTTTAATCTTTCGTCTTCTGGCATCGCTTCCAGCATGGATACCGTGGCATCTAAAGTATTCATAAGAAACCCTCCTTTTATTGTAACACTGGAATACTATGCTTCGACTAATATTATACATGAATCAAATACACAATTCAATGGCAGGCCATTTTATTTCTCCTGCTCCCGGCAGTAAGCAAGAAATTCTTCGCGGGTTACCCGGACAGCGCCCTCTTTCTGGATATCGGTGCGGATATCAATAGGAACGCCGTATTCCCGTTCCATGATGGCTTTGATCCGCGGGCGGCAGAAGTCGCCCTGGCAGTAGCCCATGGAGGCGCGGGTCCGTCTCTTGACGCCGTCCACTGAGAGGACAGGAATGCCCCGGTGGAGACAGTCCACGATGGTCTTTTCTTCCACCTGCTCGCAGCGGCAGATGATTTTTTCCGGGCAGGACGGGATGTCGAGGAGCGGCGCAATCTCGGAATATGGACGCATTTCCTCCTTGCGCTCGATGATCGGCGCCCGGTAAGGATCGTAGGACGGATCTTCTTCCAAAGTAAGTCCCTGAGCGGCCAGCTCCTCCGTAATCATGTCGGCGATGGCCGGAGATGAGGTGAGACCCGGCGACTGGATGCCGGCGGCATTGAGGAATCCCGGCGTCGCGGTGGCGCCCACGATGAAATCATCGGTGCTTGCCACGGCACGGAGACCGGTAAAGCTGCGGATAAATGTCTCGATGTCCATTTTGTCGGTGGTGAGAAGCCCTTCTTTATAAATCTTATAAAGCCGTTCCACATGGGTGCTTCTGTCTACACCGCCGTCCTCGTCGATGGCGTCCGGGCCCAGCAGAAGATTGCCGTGATAGGTGCTGGTGACCAGAATACCTTTGCCCATCTTGGACGGCATCTGGAATACGACAGTATTCAATGCCTTGCCGGTTCCCGGCGCAAATAAAATGTACTCGCCGGAGCGCGGGCGGATCTCAAAAGTTTTTTCATTGACCATCTGATCAATCTTGTCAGAATAAAGTCCGGCCGCGTTGATGACGTAACGGGTTTTGAAATCCCGGTTTGTCATATGAACCACAAAATGATCTTCTTCTTTATCAATTCCCACAACCTCGGAGAACAGGAACAGCTCTACGCCGTTATGAACAGCATTTTCCGCCATGGCGATAGCCATCTCATACGGGGAACAGACTCCGGCGCCCTCGCAGTACAGGGCGTAACGCACGTCCGGATTAATGTTCGGTTCCATGGCCATGATCTCATCGTGACTGAGGATCTTCAGATCGGTAAGGCCGTTTTTCTGACCGTTTTCCAGCATGGCCTCCAGCTTCGGCAGATTATTTTCATCGGTGGTGATGACAAGGCTGCCGGTTTTGCGGAATCCGAAATTCAGCTCCTTGTTAAGCTGCTCATACTGTACCCGCCCCTTGTAGCAGAGCCGGCCTTTCAGCTTGGCGTTGGCCTCGGCGTAGCCGCCGTGCACGATGGCGCTGTTGGCTTTGGTGGAACCCATGGCTACGTCGTTGGACTTCTCCACGAGACAGACAGAAAGCTTATAGCGGGACAGTCTTCTGGCGATGGTCGTGCCGACGATACCGCCGCCGATGATCAATACGTCATACATAATAGTCTCCTCCTTTTTTCGTTTCTTATGGGAAACGCACATTTTTGATAACAGTAATCGTTATTAATTTTGATTATACTACGGAAATCCCCATGTCACAAGGGAAAAAATTGCGAATCATATCTCCCGGGTTGTCTCATATATATAAAGCATAAGAAATCCGCGTGCCGGCAGAAGACAGATTATGAGGCGCAGTACGGGCAGAAAACCGACGGTTGCCAGATATAAAAAAGACGGCATGCCAGGCAGGAAGGAGGAGAACCAGTGGAGAAAACAGAGCTTTCCAGAGAAATCCTGCACATTTTTTCTGACAGTATCCGGAAACGCATAGAGGGAATCCTGTGCCGGCCGGACCTGACGGAGATCCGCCTGCGGGTGAATCTCCCCCTGATGATCCGGACGCTCCGGCGGGAATATTATATGACGGAAGAGGGGGAGCTGTCCTGTGGGACGGGAAATGCGTACATAGTCATCCCGGAGGATATCCGTATCATTTTTCAGAAAATCAGCCAGTATTCTCTTTTTGCTTATAAAGAAGAGGTGCGGGAGGGGTTCATCACTTTGAAGGGCGGCCACCGGATCGGCCTTTGCGGCAAAGTATATTATGACGGGGAGGGAAAGCGGCAGCTGCAGCAGATTTCTTCCATGAACATACGGATCGCCAGACAGATCACCGGATGCTGCCGGAACTTTTTCCCGTATCTCACGGAGGACGGCTGCTTTTTTAACACCCTGCTGATCTCGCCGCCGGGCGGAGGAAAAACCACTTTTTTGCGGGATATCATCCGCATGTTGTCTGACGGAACCAACTATTTTGCGGGGCAAAATGTATCGGTGGTGGATGAAAGGAGCGAGATAGGAAACCGGACAAGGCTTTCGGAGGGATTTTATCTGGGACGGCGTACCGATCTTCTGGATCACTGTCCAAAAGCCGACGGCATGCTCATGATGCTCCGTACCATGGCACCCCAGATTATCGCCGCCGATGAGATCGGAGACGCGGGCGATATTGAAGCGCTCCGGTACATACGAAACTGCGGTTGTCGTCTGCTGATGACAGTGCATGGCAAAGATGTGGGAGACATTCTGGAGCGCCCTTTTCTGGGCGAATATCTCAGAAAATACCCTTTTGAGCGTTATGTACAGATTCAGGCGGAGAAAACCGGCCGCCGCCGCGTTGACATTTTTGACGCCAGGCAGAACCGGGTTTGGAGGGGGATAACATGAAGTGGTTCGGCGCATTTCTTCTTCTTGTTTCCGGGTATCTGTTAAGCCGCCGCCTGGCGGAGCCCGGTACGCGGCATGTGGAGCTGCTGGAAGAGGGGGAATATTTGTTCCGCCTGCTGGAATCCGAGATCAGAAACGCAAAGATTCCCCTGCCGGAGCTGTTTGCGGACATCAGCCGCCGCACCGGCTCTCTCTGGAAAGGATTCTTTGCCGACCTGTCGGAAGAGATGAAAGAAGAGGGGGATTTTGCTTTCGGGGATGAATTTGAACGCCTGCTCACATTTCATTTATCAGAAATCCTCACGGAAGAAGAGCAGCTCCTTTTTCTGCGGGCGGGGCGAAACCTCCTGTCCGACGATCTGATTTTTCACAAAAATACATCGGAGCAGCTTTCCCGGGAGATCCGCGAACACGTCTCCGGCATGAAAAAACGGCTGGACAGCCAGAAAAAGGTATACCAGGCTCTGTGTCTGTCCATGAGCGCACTGATTGTTATTATTCTGATATAGGAGAGACGTATGACCATTCAGCTTATTTTTAAAATTGCAGCCGTGGGCATTCTCGTGACCATTTTAAATCAGGTGCTGAAGCACGCCGGACGGGAGGAGCAGGCTTTCCTTATCAGTCTTTCCGGGCTGTTTATCGTGCTGTCGTGGATCATTCCGTGCATCAACGATCTGTTTTCTCAGATATACAGCCTGTTTCAACTGTAAATGTACGGACAGCGCTGCCTGTCCCGGCGAAGCTTACGTTACGGGGGAATCCATATGGTTATTTTAAAAATCGCGCTGATTGGCATCGGAGGAGCCGTCCTCGCCCTGGTGGTCAGGCAGTTTCAGAAAGAATACAGTGTATTTGTCCTTCTGGCCGTCTGTCTGTTCCTCATTGCCTACCTCACCTCAAATGTCTCGGTCATCGTGGACTTTGCGGAAAATCTGGGGGAAAAGATTCACATCAGCGACACCTATATCAAAATACTGTTCAAGCTGCTGGCCATCGCCTTCATCTGCCAGGTGGCCTCTAACATCTGTCAGGATTTGGGGTACCAGGCCATCTCCTTTCAGGTGGAGATCATCGGGAAAATATCCATTTTTATCCTGAGTATACCAATCATCAACTCACTGCTGGAGACCATCGAGTCGGTCATGTGACGGAACTGTTTCCGGCCGCCGGGAACTGAGCCGGCATCTGTTGGACAAGATGTGTATTCCAGATAAGAGGCGCGTCAGTGAAAGCCTGCCGCCAGCTGCCGGGAGAAAGGAGGACCGCTGTGAAAATAAAAAAAACTTTGCTGCCGGTCGCCCTTCTTTTTTCGGTTTTTTTGTTTATGACCTGCGGCTGCCTGCCGGTGCAGGCAGCAGTGTCGTCAGCGAGCCAGGAAAACGGAGAGGCGACGGACAACCCGATCAGGCAGGGAGATGGAGAGACGACGGACAACTCGTCCGGGCAGGAATCCGAAGAGACCGCCGAGAGCCAGCCGGACATTGACGCGCTGGAAAGAGAGCTGGAAAGTCTCGAGGAGGAGTATGAATATCCGGATTTTTCTGCCATTTTTGACGCGTTGCTGGACTTTCGGTTTGTGGACGCGCTGGAGGAAGCCGGTGTGTGGCTGGTGGAAACGCTGACCTATGAGATTTCGACTTCCTGGGTGCTGATGGGGGAGCTTATCGGCGTCATATTATTTGCCGCCGTCTTTAACAACATTTCCTCCTCCTTCCGGCAGTTTGCCATCGGAGACAGTGGATTTCTCATCTCGTACTTTATAACCTTTACGATTATCTTCGCCAATTTCACCATCATGGCGAATCTTTTTGAACATACGGTGGAGACGCTCTCAAAACTTTTGAAGATGGTGATTCCCGTGTACACTCTGGCGGTCACTCTGAGCGGCAACCTGTCAGTGGGCGTGGTGTTTTACGAATACTTTATGATCGTGGTGCTTGTGGTGAACTGGATCTGCCTGACGGTGATCCTCCCCATAATCCAGTATTATCTGCTACTGGAATTACTCAATAACTTCTCCGCCAGACAAAACATTTCCAGACTGTGCGAGAGCCTTTACCTGCTGTTATCCAAGAGCATGAAGTTCCTTTTCGTGCTGTTTTTCGGCTTTCATCTGCTGAAAACCATGGTGGTTCCCTCCTTTGACGCCACAAAAAATGCGGTATTCAACCGGATTGTGGGGATGATTCCCGGCGCAGGCTCCGTGGTGCAGTCCGTGGCGGGAACGGTGGTGGGCTCCTCCATCATGATAAAAAATACCATGGGAGCCACGGCGATTATTTTTATCCTTCTGTTGCTGGCAATCCCCATCATCAAGCTGCTGCTGTACTGCCTGTTTTACCTGCTCCTGTCCATCCTGCTGGAGCCGGTGGCGGACGAGCGTTTCATCCGCTGTATCAGCGCGGCACAAAAAAGCGGCATCCTTCTTGTGTATACCTTGGGGATTACCGCGGCGCTGTTTATTCTGACCATCGCGGTCACATCGCTGGCGACCAACAAAGTGTGAGGCGACGGCCGGCAAGAGCGGCAACGGAACACGGCACAGGAGAACGCCGGCTGTATCGGCCCGCTAAAAAGGAGGTGCATCCCACGGAATACTTTAAAGACTGGCTGAAAACTATTCTCTATATGAATGTGCTCCTGCTTGTTTGTGACAGCTTTATTCAGAAAACAAAATATGAAAGCTACCTCCGGTTCTTCTCTGGCTTTCTTATGATGCTTTGTCTGATGAAGCCCCTCATCGACCTGGCGGGAGCCGGACAGTATATGGACGCCTCCTACATTATCAATCAGCTGAAAAACGAATGGCAGGTTATCGAGCAGTCGGAGGATCTGCGGGGCATGAAAAAGGACATTCAGGAGGAATATGATGACACGATACAGAAGCAGGTGACAGAGCTCGCCGCTTCTTTTTTCATTGAGGTGACCGAAGTCCGCGTCCGCTGGGAAACCGACGGAAGCGCCATAAAGGAACTTGACGTCGAAGGGAAGGAGACAGGAGAGGAGGGGGAGACGCCGCAGATTCATGATCTTCGGGAAGCGTTGATGGAATTCTATAATCTGGAATCCTCGAATATAGATATAACGATACGTGACTGAAATAAAGCGAGGCGGGTATTAAAGCGCCGGTACTGCCGGTGATAATATTCACACGCCTGCGGGCGCATGCACAGGAAAGACGGGAGTCGGTATGGAAAAGAAAGAACGCAGAAAAATAACGCTGAAGGATTTTGGTGTGGAAAAGATTCTCCTCATTGCCATTGCCGGAGTCATCCTCCTGGTGACCAATGTTTCGGAATGGCGGGCGAGGGCTGCGCCGGATGAGACCACAGAGACACAAAATACTGCGGCAGTCAGCGAAAATGAAGCATATATTGAGAGTCTCGAAAATAAATTAATACATATCCTGGAAAATGTTGACGGGGTGGGACAGGTGGAGGTGATGATCACTTTACAAGCTTCCAGAGAATCAGTTCTGAATAAAGATGACACGGAGGAACTGGAAACGGAGACAGAAACCTCCGATGGGACACAAAACGAGCGGCAGAGCAGCAGAAGTGAAAATGAAACGGTTCTCTCCGATGAGAACGGGGAATCAGCGCCGTACGTGATTAAGGAGCTGGAACCGGAGATCGCCGGCGTAGTCATCGCCTGCGAGGGGGCAGACAACAACACGGTGGCCGCGTCGGTCACCGAGGCCGCACAGGTTCTATTTGGAATATCTGTTAATCGCATCAAGGTTTTAAAAATGGAGGTCCATCAATGAAAAAAATATTTAAGAGCAATCAGATCGCGATCACATCCCTGGCCATTATGATTGCCGTAGCCGGGTATCTGAACTTCACAAAATCAGAGGCGCCGTCCACCGCCAGTTACGAAAATGCGGAGGAATCCCTGGATACCATCGACACCATGGACATATCCGACGGCGATTCCCTCATCAGTGAAAAAGTGGACGATGAGATTCCCACAGAAGAAACCGAGACCATCGGCGACGCTGTGCTGACCCAGGCGCAGGTGGGAGAATACGTGGCCGGAGCCAAGATGGAACGGGAGCAGACCCGCTCCAAGACCCGGGACTCTCTGAACGAGATCATAGAAAATGAATCTTTAAGCGACAGCGAAAAAGAAGACGCCGTGGCAAAACTCACCAAGCTGGCCGAAGTCATCGAGAAAGAAGCGGCAGCTGAGCAGCTTCTGGATACCAAAGGATACGGAGACTCCGTAGTCTCCATCGGCGAAGACAGCGTGGACGTGGTGCTAAACTACAATGAACTCAGCCAGGCAGACCGGGCGCAGATCGAAGACATCGTCACCCGGAAAACCGGCTGCACCATCAGCCAGATTGTCATCAGCCGGATGAACGTGTCAGGAAGTTGATGCGATAGTCTCTGACATAAAACGGGAAGCTGACGCGACGCGATAGTCTTTGACATAAAACGGGAAGCACATACAATAACGGAGCCCCTGTTCCACAGAATTCAATCTGTGAAGCGGGGGCTCTGCTTTTGCCAGCTCCGGAAACAAAGCTGTAAGTTAGGATGAAATCTGACTCGCACTACTTGAATTTTTTGCGCCATTTTGTCATACTTCAATACCTCTTTCCCGCATTAAGCTGATAATGTCATCAATAATGTAGTCTTTACTCTGCGTATGCAGCATTTCATATTCAGGTATGATGTAGCCGGACAATATATTGCTTTCTTCTGTTAGCATTTTATAGATCTCTTCAGCATTTTTTTCAAGCCTGATTGCAATATTTTCGATACAAAAAACAGCAAATTCCAGCTGGTTGGTGTTCTCAATTTTAGCATCTTCTAACATGGCGCTGATTCCTCCGTTATTCATACTCATAATAGGAATTATCATAATTGTATATCAGAAGTTACAGGAAGTCAAAAAGTTCTGATAAAAACTTTGGATTATACACTCTGCATCATAAACAGCGTGGGTGATAAAATATTGTTTTATATTTATTAAAGAATATAAAATAATATTAATAAAATAAAGTGTTGCAATCAAAAAATTTATTGAAAAAAATTCAATTTTTTTGTCACAAAACCCCATTCTCATTCGTTTATATTATAGAGGGGAAAATATATCAGGGAGCTCTTATGATACATTATTTACAATTATTAAATACACAACAGGACAAGGATAAATTTGTCGCACTTTATCAAAGGTATTTCCAGCCACTTTACAGTACAGCCTTTGAGATGCTGAAAGATCACGCCGCATCTGAGGACGTCGTGCATGAAACATTTTTGATACTGATCGACCGTATAGACAAAGTAGATGAACAGGCATCCATGAAGACATGGAACTATCTTGCGACCATTGTTCGCCGCCTTTGTATTGATTCGCTGAGGAGACAGAAGAAAACGATACTTCGCGATATGGAGTCGGAAAATGCCTGGGCTGCTTCCGACGACGATATCGAATCAGAATTCATCGGAAAGGAAATGACAGAACAGGTCAAGAATCTGATCCAACAGATGGACTACCCTTACAAGCAGGTTCTCCTGCTGCAATACTATAATAAAATGAAAGGCAGGGACATTGCAGAAACCCTGGATCTGAAACCGGAAAATGTACGGCAGATCGCAAAGCGTGCCAGGGAACAGCTGAAAAAGCACTTAAAGGAAAGGGGGTATATCTGAACATGAGGAAAGCAAGATTGACGGACGCCATTCTGGAAGAAGCGGCCCGAATGGTGGTCGAAGAAGATTTTCAGGAACAGAACGAAAAAGCAATGAAAGCCCCTCATATTTTCAGCCCGGAATTTCACGAGAAAATGAACCGGGTGTTTGCATCGGCCGATGCATTTACCGTACATAATCAATCGGACGCCGAAAGTGAAGACGAACCTTTTCTGCAACAGCTGGATCATAAACGAAAAAATCATCCTTCCCCCTGGTCATACCGCAGATATATCGCGATTGTGGCTCTGCTCATGCTGGGAGTATCCGGAGCTGCACTTGCCAGTGATGATATCCGGGAGGGCCTGCGCCGGTTAAGCCTTCAGTTTTTCTCTGACAATGTCACCATAGAATCTTCTCCGGAGAGCACTACGGAACAGGGCGGCGCAGACACTGCCAGTGAAAAATTTCATGCTTATAAATGGAAAGAGGTGCCGGAAGGGTATCGAGTAGTGTATGAGTATCAAGACGAAATACTTAATTCATATCAAGTTGATTACGAAAACAATAAAGGAAATTTTCTTCATTATGTACAAAATGACATAAGATATTGGCAGACAACAATATCTTACGATACGCAAAAAGGATATAAAAAAATTATTGAATTAAACGATGGATTAGAAGCCTATTCTATATCAGATGGCAGAAATAATACTATCTTTTATGAGAAAGACGGATACCTGTTTGAATTCATGTCAGACCAACCAGAGGAGGTGATCTTAGATTACATAGACATGTCTGGAGTATTAGACTATAAAGACTGAATGCCCGCGTATTCCTGCCTGACTTGCGAAGAAAAGTCTGATTATTACAAAAACATGGTCTGATTTTTACAACAAGCGGCACAGAAGATTTATTATGGTATAATGAAAGCAACGGAATGGCGGTTCGAGTTGTATGTAGTTTTATATCATGGGAAGGGGGAACACACTATGAAAAAACATCTAAAACTATTTATTTTTACCGCTCTGGCCTGTACATTTC
>PPYE01454967.1_pt1 | contig 12635 bp, 10 predicted proteins | sample 1559881 | NCBI WGS metagenome assembly PPYE01 (sample SAMN08240022, study PRJNA423297) | Human gut metagenome, whole genome shotgun sequencing project.
GTACCGGTACTTGGTGGAGATGATGCCGATTTTGGCTCCTTTTTCTTTTAAGGCTTTCAATACCGTTACGGTTTCAGGGAAGAATTTGGTATTGGCAGTCATGTGTGTATCTGCTTCCTTCACATATTCTTTCTTATATGAGGCAAGCGTATCTTTGTCGGTAATACCGGTCAGAATACTGAATGAATCTTCAAGGGTTTTCCCAATAGTGCGTTTGATGCTTTCATCTGTTACATTAGTGTGTCCGTGGCGCGTTAATACATTGCGGAAGCAAATCACAATTCCGCGGGATGAGTCGGCCAAGGTATAATCGAAATCAAATAAATAAATACCGTATTCCATTTTGCGCTTTTGGCACAAAGATAGGGAATTAATAGATAATCTTTAGGACTTTCTGGGAGAAATAATTGCTTATTTTATGCCGGATACACGGCCGCCCGAGAGCCAGTGTTTGCGATAATACTCTTCATTCAGGTTACTGACAATCACTCCGCGACTGGTACTTGCATGGATAAATTTATTATCTTTCAGGTAGATTCCTACGTGGCTGGCGATTCTTTTTTTGCGTCCGTTATGGAAAAATACCAAATCTCCTTCACGTAAATTGCTCTTGCTTACTTTACGGCAGTTTTGGGTGCGCTGGTCGTCGGAGTTACGTTCCAACTTCTTGCGATAGACTTTTTTGTACAAGTGAGAAGTCAGGCCGGAGCAGTCTATGCCTCTTTTATTGTTGCCCCCTCCTCGATAGGGAACTCCCAACCATTCTGCTGATTCTACATACAACCGATGGTTGTCTTTCATGTCTATATCCATACGAAGGCGTATGGAGGCGCGTGCCAGTTCTTTGTAATTATAACTCGGGGCAGACGTGCCACATGAGGCCAGTAGAACGGCTAATGTATTTAGTATCAGTAGATGGGAGAGGAGTTTCTTCATTATCCTATTATTCTTTTACATTAAAATAGTCTTCCAATTCTTTCTCGGCAGAATTATCGTGATTGTCAATGTCACGGATAATCTTTCCGTTTTCAAGCAATGCGATGCGTGGACAGATATCAACTGTATGATTCAGGTTATGACTTGAGATGAGAATAGTCGCTCCGGTTTCTTCATGGTAGGCTTTCAGGATATGCTTGATTACCGATTGTGAAGTGGGGTCGAGAAAATTAAACGGTTCATCCAGTATTAATACTTGCGGTTGATGCAACATTGCGGAGATGATACCTACTTTCTGTTTGTTGCCTGCCGAGTAGTTGCGGATAAGCTTTTTCTGTCCAATCACTTCTCCGTTCATAAAGCGGTTGAACTTGCTAATCCGTTCATCCACTTCATCCTTTTTCAAACCATACATTTTTCCTACGAAATAGAAATATTCTTCGGGAGTGAGATAATCAATCAGAAAACTGTCATCGATAAACGCTCCGGTCACATTTTTCCATTCTTCACTCTTGCTCACATTGAAGTCGCCAATACATACATTTCCGCTGTCTGCTTTCAGTAAATCCAGCATCAGTCGGAACAGGGTCGTTTTTCCGGCACCGTTGTTACCTACCAATCCCAGCATATCACCGCTTTGAATGGTGTAGTTCTCTATGTCTACGGCTACTTTTGTACCGAAATCCTTTTTCAATTGCTCTATTGTGATATTCATACGTTATTCATTTTATCGGGAATCACGAAAGCCTTCCATGTTGTCATAGCGGCGTTTCATGAAACGGTTATAGATATTCTTTATCCAGATATTATGGGTTGCAATCAGTACCAGCCCTATAAGCATCATGATAACAAATGCCTTGTCCTGTTCCAAGACCATGGTCAGTGCGGAGTTGACAATTATCGGCATGAACAGGGCGCACGAGATGAGTAAACTCTGAAACAGGGAGTTGCCTCTGTTGCTGCGCATCACATTGGCGTTCAGCGGGAGCGTCTTTTTGTTGTATACAGCCAGTTGGAGCAAGGTGAAGAACACAGCCCCTATGGTGAAGAGCAAATAAGACAAGGCCATCAACGGAGAGATTTTTCCCTGGCTGATAGGTATAATCATAATAAGCGAAGGAATCAGTAAAATCAGGCTGTTTAAATAATATTTAGCCCGCAATAAATTGTATATGGATTCCTTGCGGCTCATCAGGCCATCCAGATAATTCCCTTCGAAGCACATCACTTGTCCCAATGTCATGACGGGCAGAATGGCAAAATTATAGATGCAGATAAAGTTTGTCATTCTGTCGTAAACTTCGGTGAAGGCGAGTACACATGAGAATGCGATCATGATGATGAATCCCATACGGAACTGCGTCTTGACCGTCTTGTTGCGGAAATATAATTTCAGTTCCAAACGCAGGTATTCACCTATTTCCCCATAGCGGTCCAGAAATTTGTATTCTGATACATGCTTCATTTTCGTATCTTCCACCTTGGATATTTCGCTATAGAGCAAACGTATTTGCAAGGTGCGGTTGATGAGTATCATTGCGAGGATAGGGATAATGACACTCAGGTAGGCTGGCAGACTTCCTTCGATAAACCCTTCTCCCAGATTCATGGTGAAAGTACTGATGGGATTACCTTCGGGAATGAATTCGGCTAGGGCCAGCAGACCGTATACAGCCAACGGAAGTAACAAGTAAGCGGTTTTTTCGTTGAGCAGCATCTTGCATAGCAGATACCAATAGTTGTTCAATACCATGAGCAGCCATATACCTATCAGATAACACACGATTCCCATTACTCCATAAAAACGAAAAATGGAAAGAAAAGCAAACGGTACGAAAAAGAAAAACCAGAAAAGGTTATACATGCTTATCGCTGATTGAAGCAATAAGGTGTCTATCAGTTTCTTCTTTTTGACCGGCATGAGCAGATATGGCTTGATTTCGTGCGAAGTGGCGGTTTGAATTACAAAACGCACTAGAAAGTCAGCCATCAACACATATATTAATCCTTGATTCAGGATGTGGTAAGACTCCATATTCGGAGCTGACGACTCAAAAGCTGAGGGCAGCGTTACCCCCATAAGTAAGAGGAGCGCTGCCCAATATGCTACCATGAAATAGATTAGAAACTTGGCAAAGCGGTTCTTGTCGAACATCGGACTCCGCTTTGCGGCAAGTTTCTCATTTCTTCTTATAATCGTAAAAAGCATAGGCAAGGACGATTATTTTGTTTCGCCGGAAGTCATGCTGACTTCGATGCAATTGTCTTGTCCCAACAGAGCTTTGGCAAATTGTTTCACATCTTCGGGAGTGATACTTTCTACCAATTGCTGGAAATTGCTGTCCATATCGGCTTTATACCAATAATATTGGTTCAGCATATTCAACCAATAACCGTTTTCTTTTACTTGCTCGGTATGTTTCTTCAGCATAAACTCTTTTGCCTTGTTTATGTGTTCGGTAGACGGGCCTTCCTGTGCTATCTTTTGTAATTCGTTCATGACGATTTGCGTCATCTTCTCGCGTTTGGCAGGATCGGTATCGAAATAGATTTGCAGGAAAGCTTCATCGTCGTTCGGATAACGGCTGAGTTGTCCATATACACTCACACCATACGAACCGCCTTCTTTCTCGCGGACACTTTCCAGATATACCTTATCCAATGATTGAGTGAGGAAAGACATCAACACATCGTTCTTCAATGTATATTCGCATTTTCCACTGGCGACTATCAATACGCTGGCCAATGGAGTTTCCAGTTTCTTGTTGAAGATATTGGTGTATTTGCCTTTCCGGATATCCATCTTGGTATCGCGGAAATTTTCGGTGCGGTGGATGGTTGGCAATCCTCCCAGATAAGTCTCAATCAACGGCTTGGCCTCATCCAAGGTTATGTTTCCGACAAAGAGGAAAGTAAAGTCTCCGGCGTCTTTAAAGCGGTCTTTATACATTTCCATGATTCGGTTGTAGTCAATTTTGTCAATCATATCCGCTTTGACACGTAAGGCTCTCGGATGGTTCATATACATTGCTTTCTGCAGTGAGTCAGACAATGCGATTTGCGGATTAGCCTCCTGATTGGCAAGGGCTGCCTTGGTGCGGCTCTTATATGATTCAAATGCATTTTGATCCATACGCGGAGCAGTGAAACTCAGGTAAACCAGTTGCAGCAGGATTTCCAAATCCTTGGGTGAGCAGCTTCCGTTCATTCCTTCGCTCAGACCGTTTACGGCAGTACTGATGCTGGCTTTCTTTCCGGCCAGAACTTTTTCCAGATCTACATTACTGAAGTTACCCAGTCCACCCAATCCGGCTACATCGTTCAGTACCTTTATCTGAAGAATTTCATTGTCGGGGAACAAGGAGTTACCACCGGGACTGAATGCACGCATACGAATTTCGTCAGCCTTGAAATCTGTCGTTTTCAAGATGACACGTACACCGTTTGACAAAGTGAGTACGGTAGAACCGAACGGTCCTTCTTCTGTTTTTACGATGGTGCCGGCTTTCGGTTGTTCGGAAATTAACGGTTCATCGGATACCTTATCCTCATACGCAGTGAGTTTTTCAGCTTTCACCTTGTTGAGCACATCCATAATTTCTTGTTCGGTCGGATATTTCATGCCTTCTTTTTCAGGGCAGAAAATATTAACCACGATGTTACTGTCACTTACTAGTGACGGAATGAGTGAGTTGATTGCTTCCACCGGAATGTTGGGAGCAATTTGATTCATGATGGCATATTCTGCATCAATGCCGGGGATAGGTTCATTGTCGATGAAATGGCGTACATACTCGTTTACATACGCATTGTTTTTTACTTTATCACGTTCATTATAAGCTGATTCCAATTGGCGCAGATAATCCGCTTTGGCACGTGCGTATTCAGAGGCGGTAAAACCGAATTGGCGTACGCGTTCTATCTCGCGTGCCAATGCAGAAAGTGCTGTGTCTATTCCGTCTTCCTTACTTACGGCAATACCGGTAAAGGCATCCTTTGTCTTAGACAGGAAGAAGTTTCCATCTTCAGTCACTGCATAGATAAACGGAGGTTGCGGAGTTTCTTTCAGTTCGTTCAAACGGGCGTTAAGCATATTGTTTGCCATAGACTTCATATAGTTCAGTACCAGATAGTCCATATTGTTTTTAGCCTCATTGGGAACGATGTCATGTTTATGCCAGAGATAAATAATCGTGTTGGTCTGTTCCTTATCTTTGGCAATGGTCACAATTGTTTCTTTGTTGTCCGGCACGGGGAAGTACTCGCGTTCGGCTGGGTTTGCCGGCATTTTGATAGGAGAGAAGATTTCTTTAATCTTAGCTTCCATCTTATCTACATCAATGTCTCCGACAATCATGATGCCTTGTTGGTCGGGACGATACCATTTTTCATAATAGTCACGCAATGCCTGATGAGGGAAGTTATCTACCACTTCCATTGTTCCGATAGGCAGACGATGGCCGTATTTACTGTTTGGGTAAGCAATGGGAAGTACTTTTTCGTACATACGTATCATAGCTCCTGTGCTTGTGCGCCATTCTTCATGGATAACACCTCGTTCGCTATCGATTTCTTTCGGGTCGAGTGTCAGCCCATCTGCCCAGTCATGCAGGATAAGCAGACAGGAATCTATAATTCCGTCTCGCGTAACGGGCACATTGTTGATGTTGTAAACAGTTTCATCAATAGAGGTATAAGCATTCAGGTTCTCGCCGAAACGTACACCGATACTTTCCAGATAGCTGATTAATGTTTTTCCGGGGAAGTTTTCTGTGCCGTTGAAGCACATGTGTTCCAAAAAGTGAGCCAGACCGCGCTGATTATCATCTTCCAAGATGGAGCCAACTTTTTGAGCGATGTAGAAATCAGCTCTTTTTTCGGGCAAATTGTTATGGCGGATGTAATACGTCAGCCCGTTTTCTAATTTACCGATGCGGACATTGGCGTCCGTAGGGATGGGTGGCATTTGCTGAGCAAATCCCACCGCAACGCTGCCTAGGATAAACCAGGCAGCCACTAGCTTCTTAAAGAAGTGTGTCATGGTGTTGTTTGTTGTGGGGTTATTGTTTTTTATAAAAGTTCGTTGGCAGAGAGGTATCTTTCTACCTCGATAGCGGCCTTGCAGCCACTTCCTGCCGCAGTGATAGCTTGGCGGTAGTGCGGGTCGGCTACGTCTCCTGCAGCAAATACTCCGGAAACCTTGGTGCGGGGAGTACCGTCTTCGGTAATGATGTAACCCACTTCGTCTGTATCGACGTATGGTTTGAAAATATCAGAGTTAGGCTTGTGGCCAATAGCTAAGAAGAAACCGTCGATGGGAAGGTCGTAGTGCTCTTCGTTACATTCGCCTGCACGTTTAACCAAGTGAACGCCTTCTACACCGTTTTCGCCGTATAGACCTGTTGCATTGTGTTCAAACAGGACTTTGATGTTCGGATGGTTCATCACGCGTGCCTGCATGATTTTAGAAGCGCGCAAGAACGGCTTACGTACAATCAGGTAAACCTGTTTGGCTAGGCCGGCTAAATAAATAGCTTCTTCACAAGCCGTATCACCGCCACCTACTACGGCAACCGTCTTTTTGCGGTAGAAGAATCCGTCGCAAGTAGCACATGCACTGACTCCCATGCCTGCATATTTCTTTTCATCGTCCAGCCCCAAATATTTGGCTGTGGCTCCTGTGCAGATGATGACCGTTTCTGTTTCGATTACCTTTTCGTTATCGATGGTGATGCGGTAAGGACGTTTGCTCAGATCGGCAGAAGTGGCGATGCCTGTGCGGATGTCTGCGCCGAAGCGTTCTGCCTGTTTGCGTAAATCTTCCATTAGCTGCGGTCCACTGATACCTTCGGGATAACCGGGGAAATTCTCTACATCGGTAGTAGTAGTGAGCTGTCCGCCCGGCTGAAGTCCTTCATAAAGGACCGGAGCAATGTTGGCACGCCCTGTATAGATAGCAGCGGTGTAACCTGCGGGGCCTGAACCGATAATCAGGCATTTTACTTTCTCTGTACTCATAATTTTTTTATTCGTTACTTTAAATTGTTAGTTTCTTAAATCAATCACTTCGGCATTCGGATATTTCCTTTTATCAAACCTGAATGATTCATTATCCAATGGCTGATGGGTTTGATAAGAAGATACGATAATCTCGTTGACCGTTTTGTTACTTTGCAGTATTTTGATGTATAACGGTTCGTATGTTTTTGAAACAAATAAGGTAATGGAAGCGATTTCCTGTTTCTTCTCAGGAGTCAAGGTTACTTCATAACCTTGCTTGCCATTGCGGGTTTTCATGCCTGCATACTTATAGTTATAACCGCTTTTATAGAGTGAGAGCAATGAGTATGGATTGATACCTTGCAGTTCCTCCGGGGTGGGGGTACTTATGTTCACTTCGTCACTGCTTTCCAAATAACTCCATTGCGTCTTCCCGTCAAACCAGCTTTGTACACCTCCGCTGTTCAGGTAGAATTGCTCTCCTTTTAACAGTAATGTACCGTTGGATGTACCGCCGAACACAGCGCGTATTCCTCCGGCATCTTTCATAGCCGCGGCTGTCTTGTCCAGCACTTCGCGGGCTTGTTTGTCCTTCTGGGCAAACATACTGGTCGAGAGGCACAGTGCCAATATCAATAAATATATCTTTTTTAATTTAAGCATGATTCTACTAAACAATTTATTGCTGCAGATTGTTCAATTTCATTTCCAGGTCGGTCTCGTCCATACAAAGTACATCACGTGCCTTACTTCCCTGAGTGGGGCCTACGATGCCTGCTTTTTCTAACTGATCCATAATACGTCCTGCACGGTTGTAACCGATAGAGAATTTACGCTGAATCAGTGAGGTAGAACCTTGTTGGTGGATAACTACCAGACGGGCTGCATCTTCAAACATCGGGTCGAGGCGGTTCATGTCCACTTCTCCTATGCTACTTTCACTTTCTTCACCCACATATTCGGGCAGCATGAAAGCGGTAGGATAACCTTGTTGTTTGCTGATGTAATTTGCGATGCGTTCCACTTCGGGAGTATCGACAAAAGCACATTGTACACGTACGGGATCATTGCCTTGTAAGTAAAGCATGTCACCCTTACCAATCAACTGCTGTGCACCTGAACGGTCAAGGATGGTACGGGAGTCCATCATGGCAGCCACACGGAAAGCGACACGGGCCGGGAAGTTGGCTTTAATGGTACCGGTGATGATATTTGTTGTCGGACGCTGGGTAGCGATGATAGCATGAATACCTACAGCACGTGCTAACTGTGCAATTCGACAAATAGGCAATTCCACTTCTTTTCCGGCAGTCATAATCAGGTCACCGAACTCATCGATGATAATCACGATGTAAGGCATAAAGCGATGCCCTTTTTCAGGATTCAACTGGCGGCTGATAAACTTGGCGTTGTATTCTTTAATATTACGGCATCCGGCTTTGCGTAATAAATCGTAACGCGTATCCATTTCTACACAAAGCGAGTTCAGCGTTTGCACCACTTTCGAAACATCGGTGATAATAGCATCTTCTCCATCTGGCAGTTTGGCAAGGAAATGTCTCTCTATCGGAGTATAAACAGAGAATTCCACTTTTTTAGGGTCTACGATAACAAATTTCAGTTCCGCCGGATGCTTCTTATATAATAAGGAAGTGACAATGGCGTTCAATCCTACGGATTTACCTTGTCCCGTGGCACCTGCTACGAGCATGTGCGGTGCTTTAGCCAAGTCTACCATAAACACTTCATTGGTGATTGTTTTTCCCAATGCTATTGGTAGTTCCATAGTGGTTTCCTGAAATTTCTTGCTGTTGAGAATAGATTGCATCGGCACAATACGCGGATTGGCATTCGGAACCTCTATACCAATAGTACCTTTACCCGGTATAGGGGCAATGATACGGATACCCAATGCAGACAAACTCAGTGCTATGTCATCTTCCAAATTACGGATTTTAGAGATACGCACGCCTTCTGCCGGAGTAATTTCATACAATGTAATAGTAGGTCCTACACTGGCTTTGATAGAGCTTATCTCAATGCCAAAACTGCGCAATACTTTGATAATGCGATCTTTGTTGGCATTCTGTTCTTCCATATCGATATTAGGGCCATTGTCCTCATATTGATTCAACAAATCAAGAGTGGGGAATTTATAGTTTTCCAGATCGAGGCGCGGATTATAAGGCTGTAAGGCAGGACCTTTATACTCTTCATCCTCTTCCGATGTATCATCGGATACGGTAAAGTCGGGTTCGTCATTATCTTCTTCCTCTTCTTCGCTTGTACCTGCAGGTGCAGAGAGTTGAGGCTCGTTCACCTGCTTTTCTTCAAAAGGGAATGGGGCTTTGGGTGCTTCTTCCTCTTCGCTGCCTACTTCCACTTTTATGGGTTGTTCCAGCTCAAAGTCTACCACGGCAGGTTGTGGATTGGAATATTCTTTCTTTTCTTCTTTTTTAGGCTTGATATTTGCATCATAATTTTCGTTGTCGGTTGTTGTGGGCGTATCTTTCTTCTTCCTTCTGAAATTGGGATGAAGTGCCTTACGAATCATATTGATAGTTTCACTGCTCAGATAGACAAAGAAGAGAAGGGCGGTTATCAGTAAAAGCAGTCCCAGACCGGGTATGCCGATTTGAGAAACCAACCATGCACTTACATTATGTCCGTGCAGTCCTCCAGGGTAGATAAAACTGTCGCTGAAGGTTCCGTTGAAAATAAATCCCAGTGTAATGGAGAACCAAATAAGTAGGATAGAACAAGACATAAACCATTTCCATACACGGAACTGGTAGGCTTTCATCATTTTCATTCCTACAACAGCAAGGAAAAGAATAATGAAATAAGCGGCAAGCCCGAAACATTCGTTGATAAGGAAATCCGCCAATTGTGCACCGCGTGCGCCGGCGTAGTTTTTCACATGATTAGTGGTCTGCATCTTTTTCTTAGCCATATTTATTAATGCGATTTATTATTTCGCAAATGTACATGAAAATCATTAATTATTGGCTTAATTAATCTCTTTTTTCTTACCTTTGCGATTCAATTTTAATGTTATGGAAAAGTATAGTCAGGTGATATTTGACAAAAATACAGTGGAGTTTGTGACGGTAGCTGCCGAATATTGCGGCTTTTTAGAAAGAACACGTGATGCCAAGCGGGGCACATTTGTAGACACCGCCCTCAAAATTCTTCCGTTGCTCTATTTAAAAGCATCCATGATACCTCCTTGCGAACGGATAGGGGAGTTTGACCCCGAAACATTCGTAACAGAAGAAGATTATGAACTGATACGCATGGCTGTGGCCGAAGTGTTGGGCTCTAAAGACGACTATTTGGAAGTCTTTCTGCCTGATATGGTATACAGTGATACACCTATAAAGAAATGTATATCCGAAGATTTGGCTGATATTTATCAGGACTTGAAAGATTTTATCAGTGTGTTTCAATTGGGACTGAACGAGACGATGAACGATTCACTGGTGATTTGTAAAGAGCATTTTGAAGAATTTTGGGGACAACGTTTGGTGAATACGATGCGTGCCCTGCACGATGTGAAATATAATTCCGCCGATGAAGACAAAGAAGATGTAATGGATGAAGACGATTCGGAAATGGAAGATGAGAACCGATTATTATGAAGTTAATAAAGAAAAGTATAAGTAAAGCAGAAATAGCTGCAATGCCCAAAGTGCTTTTTCCCGGACGTATATTTGTGGTTTATACCGAAAGTGACGCCGAAAAAGCAGTGGCTTATCTCAAGGATCAGCGCATAGTGGGAGTGGATACGGAAACCCGTCCCTCATTCAAACGAGGAACTACCCACAAGGTGGCATTGTTGCAGATTTCCACACAGGACACTTGTTTCCTGTTCAGGCTTAACCGTATCGGCATGCCCGATTCGTTGCAGGAGTTCTTGATGAGCGATACCCTCAAGATAGGCTTGTCACTGAAAGATGATTTCAACTCATTGCGTAAACGTCAGGATATGCGTCCCGATCGTGGAAACTGGATAGAATTGCAAGAATATGTAGGCAAGTTTGGTATTGAAGACAGAAGCCTGCAAAAGATATATGCCAACCTTTTCGGAGAGAAGATCTCAAAGAATCAGCGCCTTTCCAATTGGGAAGCCGATGTACTGAGTGAAGGGCAAAAGTTATATGCTGCCACCGATGCATGGGCGTGTGTGGAAATTTACAACTGCCTGTCCGAATTGGAACGCACGGGCGATTACGAAATAATACAAAACGAACCAATAGAATCAACAGTAACTACCGATGGCTTATAAAAAAGTATACCTGAAACCGGGTAAAGAAGAATCGTTGAAACGTTTTCATCCTTGGGTGTTTTCGGGAGCTATCCATCACATAGAGGGAGAGCCCGAAGAAGGTGAAATTGTAGATGTGTACACATCAAAGAAAGAATTTATTGCTTGCGGACATTTCCAGATTGGGAGCATTGCCGTACGGGTGCTAACCTTTACTCAGAAAGAAATAGACCATGACTTTTGGAAACATCGTCTGGAGGTGGCGTATGATTTGCGCCGGAGTTTAGGTCTGGCTGGCAACCCCACCAATAACACTTACCGTTTGGTGCATGGAGAAGGTGATAATCTGCCGGGGCTTATTATAGATGTGTATGATCATACGGCAGTGATGCAGGCACATTCTGCCGGTATGCACGTCTACCGCATGGAGATAGCCGAAGCCTTGTCGGAAGTGATGGGCGATGTGGTTCGGAATATTTATTATAAGTCGGAAACCACTTTGCCGTTTAAGGCGGATTTAGAACCAGAAAATGGCTTTATCAAAGGAGGAAGTCCTGAGAATATTGCTATGGAATATGGTTTGAAATTCCATGTGGATTGGCTGAAAGGACAAAAGACTGGTTTCTTTGTCGACCAACGCGAGAACCGTCATTTACTGGAACGTTATTCCAAGGGGCGTAATGTACTGAATATGTTTTGTTATACCGGTGGATTTTCTTTCTATGCCATGCGCGGAGGAGCAAACCTGGTACATTCGGTAGACAGCTCTGCCAAAGCCATCGATCTGACAAATATGAATGTAGAGCTTAACTTCCCCGGTGACTCGCGTCATCAGGCTTATGCCGAAGATGCTTTCAAGTACTTGGACCGTATGGGGGATCAGTATGATTTGATAATCCTAGATCCGCCGGCTTTTGCCAAACATAAAGATGCCCTTCGCAATGCTTTGCGCGGATATACCAAGCTGAATGCCAAGGCGTTTGAGAAAATAAAGCCGGGAGGAATTCTGTTTACTTTCTCTTGTTCGCAAGTTGTGGATAAAATGAATTTCCGTAATGCTGTGTTTACTGCGGCTGCGCAAAGCGGACGTAGCGTGCGTATTTTGCATCAACTCACACAGCCGGGTGACCATCCTGTTAATATTTACCATCCTGAAGGTGAATACCTGAAAGGATTGGTATTGTATGTCGAATAATCTATTATCTGTATTCGGGTGTAGGCTTTGCACCCGAATATAGTTATGAATGTATTATAATAGCTGCTACTTATTCTTGGAAGTAGCTGTAAAATATAAAAATAGTTAAACCAAAGCAAAAAGTTACTCGCTTGTTATGTTTGATAACATAAAACCTGTATCTTTGCACTGTGTTTTTCATGGTATTAGATTTAAGGTTAATGAAGATTGGGTGTCTGGGATAGATACCCTTCTTTT
>PPYE01345183.1_pt1 | contig 12633 bp, 8 predicted proteins | sample 1559881 | NCBI WGS metagenome assembly PPYE01 (sample SAMN08240022, study PRJNA423297) | Human gut metagenome, whole genome shotgun sequencing project.
TGCATATCCACTTCTTCGCCTTTGTCATTGTAGAGACGGAAGCCGATTACGTCTGCATGTTGATTTTCAATCGTCAGTTCTATTTCGTATGCACCGCCATTGCCGGGAATCATTTCTTTGATTGTGCGTGTTCCGTTTACTTTGAACGAACGTTTCTTGGAAACATCACGCAAAGCCAGCAGTTCGGGAGAGGGAGCTGATTGGAGGTAAGTCTCACCATCTACGGTAAACAGGCTCAAGTCGCGGGGAACGGAGTTCGGACTACGGTATTGGGAGGTAGGAACATCGTTTGCATATTGCCAGTTGCTCATCCAAGCGATAGCGATGCGACGGTTGTCGGGAGCATCACTCCAAGTTACAGTGGCGTAATGGTCTTTTCCCCAGTCCATCCATTTGGTTTGGGAGGGTGATTCATTTACAAATTCTTTTCCGTTGAACGTTCCGACAAAGTATTGAGTGGCACTTCCTCCGAAAGGACCTCCGGGATTCAAATTACAAAGCAATACCCATTTCTTTTCGTTCGTGCCGTCTACTGGAAGTTCAAATAAATCAGGACATTCCCAAACACCGCCATGTGCACCTTGTCCTTCACCGAAACTACTTTCAAAGGCCCAGTCTTTCAGATTGGAAGAAGAGAAAATTTGCATTTCCTGTCCTACTGCCAACAACATAATCCAACGTTGAGTCTCTTTATGCCAGAATACTTTCGGATCGCGAAAATCACGGGCATCAGACGTCAATACCGGATTATTTTCATATTTTGTAAAAGAACGTCCATTATCTGTGCTATACGCAATACTTTGTACTTGTCGATCACTATTCTGCGTATAAATTGCAACAATAGCACCCGCACCGAATCCGGCAGTATTATCAGTATCTACTACGGCCGAACCGCTGAAAATTGTACCAAGCGCATCAGGGGTAATAGCATCGGGACGATGTTCCCAATTTATCAGGTCTTTACTGATTGCATGTCCCCAATGCATATTGCCCCATTTGGAGCCATAAGGGTTGTGCTGGTAGAAAAGGTGATATTCACCATCTTTATATACCATCCCATTGGGATCGTTCATCCATCCATAAAGAGGTGAGAAGTGATAAGTAGGACGGAACTTTTCACGATTGCCCGTATCGAACGTGTCGGACAATTTCATTTCTTTGCAGCAAACAGCGGAAAGTTTACCCCGTATCGGATCATTCGAACCTAATTTAAATTTCAATAATATGTTTTTACCTGCATAGTCCGAAAGATCCAGTGGAACAAAATAGTCCACTCTGTTCACTGCCAGGCGAACATCCGCAACGTTCACCTCTTTATTATTAACGATCATGCTGACACGTACATCAGGCATCACCTCCTCTACGGGTAAAAGCAAATAACGTTGATTTGTATTTATATATACCAGGCAATGTCCTTCACCCAAATCTTTTATTAATAAAGAAGAAGTATCGGCTGAAGCATCCGAAAATGAGAAAATCATCATAACCAGAATTGTCAAAAAGGTCTGTACTTGTTTAAACGAGAATAATACATTCATGTCAGATGGTATTAGAGTTAATTATTAATATTCATTGTCTTCTATTTGTTACCATGCAAAGATAGGCGTAACGGATAGTTACACCTATCACTTTTGTTTCAGAAGATAGAAAAAATGTTACCTATCTATTTCTTAGCGCTTAGATAATGCAATATATTTTTCGTCATGAGCACAATATTATCTTGATAAACGTTAAGATTACTATTCTGATTCCATTCATAAGCAGCGAGCCCAAGGGCTATACATGTACCTTGATATTCCGCTGTCGAAGCAAATTCCACCATTCCGGCACAACAATAATCCGTCACGTGTCCCCACGTTGCTAAAACGGTAGCATTGTTTTCTTCTTCAAATGCCTTTACTATATTCCCTGCATTGGGATAAAGACTGGGGAAACCATAAGAATTCAAGTCCCACATACAATTATGGTCTTCACGTCGTCCGGGACCGATCAGCGGGAACGTTTCATGAGAGAATTGGTCGGAAGTAACCATACCGGCAAACACTGGATGACTCCGATGATCATACTCCATTCCGATGTTGGCATTAATCGTCCAAACGTCCACGCCATCTCCTCCTTCACCATCTGCAAATATCCCTGGAGCCCGTTCGGTACGCCCCAATGGCACAACCAACTGAGTCGCATGATTACTCAAGAACAGATTCCCTCCATTCTTATAATACGTAGTCAAGGCAGCGATCGCATCAGTAGACAAAGGTAACTTATCCCATCCGGCTCCAATGCCTACACGGTCTATATGCACCCAAATAACATCGTAAACAGAAAGATCTTCACTAGTCAACATGGCAGGAGTGACAACTTTACCATTCACAAACTGTTTCTTGAACCATGCATAAGAGGCTTTTTCATCATCATCTTCTATCTCTTCGGGACTATTATACGTTATCACATAAGCTGCATTTGTCAAATCAAGCCCGGACGGTTTCACCTTAATATTTTCTTCCGTTACTCCGCAATCTATCACTTCGGATAATTCGCTGATATAAAATACTTGATTACTGTTTTTATCTTCTATCGTACAATCTGCAAAACGATTATTTTCTCCTTCCGCAGCATTCACTGTAGTGGGATTTTCTATACCTTCACTCCAAGATACATTTATGGTGTTTGACGTGAAATGATTGTATTCACCTTTCACATGAATTACCCCATAGTCGGCTTCTTTGCCATTGAGTTGATTATCGCTCTGATTTACCGTGAACAAGTTATCACTTAACAAGTTGTTTTGCCCGCTTAATTCAAAGAAAGTCATTTTGTTTCCGGTAAATTCATTATCCGAAATATTCACTCGGCTACAGCCAGTAAAGTTGGCACACCAATCGTCATTCGCCGTTAGTTTGTTGTGAGAGAAAATCAGATTACTTTCTCCCGAAATACGTGCAGCCACACCGCCTTGCGATGAACCGAAAGCAGAATTGGTCACCATATTTTGTATGCCACCATTCATTTCAATGCCATTCACAACATCGGTTGCATCTATCCGGGCTAATGTAATGGCATCACATCCTTGGAGTTTAACGCCCTGATACATATTTTCCATCTTAATATTGAAGAAATGCAGGCGGTCATTGTCATGCTCTACATAGATTCCGGTTCCTTGGTGGTCGGCTTTCCCCACAAGGGTAAGTCCGCTTACCTCCACCCCGCTAATACGATTTTTATGTCCGCCTATATCGGCAACAGGAGCGACATGTAATGCATATTCAGCATTTCCAAGTATCAAACGACTGCCTTTAGCGTCAGCAACAGGAACAACCGTTTCATCATTCACACCTTTCAGTGTTACGAAATTGCGTGTAAGCTGAATGGGGCTATCCAGGCGAAAAGTTCCTTCGGGAATAAGTATCGTTCCTCCCTCGGGTGGGAGATCGGCTATAATAGCATTTATAAGATCTGCACAATCGGTAGATCCGTCAGTCGGAAGCCCGAATTGCGTTATATCTATTATCTTCTGACCTTTACATTCATCGCAAAGCGCATAAGTATCGTCATTACTGCAAGATGTGCCCAACATCAGGAACAATCCGCTTATCAAGAATTTATTTATTTTCATGGTGTTACTATATTAATAATGGTATAGGATGAGGAAATTATTCTATTATGCTCACCTTATCAGATGATACACAATTAGAGACTTCAGTTTCTGCGTTCACCAAGAATACCCGATAGCTCTCCAAATTATCTATAAAGCAGTTTTTGAACACGTTGCCTGTTCCTTGAGTGGCATTTACAGCTACAGCATCAGCATAAGCCCATTCACATGATAAACTGTTGGACACAAACGTATTGTTGTTACCTTTTACATTGATTATACCAAAATCATCGCCATGGTCGAGCATTTGATTCTGAACTGCTCCTGTAAGCCAAAAGATGTTCTTATTTACCCGATTGTTATCGCCACTCAACACAAGAATACCATTATAGTAGCTTTTGAAATTATTACCTTCAATAACACTATTATTGCAATCATCAAGCACTAAATTTTCACGTCCATCAGGGTAGACCTGATTATTAAGGAATGACAGTTTGTTCACTCCCTGCGCTTTACAGGTTATGCCAGTGGGCTGTGCACCTAATTGGCAATTCTTTATAATCATATTCTCACCACCAATCAGTTCGATACTATTAGGAAGTTCACATACCCAACAGTTGACTATCTGCATATTCTTTGCCTGTTCTATCTTGATGCCGGTATGCAGATTTATGCCAATAATATTAGAAAGTATTCCATTATCGCTCGTGCCTGTAAAATGTATACCGATGTTCTTGGCTTCCGTCCCCCCCGACACCATCAGATTCATAATCTTTAACCCCTTCACGTCTGTTTCTACTTTTATAGCTGCTTCGGCATTGCGGGCCACTAGTTTGCTTCCACCACCAGGTCCCAGCAGATCGTTGATTCCATTCACGTCAATATTGCTGCGCATACCGGGATTTAATCCCTTAATCGTCACATTGTGCTTATTAATCACAATGGGAGCATCAAGTACAAAATCACCTTCGGGAATAACCACCACTCCCCCTTCGGAAGGTAAGGAGGCAATTGCACTATTAATGGCTTTCGAACAATCTGTCTTTCCATCACCAATAGCTCCGAATGTGGTAACATCACCTTCGATTTCAGTATGAGTGCCATAACATAATAGGTTATCATCACCGTCGCAAGCTGTGAACAAGCACAGACAGAAAGTGCTAATTAAATATCTCTTTAGTTTCATCATATCTATATTTAAGGAATTCATATTAGTTAAACTTACCATATCCAGGGTTCTGCACATAATTACCTTCAGAGAAATTATATTGCGCATTGGGGATAGGCAAATATTCATCTCTGCCACGGACGAAGCGAGCACCACGATAATAAACGCGTTTGTTTTGCTCCACACCAATGTAACTGTTCATAGTTTCCGCAGCAACACCCCAACGTACCAGATCGAAGAAACGGTCTCCTTCCATAGCAAACTCCATGCGACGTTCCCAACGTAGTGCTTTGCGGGCTAATTCTTGATTCCAGCCTTCAGAAGGGTATTCACCGATCAGATAATTAGCCGCATTCTGTTCTGAATCCTCAAAGTCTTTTACATAAGGGCTATTCTTGGCACGCAGACGAATACGGTTAATGATTTTGCGGGCTTCTTCCAGTCCGGCAGCTTCACCTATTTCTATCAGCGCTTCAGCCTTCCACAACAACACGTCGGCATAACGGATAATCTGCCAATTGAGATGGGAAGCCCCCCAAGGCCAACCTTGGAACATCTCGTCACTCTCCGGAGAAATATAGAAGCGTTTGGTACAGTTGAAACCATATTCGCCACTGTTACGCACCCAATTTGCTTTACAAGGCTCGGCAGTATATGTTTTCCAAGTAATACCCGGACGACCGGTTACGAAATCCAAACGAGGATCTACAGTTGCGTCAACATTAGTGAGTTCACTTCCTTCGTATATTCCATAGTCATCGGTGTTGAAGGTATCAAACAAAGGCAATCCATATGTATCTGTCTTATAGGCATTGATTAAGTTTTGGCTGGGCAAGAAAAATCCGTCACCACCATAAGGGCCTTTAGGGGCGTTGAGCAAATTACTCCAGTTTATGTTTCCGGCACCATCGGTTTCATCATTCATCGAATATTGCACGGCAAACACTGACTCTACCCCATTTTCATATTCCAATTGATCGAGTTTCTGAAAATCATTCAAAAGATCGTACGTCTTTCCTTGTGCGCCCACCTTGTCACAAAGAGTCACCACTTCAGCCAGCAACTGCTTGTCAATAGCAACTACTTGGTTATTGTCATCTTGTTGATAGGCCTGATAGAGTATGGCTTTAGCGGCATAGGCATAGGCTATATTCTTTGTGATACGACCTACTTGAGGTTGAGTATCAGGCAAATCGTCGGCAGCATCGAGAAATTCCTGTGCTATTTTACCCAAAAGTTCTTCACGGGTATATTGGTTGTTGGGGATGTACTTATAATCATCATTTTCCACATTTTCATCAAAATAAGGCACTTGCTTGAAAAGACGAACCAGTTCGAAGAAGAAGTGTGCACGAATCACCTTCATTTCGGCTTTGCGACTTTTAAGTATCGACAAAGAGTTCTCGTCAAGCGTGTTCATTACTCTCAATGCGCTGTTACAGCGTTGTAAACAGCAATAGAGTTGAAACCATTTTTCATCGGCATTACTCCATGTAGCATCTATTTTAAAGGTTTCAAGCAGCGTGCAAAAGTCACCGTCATTTACACCGCCACCGCCTTTGTAAGCATTGTCCGAACGTACTTCGCCATACGTCCAATTCGTCATTGGTACCCAATGCATCTCACGATTGGGACCTTTCAATCCGGCGTAAGCTGAAGTAACCAAGAGTTCTACACCGTCGGCCGATGCCAACAAATCGTCATTGAGTGTACCTTGCGGTTTAATATCAAGAAAACGGCTCTCATTGCAACTTGCCAATAGTGCCATAACACCTGCTGCAAAGATATATTTCAATTTCATAATGTTCTGTATTTAGGATAAAAATTAAAAACCAAGTGATAGACCGAATGTATAAGTGCGGGGCTGAGGATATGGATAGCCCAGTCCTTCAGGGTCGGCACCCGTATAATTAGTCAGTGTGAAAACATTCTGTGCTTGCAGATACACACGCAAATTGGAAAGACGTGCTTTCTTAATCCACTTATCCGGGAAAGTGTAACCCAACGTTAAAGTCTTCAGCTTCACGTAAGAACCATCCTCGATAAAGAAAGTAGAACTGCGTGTTTCTACATTATTATCCACCACAGTCAGTGCAGGAATATCACAATTATAAACTCCGGTTTGCTCATAATCATTCCAAGCATGCATTGCATCCATCAGACGTACAGAATGATTACCTGTCCAGCCTTGGAATAGGTCGGTATAAAACTTAGAGTTATTCCATGCATCGCGAATCATACCATTGAAGAATGCAGAAAAATCAAATCCTTTGTAAGATGCACCGATATTTAAACCACCGATAAATTTAGGTTGATCGCTACCTTGCCAATCCATATCGGCAGTATTGATGACGTTGTCACCGTTAAGGTCTTTGTAGCGAATACGTCCCACACCAGGAGCTCCAATCTGTACATCATATTTGCTTAGATATTCATATACCTCTTGCTTTGTTTTGAATACACCATCGGCTTTATATGACATCCATGAACCATAAGGTTGTCCCACAATGGTTTTGTCCACACCGTTGCCACCTCCCCAAGTATATTTGATAACATCCGGAAGTTCGGTAATTTCATTCTTATAATAAGAGATGTTGAACGAAATATCATACTTGAAATCCTTTATTTCATCTCGCCAAGTAAAGGTTGCTTCCACACCGCTATTATCCATATACACCGGGCACGACTGTTGCACCATCACCATTGAAGTTGTATGAACCATTGGACATGTTAGTGTAATAAAGGTTGTAAGTAGCATTGTTGTCAATCTGGTCATTACCATTAATTCCCCATGATGCACGTAATTTAAGGTCTGAAAGCCAGTTTTGCGTACGTTCCATAAATTTTTCGCGTGACATTCTCCAACCAGCTGATACAGAAGGGAAGACGGCTGAATTATTCCCTTTACCAAAACGTGAAGAAGCATCACGACGCACCGTTCCTGATATGAGGTACTTATCATCGAACGCATAGTTTACCTTACCAAAGTAAGAAACCATAGCATAAGTAGAAGCATTGTTACCCACGCTTTTTCCTTCGGTCACGGTGTCCAGATAGCGATAGTCAAGGTCTTCTATCACCAATCCGCGACCATACCCCTGCAAATGCTCACCATTTTCTTTCTTAGCTTCGGTTCCTATCACAGCACTGATATTATTCTTCCCGAAATCTATACTATAATTAGCCGTGTTCGACCATACCCATTGTACACTATTATCCTGTCGTACGGTCAGTTCATTTACATCTACCTTCCGATCGGCTTCGCTCCATTTTGGGACAAAGGTTGAGTTGAAACCGGTAGTATAATTCAAGCCAAATTGGCTCTTCAATACCAAATTTTTAATAGGCTCTACTTCCAAATAAACATTACCAAAGATACGCCAGCTTTTATGACGATTATTGGCTTCGTTGTCCGTCAAACGAATGGGATTCGGTTTATCTCCCAATATATCCACATAACCACCGGCGTACCTTCCGTTTTCATCATACACAGGAATGGCCGGATGCTGCGCAATAACCAATTCTTCTATACCGGCAGGATTAAGATGTTCCAACCAATGGTTCACCGAGATGCTTTCTCCCACACGTACTTTACCATCCACAAAGCGGAAATTAGAAGCTAAACGCGAATTAAAGCGTTCGTAGTCTGTATTACGGCAAAGACCATCTTGATTCATATAGTTTAAGGTAAGAGCCACATTACCATCCTTAAATCCTTTAGAGAAGGAAAGATTATAATTCTGCATCAAAGCTGTACCAAATATCTCCTTTGCCCAATCAGTATTGCCCGACTTTATCTTCACTCCATTCTGGTCGAAATAATATTCTTGCAGTTGGGCTTTCTCTCCATTTCCATAGACAACACTGTTTGGATAGGTTCCAAAAGTATTTTTATAGGCTTGCCAATAAACATCACCCCATTGGTAAGCGTCAAGCATATCAATACCACCGGCAAAAGTCTGGGCAGTGAGCGACATATCAAAACTTACCTTTACATCACCTTCCTTAGCACGTTTTGTGGTAATGATAATGACCCCGTTGGCAGCCTGAGCACCATAAATCGCAGCAGATGCTGCATCTTTCAACACCTGAATGGATTCGACATCATTGGAAGAGATGATAGAAGCTACATTGTCATGTGTCTGAACACCATCTATCACATAAAGAGGGGAAGAATTGTTAATGGTAGTAATACCACGTAATTTAGTATCCGTGTTTCCACCGCCGGGTTTACCATCAGTTGTCACGTTCATACCGGCTACACGCCCCTGCAAACCTGACATCACATTACCGGTAGGTATATCCGCTACCTCTTTCATCTTCACTACGGCTACCGAACCTGTCAGACTGGCTTTCTTTTCAGCCATATAACCTGTCACAACCACCTCATCAATCATCTTAGCATCTTCTTCCATCACTATCTTCAAGGAAGGTTTAGCGGCAATAATCACTTCCTTATATCCTATATAAGAAATAGCCAATGATGCATTTGCCGGTACACTAAGAGTAAAGTTTCCATCTAAATCGGTAATAGTTCCAGTTGATTTAGAATCATTTTGCACTACGGAAGCACCAATAATCGGTTGCCCATCAGTCTTTGAAGTAACGTTTCCCTTCACCGTTATGTTTTGTCCCCAAAGGACTGACATGAAAGTAAACAGGAAACAAACGCTGCAAAGAAGTTTTTTGTTCTTCATAATACTAAGCATTAGTTTGATGTTATTAAATTAAAAGTACGAATTTTATCTTTATCGATGATGCAAATTACGGTTGATTTATATCAATCGACTGAAAGAAATGTTTCAAAGGCTGTAACATTTGTTGCATAGAACGCTATTTTATAGGGTTTTATACATTATTTTTCTCATCACAAGAATTATGAAGAAGATATTCTCTAGTCAGTGCGGAAAATATTACCTTTGCGTAGTAATAGAAGCTTTTAAAAAGTAGTTATTATTAAAACGATTAATAAAAAAAGTCAGTTACCGATTGTAACCAACTGAAAATTGAACGATATGAAAACAATCTCCAACGAACAACTTACCATTCAAGTATCTCCTCATGGAGCTGAACTTTGCAGTATCTTTGCCAATGGAAAAGAATATCTGTGGCAAGCGGATCCTGCTTTTTGGAAACGTCACTCTCCTGTCCTATTCCCTATTGTCGGAAGTGTATGGGAAAATGAATATCGCAATGAAGAGATTCCTTATACGCTTACCCAACATGGATTTGCCCGCGACATGGAATTTACGCTTGTTTCTGAAAAAAAAGATGAAATACATTACCGCCTTATCAGTAATGGAGAGACTTTGCAGAAATATCCGTTTCCATTCTGTCTGGAAATAGGTTATCGCATTCAAGGAAAGCAGATTGAGGTGATATGGAAAGTAAAGAATACCGGCGACAAAGAAATGCATTTTCAGATTGGAGCACATCCTGCTTTCTACTGGCCGGAGTTTGATGCGAACAGTTTAGAAAGAGGGTTCTTCGGATTCGACAGGAAAGACGGTTTGAAGTATATTCTTATTTCTGAAAAGGGATGCGCTGATCCTTCTGTTGAGTATTCCTTAGAGTTGACAGACGGATTGTTACCATTGGATACTCATACTTTTGATAAAGATGCTTTGATCTTGGAAAATGAACAGGTTCGCAAAGTTACCTTATATAATAAGGAGAAACGGGCTTATTTAAGTTTACACTTTAATGCTCCGGTAGTCGGCCTTTGGTCGCCACCTGCAAAAAATGCTCCTTTTGTCTGCATCGAGCCTTGGTATGGACGTTGCGACCGTGCACACTATACTGGTGAATATAAAGATAAGGACTGGATGCAACATTTGCAACCAAGTGAGATATTCCAAGGAGGATACACGATTGAAATTAATGAGTAATCAATAAAAGTAGCTGCCAGATTTCACATCTGACAGCTACCAACACCTAATTCTAATCTACAAAAACCTAACTTATAAACCTAACCGATACACATTGAATGAATTGACATTAAACGTACCTCCCTTGCTATAAAACCACATACGGTTGTATGGTTCCGACGGAAAAATGAGATTGGTCATTGCTATCTTTCCTCCGTTCAGGAATATTTCTACAGAACATTTATCAACAAAAATATCCAAAGCATATTTATTTTCTTTCTTTATCGGTGCCCAGGTAGCTAATGCGAAATCATCGATATAATTGATGGAAGTCGTCTTTCTGCGGTCATGTGCTTCTATTTCATGAGGTACGCTGTTCTTTCCGAAGTCTACGATACCGCTTTTCGTTCGGTCCATTACCAGTTTCTTTTCCGGAAGATTGAAATAGATGTCCACCTTTTCACCTTTATCATTAAAGAGACTGAATCCCATAATTTCTGCTTCGCCGGTAGTAATCTCCAATGCTAATTCATAAGCTCCGTCATTATCAGCCAATAAAGAATCAATATGATAATCATTCACAACCGTAAATGCAGTAATCTCTTTACTTTCTTTTCGTAAAGCTTTTATCTCTGTTACCGGAGCTGCCGAAAGATAAACTTCACCGTCTTGTGTATAAAGCCCCAATTCACGTGGCAACGCATTGGCACTACGGAACTGTTTTGTCGGAACGATATTGCAATATTGCCAGTTACTCATCCAAGGTACAGCAATCACACGGTCACCGGTATTCGAGAAACAAACGGTGGCATAGTGATTACCCTTCTCCGAAACTGCTCATATAATTCCAGTCTTTCAAATTCTTAGAATCATAGAAACGCATTTCTTTATCAGCAGAAACAATCATCACCCATTTATCTTCCGGTTCATATCGGAAAACTTTCGGGTCACGGAAATCTTTCAAACCACCAGAAGGGCGCAGGACAGGATTATTCTCATATTTCGTAAAGGTGCGACCGTTGTCATTACTGTAGGCCAGACATTGAATCTGCCCATTCTTATCACTGGCAGAAGTGTAAAAAGCCAGGATAGAGCCTTCTCCATAACCGGCCGTATTCTCTTGGTCGACAATAGAACTTCCGGAAAAGATATGCCCCAATGTATCGCGGGCAATAGCTGGTTCCAGATGTTCCCAATGCATCAGGTCTTTACTGACAGAATGTCCCCAATGCATATTTCCCCATTTGGAGCCATAAGGATTATATTGATAATACAAATGATATTCTCCATCTTTATACCCCAACCCGTTAGCATCATTCATCCAGCCATAAAGGGGAGTATGATGATAAACAGGACGAAACTTTTCCGTATTGGTTGTATCAAACGTATCGGATAACTTAATTTCTTTCCAGCAAAGTGCATCCTTTGATTTATTACGAACACGTACGGTTGCAGTCTTCGCTCCAACAGGTAAAGCAAATGGAACGAAATAGTCCACTTGGTTCTGTGCCAGACGAATATCCATATCAGTATCGGCAGCTTCTCCTGTATTGAGGAGAACCTGACTTTCCGGTGTTTCCTCTTCTATAGGAAGCAATATATAATTAGTCGGATTGGTGATATGGATGACAGTCAAGCTATCACCTTGCTGTTCCAAGGTCAATTTGCTTTTAGTTGTATGGCAATAAGTCAGTCCATAAGAGACTGCTAAAGCAAGTACTGCACCTCTACATAGTTTCATCCAAGGGGTTGTTTTCATAGCAATAAAGTATTCCTAGTTTATATAAGCATTTAATTAAAAAGATGTTGGCAAAGATAAGGCGTATCTTCACTAGCGTCTATAAACATTGTTTCATAGGGTATCAAATTTGATACAAATCTTAAAAATATTCTTTCTATCAGGCAAGAAGAGTCGAATAAAGACCGATAACCTCTTTGTTTTCCTGAATTTATTTTTCTACTTTTGAAGCAAATCTTTATTCTTCTACTTATGCCAGCAAATAGAA
>PPYE01721781.1_pt1 | contig 12631 bp, 9 predicted proteins | sample 1559881 | NCBI WGS metagenome assembly PPYE01 (sample SAMN08240022, study PRJNA423297) | Human gut metagenome, whole genome shotgun sequencing project.
AAGATGAAAAGACAATATTGGTGTAAGATAAATGTATAAAAGATTAAGGAAAGAGTATAATGCGTTTTCCCTGTAAGCTCTAATGTTTTACAAGGGCTCACCCATGTGAACAAATCTGTTTACAACCGTAAACGGATTTGTTCACAACTGATAGCTTATCTGTCCACACAAGTAAGCCCCTGCTAACTATTAAGCAGAGTGATATAAACAACAGGACTAATACATATATAGAGTACGACTGTTTTTCAAAAGAAAGGCATATACCAGGAAGAGAACATGAGGATGTAGATTATGCACGAAGAAATAACAAGAGTAATAGTGGCATATACTCCTTTAATTCATTACGTAAAAGTTCCATCGTTTTTTGTTTATATCGATTGATAGACTTCACGCTAAGATTCATCTCTTCTGCAATCTCTGTATGAGTTTTGCCTTCAAAGAAACTTTTAATAAAGACCGTTCGATAGTTTTCGGGAAGTTTGTTTAATGTCTCATACAACATTCTGTATAGCTCATCAAGAGTATATATACTATCCGGTTCTGTTTCATAGACAGGAGCTTTCTTCTGTATATTTTCCGCATAGCTCCATTCATATTCCTGATGTTTCAGGAAATTCAGGCAGCTATTTTTTACGCACATTTTGATGTAAGCTAATGCGGTGTTCGATTGAAGATCAAAAGAATCAGTATCCAGTTTATCCCATAATGAGGTGAATACATCCGAAACGATGTCTTCACGTGTTTCTTTATCATCAACAAACCTTTTTGCATACAAACAAAATGGGGCATAATACTCCTCATAAAGTTGTTTGAAAGCCCGTTCTTTAGTCTGTTTAGAAAAAGATATTTTCATTATTTTGAGGTTCTGTAGTTTTTCATTTCGTTGCAAATATATAATAAGATAATTATCAAAGCCTAATTTTCGATTCTTTTTTTTGCTTTCAACACTAATGAATAGAAAATAATCAGATGAGGCTGTCCTTTTGTATATAGGTTGATTGTATTATATATAAACGGGATTAAAATATGAAAAACAAGTTTTTTTTATTGGCTATAACCTTTTGTTTGCCAATACATTCTCAAGGAGTTTCCAAGTCTTTTATTCCGATGGCTGAAATACCTGCCGGAAGTTTTTATATGGGAAGTGACGGATTAGGCGAAGATTTTGATGAGGCTCCTATCCATCAGGTAATAATCTCTCGCCCGTTTCGTATGGGAATCACTGAAATAACGAATGCGCAATATGAGTCATTCCGTCCGGAACATCGGGCATTACGAGGAAAAAACGGTGTTTCGCTGGAAGATGATGAAGCAGTCGTCAATGTAAGTTATTCCGATGCTGTTGCCTTTTGTGAATGGCTTAGCCGGAAAGAAGGCAAAAACTATCGTTTGCCAACAGAAGCGGAATGGGAATATGCTTGTCGGGCAGGCACATACACACTATTTTCTACAGGAGACGGGTTACCTGCAGTTTATCATCGGAATCAAAAAGTGGTTCGTGACTTTGATCCGGTATCTTTAAAAGTAGCTCAGACTCCTCCTAATACATTCGGGCTTTATGATGTGCATGGAAATGTGGAAGAATGGTGCTTGGATTGGTATGCTTCTTATTCCGCAGAAAAGCAGAAAGACCCGGCAGGACCATTGGCAGGAGAGTTTCGGGTCACTAGAGGAGGGAGTCATCACACCCCGGAGAAATACTTGCGAAGTGCCAATCGACTGGCTATGCTCCCGGAAGATAAACATTCCCAAACCGGATTTAGAATTGTGGAAGCAGATACTCGTTTGAATGTATCGGGAACATCTGCCCCTGTCCCGTTCAATCAGGAATCTGTAAAAAATACATCTATAAAATGGAAAAAAATATCTGCTATCACACCGATGTTTCTGCCTCCGATACCATTTGTGGTACGTCCGGCATGTGATTCGAATACCCCATTTTATCTGCATAATCATCAGCCTGCAGTTACGTGGTGTGATAATGGAGATTTGCTGGCAATATGGTTTTCTGCAAATGAAGAGAATGGGAGAGGGATGGTAGTACTCGGTTCCCGCTTGCGTGCCGGGCATACTGATTGGGATGTGGCTTCTTTATTCTTTAAAGTTCCGGATCGGAATATGACAGGAAGCGCTTTGCTCAATGATGGAAAAGGAAAATTGTATCATATCAATGGAGTGGAAGCATCGGGTGACTGGCAGAATCTCGCAATGGTACTACGTACCAGCACAGATAACGGTGCTTCATGGAGCACTCCTAAACTGATAGCTCCCGAACATACCAAACGTCATCAGGTAATAGCTGGTACGATTTGCACACGTGAGGGATGGCTGGTTCAAGCCTGTGATGCGGGTCCCGGCAGTCATGACGGGGCAGCTGTTCAAATCAGTAAAGATGGAGGAAAAACATGGTGCGATCCTTGGGATGGCGCTCCTTTGCCAGACTTCAAAGAAGGAGGAACGGGAAGTACAATCGCAGGTATCCATGCGGGAATTGTACAATTAGGGAACGGAAGTTTGATGGCTATGGGGCGTGGTAATAGCATACGGAATAAAGAAGGAAAGCTCCGAATGCCAATGAGCATATCAGATGATATGGGAAAGACCTGGAAATATGTAGCAAGCGAACTCCCTCCTATTGACGGAGGCCAGCGTCTTGTTTTAATGAGACTGAATGAAGGACCTTTGCTATTGGTTTCTTTTACAGACCATCCGCAACGTACGCCTTTGGAAGAACGTGGTCTGGAATTTAAGGATAAAAATGGAAATGTGAAGAAAGGATATGGCATGTATGCGGCTCTTTCCTACGATGAGGGAAAAACATGGCCGGTAAGAAAACTACTGACGGACGGTGAATATCGTTTTTTAAACGGTGGAGCATGGACGGGATATTTCGAAATGGATGAAAATCATGCTGAACCACGTGGCTATCTTGCAGGAACACAAACTCCTGATAATGTGGTTCATATCCTTAGTAGCCGATTGCATTACCGCTTCAATTTGGCATGGCTCGAAAAATAAAATAAAAAAAGTTTGTTTTTGCTGTCCTTTTCCAATTACTTCAGTTGTATTATAAGTGTAATTACAATTAAAAGATAAGATTTTGAAAGAAAATATGGAAAATATGAGTCCGGAATCATTGCTCCGTAAAGCACAAGCATTGGGAGATGATATTAAAGAAATGGAATCCATTGATGTATTGGGTGCCTATTATCAAGCACAAACCAAAATAAAAACTAATAGAAGAAAGAACATGTATAATCAACTGATGCGTTATGCAGCATTTCTGACTATACCTTTATTTCTCTCTTCTCTGGTTTTGGGATATTTATATTTTAGTGGAACAGAAACCGACGAGAAATATGCAGAGGTGGTAACCGCTACCGGTTCTGTCATACGTTATGAACTTCCGGATCATTCTGTAGTATGGTTGAATGCAGGTAGTACATTGCGTTATCCTACCACTTTCAAGAAAGACAACCGGTTGGTAGAACTGAAGGGTGAAGCATATTTCGAAGTGCAGGCAGACAAAGATCGTCCTTTCTATGTAAATACTCCGAATGGCTTGAGCATATATGTGTATGGAACTAAATTTAATGTAGCTGCTTATGAGGATGATAATTATATAGAAACAGTATTGGAAAAGGGTAAGGTAAATGTGATAACTCCCGATCAGGAAACAATAGCATTGGCTCCTGGAGAACAGTTGCTTTACGACAAACAGAGTCAAAAGTCGAAAAAAAATAAAGTGGATGTCTATGGAAAGATAGCTTGGAAAGATGGAAAACTAATTTTCAGAAATGCTTCATTAGAAGAAGTCCTGAAGCGTCTGGAACGACATTTCAATGTAGAAATTCAGTTTAACAATAGGTCTGGAAAAGAATATAAGTATCGGGCTACTTTCCGGACTGAAACTCTGTCGCAGATATTGGATTATCTGGCCAGGTCTGCCGATTTAAAATGGAAAATTGAAGAACCGCAACAACAGGCAGATGATACATTATCAAAGACTAAAATTAGAGTAGATTTATATTAGAGTAGTAACCCTTAAAATAAAAGCCCATGGAATAACACAAGAGAATAAAAGAAAAAAGGAAGAAAGCTGCTACCAACAGCTGTCTTCCTCCGAATTTTCCAGATTCACGGTACAAGGTCTCGCAAACACTAGCCGGAATCAAACCATAGTTCATTTAGTAATAAACTTTAGTTAGCCACAAATGTATGAAAAAAAATCATTCATTTACAGCATTATGTCCTAAATATGCTTTAAATCTAAAACTTCCTTTAGTTATGAGGATTAGTCTAGCACTACTTTTCGCAGTAGTATTACAACTTTCTGCCGAAGATGGCTATGCCCAGCGAACGCGGGTTGCCATTTCAATGAACAATGTATCTGTAGAACAGGTACTGAATAAAATAGAGGAGACGTCCGACTATGTTTTCCTTTATAATGATAAAACAATTCAGAAGAACCGTATTGTTTCTGTGAGAAACAATTCAGGTAAGATCCTGGATATTCTTGATGAGGTATTTAAAGGAACCAACATTACTTATACAGTGGTTGATAAGCAGATTATCTTGTCTACCAATAAATTGAATGTAACAGAGCAAGATCCGACTATTCAGGTAAAAGGTACAGTGAAAGATACAAAAGGAGAACCTTTGATCGGAGTGAATGTGAAAGTAAAAGGAACAACTACCGGTGCTATTACAGACTTCGACGGAAACTTTCAGATTCAAGCTAAAAAGGGAGCGGTATTGGAGATCTCTTATATTGGATATGCTTCTCAAGAGGTGAAGGTTGCAGATAATAAATCGCTTTCCATTGTGATGACGGAAGATACCAAAGTCTTGAATGAGGTTGTTGTAACGGCTTTGGGCATTAAACGCGAAACCAAGTCTTTGACATACAATGTGCAGCAGATTGGCGGCGACGAAGTGGCAAAGGCGAAAGATATGAATGTGATGAGCAGTCTTGCCGGTAAGGTGGCGGGTGTGAATATCAATGCAAGTTCATCCGGTATTGGAGGTGGTGCCCGTGTGGTAATGCGTGGTACTAAGTCTATATCCGGTAATAACAACGCTCTATATGTAGTAGATGGAGTTCCTTTGGCTAATATATCAAGTGAACAACCCGACGATCAGTATACGGGTGCCGGACAATCCGGTGACGGCTTGGCTAACTTCAACGCTGATGATATAGAATCAATTTCAGTACTTAGCGGATCGGCCGCCGCTGCACTATATGGTTCGGCTGCTGCCAATGGTGTGGTACTTATCACAACGAAGAAAGGAGCTGTAGATAAAACCAGATTGACTTACAGTAATAATTCAACCTTCTATTCACCATTCCGATTGTCGGAATTCCAGAATACGTATGGTTCGGAAACCGGAGAGTGGTATAGTTGGGCATCTAAATTGTCATCTCCTACCGATTATGAAGTTAAAGATTTTTTCCAGACAGGTTATAATGTAGCAAACACTGTAAGTCTGACTACAGGGACACAAAAAAATCAAACCTATGTATCCGTAGGTGCTGTGAATGCCCGGGGTATCATTCAGAATAATGACTTGGACAGATATAATTTCTCTGTTCGTAACACGACCTCTATGCTGAATGATAAACTGACGATGGATTTAAGTTTTATGTATTCTAATGTAAAGGAACAGAATATGTTGTCGCAAGGAGAGTATGCCAATCCATTGGTTCCCGTTTATTTATTTCCGCGCGGTGATGATTTCTCGAAATATCAGTATTATGAACGATATGATGTAGACCGTAACATAAAAACACAGTTCTGGCCATTGAAAGAAAATGGATTATCCATGCAGAATCCTTACTGGATTACGAACCGGAATATGTATACCAACAAGAAAGACCGTTTTCTGGCAAGCGGTTCACTAAAATATACGATAACAGATTGGTTGAATGTTTCCGGACGCGTGAAACTGGATAAGGAAACTATCAACTCGGAAAAGAAAATGTATGCTTCCACTTTGAATGTGATTGCTGAAAACTCGGATAAAGGAGCATACGTGCAATCGAACAAGAATACCAGTCAGATATATGCGGATGCCATGTTGAATATCAATAAATATTTCTATCACAACACATGGAATCTGACAGCATCTTTAGGTGCCAGTTTATTGGATTTGGATTATAAGGAACTTAATTTTGGAGGAGGATTACTGACCATTCCTAATCTGTTTACTTCTAACAATGCGAACGTTTCCGGTAAATTAACCTATAAAAATACGAACTATCACGACCGTACCAATTCTTTATTCGGAACATTCTCATTAGGATATAAGGGCATGGTTTATGTAGATGGTTCGTTACGTAATGACTGGATATCTGCTTTGGCAGGAACAAACCATTCTTCCATATTATATCCTTCTATCGGTGCTTCAGCAATTCTGACTAATATGTTTACAATGAAATCTAACATTCTTTCTTATGCAAAGGTTCGCCTTTCATATAGTGAGGTGGGTAATGCACCGGAAAGATTCAGGGCTATCACTACGTACGCAGTGTTGGGAGGATTGAATACCACTTCTTATTTCCCGATAAAAGACCTTAAACCGGAGAGAACTCATTCATGGGAAGGAGGATTTAATTTAGGTCTGTTTGATAATAAACTGACACTGGACGTGACAGCTTATAAGACATATACGGAGAATCAGCTCTTCAGTCCGGAAATTTCTACAACAACCGGATATTCTAAATTATATGTAAATGCAGGTAAAGTAACGAATAAAGGTATTGAGTTAGCTCTTGGCTTTAAACAGAATATAGGGCCTGTAGATTGGAAAACAACTTTACTATGGTCGCTCAACAGAAACCGCATTGACCAATTACTCCCTGAATATACAAATGAAGAGTTGGGAGTGACAGTACATCTGGACGAAATGGATGTCTATTCGTTAGGCGGTGCCAAACAGCGGCTAACAGTAGGGGGCTCTATGGGAGATGTATATGTGAATACAATGAGAACTGATGAGCATGGACATATCTGGATGAATTCAATGACGGGTACATTGGAAACAGATAAGAATAATTATGTCTATGCTGGTAATACCAATCCGAAATATACTCTTAGCTGGAGAAATGAATTTAATTGGAAAGGAATCAGTCTCGGATTTATGTTGAATGCCCGTGTAGGTGGTATCGGAGTTTCTGCCACTCAAGCTGTAATGGACTATTATGGAGTGTCTAAGACATCGGCAGAAGCGCGGGATAATGGTGGCGTGAAAGTAAACGGCCAGATGATTGATGCCCAGACATGGTATCAGACTATCGGAGCTAATGGTACAGGTTATGTAGGTTCTATGTATGTATATAGTATGACGAATGTTCGTTTGGGAGAATTGACATTGGGATATGATATTCCGATCAATAAATGGTGTAAATGGATTTCTGGATTGAATGTGTCCTTTGTAGGACGTAATTTATGGATGCTATATTGTAAGGCTCCATTTGACCCGGAATCTACTGCAAGTACAGGTACTTATAACCAGGGTATGGACTATTTCATGCAACCGAGTTTGAGATCGATGGGATTTTCTGCAAAGATTTCTTTCTAATTGGATAACCTTTAAAAAAAATAATGATGAACATACGTAAGTTTTTTAAAGTAAGGAACTACTACTTACTCCTTGGAGTAATCATGATAAATGTAGGTTGTACAAAGAATTTTTTGGAGTACAATACCAATCCTAATGAAGCAACCGATGAGATGACGGATCAGGATAATGTGAGAACTGGTTCTCTTCTTTTACAGATGGAGCAGAACGTACTGGTGGTAGCACAACCGGGACTTAATATCGGTTCGGACAGATATCAGACTGTGGAAGTGATGGGTGGAGATGGTTATGTCGGCTATTTTGGTTTTCCTGCTCCCAGTATCAATTCTGCCGGTCGTTACAATTGGGATAAAAGAAGTTGGTATGGTGATATGTTCACTACCAATTACCTGACGACTATGAATGCCTGGCGTGAAATAAGAAAAGCGATTAACAATGACGAAGATCCCCGGTTTTCTATGGCACAAATTCTGAAAGTAGCGGCAATGCATCGTGTGACAGATACCTATGGCCCTATTCCTTATTTGAATTTTGGAGTTTCAAAAGAAGTGCCTTATGATTCGCAAAAGGATGTTTATTACAGATTCTTTGAAGAATTGGATGGAGCTATCAATAACTTGGATAGTTATGCTGCATCCGGAAGTAAAGTTTTGTCATCATGGGATTGTGTGTTCAACGGTGATGTTACATCTTGGATAAAGTTTGCCAATTCACTTCGTTTGCGTCTTGCATTGCATCTTGCCTATGTGGATGAAACAAAGGCAAAAAGTGAAGCCCAACTGGCTATTGGCAATAGTTATGGATTGATGAATGTGAAGTCTGATTTAGCAGAACTTCAGCATATTACTCCGATAGCGACTTATGAAAGTCCTCTGTATATTCTGAAAGGATGGGATGATATTTGTATGGGAGCGACGCTGGATTCATACATGAATGGTTATCAGGATCCACGACTTTCTGCTTACTTCGAGGCAGGTACGGGTGGAAAATATCGGGGTATAAGAGCCGGAATGTCAAAGGACGTAAGTAAGGATAAATATATAACAGGAATCTTTGCCGAACCACAGGCAACCGCTACTTCCAATGTAGTGTGGATGCGTTCATCCGAATCATATTTCTTGTTGGCGGAATATGCTTTGCGTTGGGGAACGAATGCCGATGCTAAAAAGTATTATGAAGATGGAATAAGAATGTCTTTTGATGAACATGGTGTATCAGGAGCTGACGCGTATCTGACAAGAACTGCGGCGGGTGGATATGTGCCTGCCAATTATGAGGATCCGGTGACATCATCTCATTCCATGGATGCTTTGGGGACTGTTTCTATCGCTTGGGATGAATCGGGAGATTTTAAAACAAATCTGGAACAAATCATTACTCAAAAGTACATTGCTCTTTATCCGGTGGGACAAGAGGCATGGACAGAGTTCCGCCGTACCGGTTACCCGAAAGTATTTCCGGTTGTTGTGAACGAAAGTTCCGGAGGTTCTGTAGACACAAATATACAAATCCGCAGATTACCTTATCCGGAATCGGAATATAATACGAATAGAACAGAGTTGGATAAAGGCATCACACTTTTAGGTGGCGTAGATAACCCGGGTGTCAGATTGTGGTGGGATGTGCCTAATAAATAATTGGTTACTTAAATAATGCAGAATATGAAAAGAAATTATGTATATTTTTTGTTCACCTGTCTCTTGACATTTGTTGTGAGTGGTTGTGATACGGATATTGAACCTGAAGTTATACAGGCAGCTAATACTTATAATGAAGAATATTATCAGAACCTGCGTGAATATAAGAAAACAGATCATGCTATTTGTTTCGGCTGGTATGCCGGTTATACTTCAGAAGCATCTCCTTCGCAGGGGCTTCATTTCACTGGTCTGCCGGATAGTCTGGACATTGTCAGTCTGTGGTCAGGTATTCCTTCCAACAATCCGGCTTATGTAGAAACGAGTTATTATAACGAGCGTTATTTGCCGACTGCTTATGAGGAAATGAATTATATCCGTACAGTAAAGGGGACTCGCGTTGTGATGTGTACGATTTGCCGTATTGGAAGTACGGAGTTTCCTAAAACCGACGCAGGTATCGAGGCTTATGCTTTGCATCTTGCGAGATGTGTGTTGCGTAATGATCTGGATGGTTTGGACTTGGACTACGAACCGGAAGGCGACTGGTTGCAAAATGATAACTTTACAAAGTTTATAAAGGTATTGGGAAATTATTTCGGTCCTCAATCGGGTACAGGCAAATTATTAATTGTTGACTTCTATAATCAGCTGCCTCCTAAGGAAACAGAACCTTATGTCGATTATTTTGTACGACAATGTTACACCACCGGTAGTGCTCAAAGTTTGCAATCTAAATTTGACCAGCTTAGCAGCTGGTGTCCTCCTGAAAAATTCGTTGCTACGGAACAAATGGGATGGTACTGGCAGAATGGTGGAGTCGAATTTACGGAAGCCGATGGAAATAAAGTAGATTCATGGGGCAATCCAATCTATTCTGTAATAGGTATGGCACGCTGGAATCCTACACAAGGACGAAAAGGCGGATTCGGTGGATATTATTTTGAATATGAATACAATACCACTCGTCCTGCTAATCAGGCTATAGGTGATAAAGAGAAAGCCGCTATTCCTTATTATAGCCTTCGGCGTGGTATTCAGGAACAAAATCCTGCCGGAAAGCCTGTACAACAGTCTACTAAACAAGAAACGGAAGAAGAAAATGGATGAATTTTAAATTTGTATGCAAGGTATGAAAACATTGAATAATATAAAAAAGATATGGGGAGCTGCTTTGATAGGAATAGCTTCTTTTATGCTGCTGGGATGCCAGGAAGCCGCTCAAAAAGGTGACGGGTTGTTAATGACCGGAACATCTTCGGATAGATTGGTAAAGTTCGCCATTGATGGATTTCCATCTGCGTATGCTGTTTCTGTGACTTCAACTTCTCGCGTTGAATCGGATATTCAGGTGAATCTGGCTGTTGATGCAAGTCTGGTTGATACTTATAATGAGGAAATGGGAACCAATTATTATCCCATTCCGGATAAATCATATACATTTGAAAATCCGGAGGTTACTATTTCAGCAGGACAGGCAATTTCTTCTGCTGCCTCTCTTTCAATTGCCGATGATTCGGAATTTGTTCCGGGACGTGTTTATTTGATACCGGTTACCATAAAAAGTGCGACGGGAGATTTGGATATTATAGAAGCAGGGCGTACTATTTTAAATGACGGCAGTACGTTGACATTGTATATCAATGGAGAGAAAGATAACTCAATGACAGTTGCTCCGTATGAATATGCGCTTTATGGAGTACAGATCGGTATGCCTTCAAAAGGTTATCAATCTTCACAATTGTTTTATGGTCGTTTGAGTGAGATGCGTCTTTGGACTCGTCCTTTGTCTGCTCGTGAAATTAAAGCAAATGTATGTGGGGTAGACCCTTCTACCAATGGGCTTGTGTCTTATTGGAGAATGAATGAAGGAGAAGGAACTACTTTCTATGATTTATCTCCGTCAAAGCGTGATATCAGTTATAAGAATGGAATCACGATTGACTGGACTTATGATGATACGAATAAATGTCTTGAATAAGGTAATAATAAATGAATAGACTGTATGATAATGAAAAACAATATAAATAGATTAACTCTCCTTTTGCTTGTTTTATTGGGAGGAGTAGGATTCACATCTTGTTCGGATGATGACAATGATTTTATTGAATTGCCGACAATAGAGATGCCACAGTCGGAGGCAGGACCTGTTTCTATTGATTATAGGGAGATACTGGATGCAGGAAGCTATGTTTATGATTATACTATCAAACTGGATAAACCTGCTGCTACTACTTTATTGTGTGACATTGCCGTGGACGAAAGTATGGTAGAGGCTTATAACGCTGCAAATAACACGTCTTATAAGATGATGCCCGCTTTTGTCTATGAGTTGCAAGCTAAAAATGCGATAGTGAAGGCAGGACAGCAAGAATCCAATTCCTTATCAGTTAAGTTTTCATCATTGTTCGGTTTGGTGGAAGGTGAAGAATATTTGCTTCCTATTGTTGCAACAATAGATGAAACGTGTGTAGGACAATTTGTAACGGACACTCGTTCTGTTTCTTATTTTACGATTAGCATTGATGGGGAATTGGATTATATACCGGGATTGAATATGAGTTCTTATTCAACGGATATGTATCGTACGTTAAGTTTCGCAAATGATGAAGTAGTTACGATTGAAGATAATACACATACGTTTGAAATGCTTGTATATCCATATAATTGGCACAGTGGAACTAATTATATAGGTACATGGCGTGGTAAGGATACCAACAATAATAATGAGGTTTTTAGTGGTTGTGAACTACGTGTAACTGGTGCAACGGGAGCGTCTAATATTGGTAATCGTCAATGTGACTTGACATTGGCTAATCAAAATATAACGTTGCCGGCTAATCAATGGGTTAGGTTGACTATTACTTGTGACGGAACGAAAACGGGCCAGAATACTGAGGTTGCTTATCGTTTATATATTAACGGTGAGGAAGTTGCTTCTGCAAAACCTACTAAACGTTGGGGACCATCCTCTTCTCAAAGATTCAAGGTGGGATATACGTTGACTGGTATTCAGTTTGGTAATACAAGTTCAAGTATGTATTTTGATGGTCTGATTTCTGATATTCGTATGTGGAAGAAGTGTCTGACAGCGGAAGAAGTAAAAGCTAACTTGCGTACAATAGCTTCTCCATCTTCTTCGGACTTATATGGCTATTGGAAATTGGATGAAGGAGAAGGAAATACATTGAAGGACAGTTCGGGCAATGGGCGTGATTTAACTTTCCCGGCTTCGGCAAATATCATTTGGAATGCAGAATTCAATGATTTGCCTCAAGATAATTAAAATGTGATTTTATATTGGGAGTTATTGTGTTTTTACGTAGCTCCCAATATTAACTTAAAGAAATGATGATGAAACGTTTTATGTCAGCTTTGATCGTTTTACTGTGCTCTATTGTTGGCGTATGTGC
>PPYE01585789.1_pt1 | contig 12627 bp, 11 predicted proteins | sample 1559881 | NCBI WGS metagenome assembly PPYE01 (sample SAMN08240022, study PRJNA423297) | Human gut metagenome, whole genome shotgun sequencing project.
GAAATGGACTAAAACCTGCCGCTCATCTGGAGACTTTCCACACGCTCACACGGCCCACTTTCTATTGAACAGACACAGAACTATGGTGCTTCGACCTCATGGGCTTCCCGTCGGGTACCGGCGAGATGTCGCCGTCTTCTGCTGCCCCGTGGGGCGAGCTCTTCGAGGAGGTAGGCGAGACCCAGTGGGATGCACTTCTGGCGTGGGCCGAGTCCGGCTGCTACGTGGCGGACTCTGACGACCTGCCGTGCGTGTCCGACTTCGAGGATCGCTACTACGGCTGCTGGGACTCTGAGCAGGACTACGCTGCACACCTCGCTGAGGAGATGGGCGTCTGGGATGAGGTTCCCGAGCACCTGCACAGCTACTTCGACATCGACGCCTGGTGGCGAGATGAACGATTCGACTACACGATCTGCGACGCCCCTGACGGCGGCGTGTACATCTTCGGTGCGCATTGAACGCACATCTGAACCCCCTGGAGGTCACGCCGACCTCTAGGGGGTTCGTTTTTCAGGCAAAACCCGCCTTTTGTTGCCGTGTCTGACTGTTCTTAATGCAATATATCTGATACAATTTGAGGTAGAAACGGCCTGTCAGAGAGAGGATGAACATGGCGAACGAGAAGGCGACGGACCAGATCGTCCGTGACATGTTGCGTGAAATCGGCTTCGAGCGTCCCTGGGAGCAGGACGGTGGCCCCCAGTGGAAGCGAGACGCCCTCAAAGGCGGGTCGAAGTCTGCCTCGGCCAATGCTGAGGGCAAGCCCGAGTTCGTCTTCGTCTCAGGTGGTTTCGTCGTCGTGATCGAGGACAAGAAGGACGTACAGCGAACGCGCTACCTCGTCGATGGTGACCCGATCACCGAGCATCCCTACCGTGCTGACTACGCGCTCAATGGTGCGATCCACTACGCGAAGACAATGCTCGCCAACGGCATCCCGTTCGACAAGGGTGTCTTCGCCGTGGGTGTTGGCGGTGGCGAAGTCCACCATGAGATCGCCGTGTCCTACCTTGCTCCTGGCTTTGTCAAACACCTTGATGACCTCGACAACCTCGATGTCTTCTCAGAAAGCGAAATCAGCGAGTACTACGCCGTTCAGGTTCTCGGACAGCGCCCGCGCGCTGAAGTTCGACTTGACGATGTCCGTGCCGCTGCTGAGCGCCTGCATGAAGGAATGCGCAACTATGGATCGGTCGAAAATGACCGAAAAGCACCGCTTGTCTCGGCGATTCTCTTGGCGCTCCAGAACCCCTATTTCGACCTCGACCGCCTCCAGAGCATTTCGCCCGGTAACAACTACCAGGTGTGGGACGGACGCATCATCTACGACGCCGCCGAGCAGTACATGAAGTCCGAAGCGCTCATGCCTCAGGCGAAGATCGGCACACTCCTTGACCAGTTCGCCTTCATCAAACAAGCACCGCAGCTCAACCGCTCCCACCGAGACCTTGGCGAATCACCTCTCAAATGGATGACCCGCATCCTGGAGAACGACGTGTACCACGTCGTCACCGACCCCTCGATGACTGCCTTCGACGTGCTCGGCAACTTCTACCACGAGTTCATCTCGTACGGTGGAGGCGACGGATCAGGCCTCGGCATCGTGCTCACGCCCGAGCACGTCACGACGCTCATGGCTGAGCTGATCGACATCAACGCCACCGACTACGTTCTCGACCCCACCGCAGGCACCGCGTCCTTCCTTATCGCTGCCATGCAGCGAATGTTTGACGACGCGGGCGACAACGCGGCCATGCGCGAGGACATCCGCAAGAACCGCCTCTACGGCATCGAGCTCCAGGACAAGCTCTTCGCAATCGGTACCACGAACATGATCCTGCGAGGCGATGGCAAGGCGAACTTCCGTCGCGACTCGATCTTCGAGGCTCCAATGGCAGAAATGCGCGGGGACATGAAGCTGTCCGACGGCACAATCGCCCTCGGACACGGCTTCACCAAGGTGCTCCTCAACCCGCCATACTCGCAGGCTAAGGACAAGAACACCCGCAACCTCTCCGAGCTCGCCTTCATCGAACGTGCGCTGGAGTTCCTCAACCCTGGCGGCAAGCTCGCCGTGATCGCGCCCCAGTCCGCGATGGTCGGCAAGACCAAGGAAGACAAGGCCCGCAAGCGCTTTATCCTTGAGCACCACACGCTGGAGACCGTCATCACGATGAATCCGATGACCTTTGCTAACTCAGGACATACTCCACATACGGTCATCGCGATCTTCACCGCAGGGCGCAAGCATCGCGAGGACCAGAAGGTTCGCTTCGTGAACTTTGAGAAGGACGGCTGGGTCGTCGCCCCGCACCGTGGCCTCGTGGACGACGGCACGGTCGCCTCGCGCCGCAAGCACCTACTGGAAGTTTTGCGTGGTGACGCTCAGGACGACACGAGCTTCATCGTCCGATCCGAGGTCACCGCCGAGGATGAGTGGCAGCACAGCTACTTCTACTTCAACGACGTGCCGCCGACCTACGAGGACTTCATGGCCACGGTCGCCGACTACGTGTCCTGGCAGGTGGATATGCACGCCCACGGGCTCGGTGACCTCATCACGCCGTCTGTGAGTGTCACCAGCGACGAGGAGACCGGCGAATGAGCGTCCTCGACACCCTCGACTTTCAGCCGATGTTCATCACCGATGTCTTTGACTCGATTACCGCTTCGAAGGCGTGGTACGACAAGAGCAAGCTCTGTCTCTCCGGAGTGCCCGTATTTCCGTTCGTCTCTCGAACCAAGGCAAGCAACGGAGTTGATAGCTTCTGCCCGCGCCAAAACAAGTCACCTGAGGTCGGGAACGCCATGACGATTGGGCTCGACACTCAGACGATCGGTTACCAACCGGTTCCGTTCTACACGAGCCAGAATATCCAGGTTCTTCGTCACGAGCGACTCAACGAGAGCAATGCGCTCGTTCTCTCCTCACTGATACAGGAGCAGATGGGAAAGTTCTCTTGGGGCGGTAACGGCGCCACTCTTGGACGCTTGAAGAAAACCCGCATTATGGTTCCTGCTCTCACCGCCGCTGATGGCACTATCGAGGCCGACTGGGAGGGCATGGACCGTCTCGGCGCAGAGCTGCTGGACCAGGTTGTCACACACACACACACAGCGCTCGCGAAACTCGCAGCAGTGACGACGACACCCTCCCGGAACTGAGGTTTAAGCCGATGCTCATCCCGGATGTGTTCGACTCGATGAAGGCGTCAAGGGCGTGGTACGACAAGGTTCACCTCGCCGACGGTCAAGGCCGAAACCTCTACCTCAGTCAGACTCTCGGCAGGAACTCCGTCTCTGCGGTCGTAGCCGACCAAGATTCAAGACCCGAGCCAGGGAACTGCATCACGGTGACCCTCAAGACACAGTCGACCTTCTACCAACCAGCACCCTTCTACACGGCCCAAAACTTCCTCATCTTCCGCCACAGGAATCTCGATGCCAACAGTGGTCTATTCCTCGTTACCACGATGCGAGACGCCATGAACAAGTTCTCCTGGGGTTACGGGGTGTCGATGGTTCGTCTTCAAGCGACCCGCATCATGGTTCCCGTCATCACCAATGCTGAGGGCGAGGATGTGGTGGACTGGGACGGCATGAGCTCCTACGGCCATGCCCTGCGCGTTCGCGTTGAGCGTGCCATTGCACCGGTCATCGGAGACCCGTCATGAGTCGTATTCCCAATCCCGCACGGGGCATCGGCCAGGATGTGCGCGATGCCCGGCGTGCTCTCGGCTGGAGCCAGACCGAGCTGGCCAACCGTGCTCAGGTCTCACGTCCGACTATCGCTCGTGTCGAGACTGGCGTGAACATCTCCACCGGGACGCTGGAAAAGGTCGCCAACGCGCTCGGAAAGCGTCTGCACATCTCAGACCAACCCTGACGCGCTCAGGAGCCCTTAGAACGCACGAGAACCCCCGAGGTGACCTCACGGTCATCTCGGGGGTTTTCTCTCGCCCACGGGGCTCTCAAAGTCAAAGGCTCCTGCCGTCGTCGTTCTCCAGCCCACGCACGACCTGCTCAGCCTCTCGTTGCACCCGTTCGCGGGTCTTGTTCGCCTCGGCGAGGGCGTTCGCATGTGTCTGGGTCTCGCTCGTCCACTTCTCGCGCCAACTCTTGCCCAGACGCTGCTCGGCGAACCGCTCGAACGCCTTGACCCAACCGGGCTCCTTGCCCTGCTCCTTGAGCCTCATATCGCGGTGAGTGAGGAACGCGTAGATGAGATGAGGCGCGTCGTCGTGAACGGCCTGCTGCATCATCTGCCGAGCCTGTTCGGAGGTGGGAGCCTTCGTCGCCTTGGCGTCGCGGATAGCGTCGTCAAGATCGCCCTCCAGACCCCGCAGTGTCGTCCACTCTTTCCTGAGGCGCTCAATCTGCTCGGCGACCTCCTGCTGGCCCTCAGCGAGGCCCTGGGCGTGTCCTTCGGCTCGCGCAGCCTCACGCTCTTCTTCGGCCTGTTTGCGTGCTATACGGGCCTTTTGGAGCTCCTCGGCGGCCTCAGCCTTGCCCTGCGTCACGCCTTCTGCGTAGCCGCGCTTACGAGCCTTCTCGGCTTCCTGGGCGACAACCTCACTAGCAGCCACAATCTGAGCCTCACGCTCGTCCAGTTCGTGCGCGAACGACGTGACTTCATGGGTGAAGTCTGTCGTCCAGCGCATACGCTCTTCGACCTGGCGCTCCTGCTCGCGCACGTTGCGCTCACGCTTACGCCGAGCCTTGAAGTCTGCCAGTGCCTCGTGCGGACGACGAGCGAGACGGTCCATTGTCGCCTCATAGCCCGCCTCGATGAGGCGTTGCCTCATACGGTCATGCGCTTCACGGTAGAGCTGCTGCGAGGCTGCTTTCGAGCCTCCGCCGAACTTCTTGGTGTAGCTCAGCTCTCCATCTACTGCTGGTATTGCGAGAACTTGAATATGTGGATGTGATTCGTCCCAGTGAGTGCTCACCGAGACGATGTTCTCCACGCCCATACGCTCAATAACCTCATCAAGCATGACCTGGAGATATTTCTCAGTGTCCGCGATTTGGCGGTCGCTCATGGTCGCAATATCGGGCGGTAGCGCTGCGTATTCGGCAGACGTGAGTGCGTCGTATTCTTCATCGCTCATCAACGAGTTACGGGTCATGCGCGGGTCGAGCTGGAGGACGAACCCGACGAGCGCGTTCGCGTCTTCACGGTGCTTGACCTTGACAATGCGACCATCCTTGAGAGTCCTCGTGTTCTGGAGCTCGCCCAGACGCTGATCTAAATAGCTCAGCGCGTCCTCAACCGAGGTCATCGGGACAAGGTTTCCTTCTCCGTCGTTCATCAACGTCACGTTGCGAGCCGTCCACTCAGGACGAATCAATTGGTTCGAGTGGACGCGAGCTTTACCCTGCTCCTCCTCAACGTCGCGAGCGTCGTGCTGAAGCAAACGCTTCGCCTCAGATTTACGGAAGCCTTTCCACGTGTACGAGGTCGTGTACTCACCCATCATCGTCTCCTTTTCATCGTCGCTCTTGCGAGGACACACTGACAAAGAGCGTGTCCTCAAAATGAATACGGAACGGGACGAATGAATGTGGGACCACAGGAACGACGGTGATGCCCTCGCAAGCAAGTGCCTCACCGTGCGGCTTCACTGCTGAGCGGGACCCTGTACCCACTCATCAGTTCGCTGTTCCTCCGCTGTGCGGAGATCGTCGAGATTTCCTGGGACCCTGGCTGCGCCTGCCCAGAAAATCTCTCCTCAAGAAGATGCTTTCCTCGCCGGATCGCTCTCCGTGTTTTCGGGGACCCCTAGCCCCTAAAACACGGAGCCCCTACGATTTCCGTCAAGGAAAGCATAGCACAGTAGGCTTACGTTCCGTAAGCCCTGTGCTCTCCGAGGGCGCGCGTCCTGACGGACGCTTTAACAGAGACACCGTTTAGCCTCGTGTGCGAGCCGAAACGGTGTCTCCTAAGGTGCCAGAACCCCGCTCGCTCGGTTCTGGCACAAAATCGTGTGCCATTTCCCCTTATACTGCGGCGAGAAATGGCACCCGACAGACGGTGAGGCTCCACCGGAGCCTCATCAAGGGGCGGTACCACGCTTATTACAAGGCCAAAGTGGCGGTACCGGCTAGGTGTAAACACCCTCGGTGAGGCGGTACCGCGACCTGTAAACGCCCCAGGTCAGACGGCATTGAGGCGGTACCACCCCCTCTCAAACCGGCTCAAAAACGTGGCACCGTGGTACCACGCCTTCTGAGCCAAAATCGCCCGCCACGAGCACACCCTCGCCGGGCACACTCGGAGCCTCTCGGCAGGGCGTCCTGTGCCTCCTCAGCCAGCCTCCACGCCTTCCTGCGCTCGCTCGGAGGGCTCAATCGTGGCCTCTTGTTGGCGCGATAATGGGCACTCATTGACCACGGTGTCTCCAGTGAGGGAGACAGGGATCAATGGTGGTCCGAAGAACGCCCAATAAGCGCCCCGCAAAGAACCACCTCTCAGACGTGGTGCTTATCTGGTCTGATACAGGCGCTATAACAGACTCTTATTGACCTCACGGAGCCTCTCATCGAGCCCGTGGCTCAATCGTGGCGCGATAACCGCCCCTCGTTGGCCACACATTGACCACCGTCACGACACCGGTCAATGGTGGCTCGTCTTTGGCGTGTCTTTGACCAGAGAATAACCAGAAAAGAGCCCCCGATGCGTCTCTCAACGCACCGGGGGCTCTCCCTCAGCGCGGCTCACAGGGTCGTCGGAGGAGACCACCAGAGCCCACCCGGCGAGTGGGCTAGATCGTGACGGTCTGAGTCGGCTGTGCCGGTGCTGGCACAGCGCTCGGGTTGATCCGCAGCAACCCACGAACGCGTGGCGTTCTTGTCACTGCGCGAGGGCTCCCGCTGACAGACGGGGCACCCGGCACGTACCAATCAACAAGGCCATAATGAACCGCCAAAGGCTCCACGTTGGTCACCCAGTAGTTTGCGATCACCAGTGCGGAGTCTTTCGATCTCATCGGGTCCCACATGGAGTCGTCCTCAGCGGCTGCGCGCAGCCGCTGCACAAACTTCTTTCGCGACATAGCCGACCTCATGCCGGGGTTTGCCCTCGCGACCCACTTACTGAACACGTCGAAGGCGAAATCCCACGGAATGAGATTCGTCTCGAACTCACCACGCTCTTCGAGCCACCACTCAAGAACAGAGTCGTTTTGCACCTTCGCCTGCTGACGAAGTGCCTTCGTTGCCTCGCCTTCGGTGAAACTGACGAACTCAGGCAGCTCAAGTGCACGCCGGAGCACATATTCCTGGACTTCGCGATCGATCATAAGCTCGCTCTTGATCGCGGGATCGAACGCTCCTGTGAAGCAGCGGTCGAACGGGACGAAGATGAAACGTCTCGTCATCGATGCGGTCTTGTCAGAGAACTCAGGGAGCTCGTTGCCCGCCTGGATGACGATGCCTCGCGGCTTCCATTGCACGGCCTTGATGCCCTTGCGCTGGACCGTGATTACGTCATGAGTTACGTATTGCTTGAACTCCTTGCACTCCTTCATGAACCCGTGCGTGTCGGTCTCGTCGGTGAGGACTGCCGAGACGCCGAGCAGCGGCTCGCAACCAAAGTCTTTGCCGAACGCGCCCAGGCTCAGCGAGGCACAGTTCCGTTGACCGAGAATGTGGCGTATGAGATGCAGTAGCGTCGACTTTCCACTCGATCCACTCGACGAGTAGAAAAAGAACGCTTTCTCGTAAGACTTGTACACGCGCAAACTCGCCGCGACGATCTCCCAAAAAAGCGCTACCCGCTCCTCGTCCTCCGAGAACAAATCCGCAAGCCACTCATCAAATACCCACGTCAAGCCGTCGCTCAGCGTCTTCGTCGGCGAGACGGCCTGAGGGTTGTACCTCACCGGTGACTTCGTGAGGAAGATGCGCTCGGGTGTGAACGGCTCCAACTGCTTCGTTTCGGTGTTGTACACGCCGTTTCTCACCGGGACGAGGTTCGCCTTCATCGTCTCGTCCACAACAGGAACGATGGTGCGCAAGTGCGCATATGTCTCCCGTGCCTGCTGGAGAGTGATGGTGAAGCAGTAGGGACGGAGTAACCCGTGCAACGCCTCCTCATCAAGGAGACGGTAAGTGCCTTCAAGCTCACCCTCGGGCTCGTACATCGCAAGCGGGAGCTTGAGAGGGTTCTCCGGCATGCCCGTGCCGACGAGCACCAACCGGTGCTCGAACGCCAAAACTTCCGCAAGCAGTGTCGGCGGCAGCTCCTGGTAGCGAGGCAGCCGATCCTTCGTCTCCTTGTTGTGCGCGACGATGAGCTCGTTGAGCATCGTCAGCAGATGCTTCTCAAGTTGAGCAGGAGTAACCTTCGAACCACGCTCACGCAAACGCCGGACGTGTGCGAACGCCGCCTCGCTCGCCTGCCGGAGCAACTCAGATTTCTCAAGATCTCCGGGCGACTCGGCGCACAACACGTCGAGAGCCGGATCCTGGGGAACGTGCTCAAAAAGATCGTCGTGAATGACCCCATCACCTTGACTGTCGAGTCGAACATCTGTACGATTGGGAACAAGTGAACCGATTGCCCTAGTGCTCTCCTCAGTGGGGGTGCCGGGGCAATTTTTTGTGCTGATCATGCTGCACCCCCAAGCGCGAAGCGCAGACGTGCGATCTGCTCATCACTGAGACGCGGCGCGGCATCAACAAGTGCCTTGACGTGTCGCTCAACAGGATCGATTCCCACCGGAACGGCAAGTGCTTCGAGGTCTTCTCGTAGCACTTTTACACGATTCCCGGTCTTATATGCGGGCAATTTGCCCTGGGCGATCCACGAGCGCAGGGTCGAGTAAGCGCCGAAGCCTTCAGCGACAGCCTCCTGAAGAGTGAGGTAATGCGTCCTCTCGGACAGGGGAGCGTAGGTTCCCATTGGAATCTCCAGATACAACGAAGTACCCGAAGGGGGATGCTTTCCCGGCTTGTTACTGGGCGGTCTACACCGTGCTCATCGTCGCATTACCCCGGGTGCTACCCGGGAACCCAGCCCCTTCTGCTGCCCGGACTGCCGTTCCGGGGCGTTACGCAGCTTCACTTCGTCGGAGGATCTACCGGCTGCTCGCCGTTCGGTGTGCGACACCGTGGCTTGGAGATCGATGCTCCAGCCACCCTCGGGGTGATCCCCTCTCCAACGGCTCGCGTGATGTCGCTAGAGAGCTAACGCGATTGTAGTACACCTCGCCAAATATAAGCAATCGTTGATGGTCACATCTTCGATGTATGATGTACGTGACATACGTAACGTGGTGGAGTTCAAGTTCAACATCTCGAAGTAAGTGTTTCTCTGGCTCCCCTCTTTGAAGGGAGCTGTCGCTACAAGCGACTGAGGAGCGGCACGGATAAGGCCTGAGAAGTCGTCTTCTCAGGCCTTTGTCATGACATTGTTCTGCAAGGACTGGCTGCTGCAGCAGCATAATGTGTGTTCTATTATGAGTCTTCGCCAGAAATCATGACGGAAACACGAGATGCAACCCTTAGCTCGCCCCTGATTCATCCCCGGACCGTTATTCAGGCGGAGCGTATGCGGTAAGCCCAATCCTTTTGTGAAGATTTTGTGTATTGTCAGGCATGCGTGGGTTTCACCGTCGATTTGAATGATGATAGGCTTCTCGATGTCTGCCGTACGAAGACCCCATCAAGGAGATGCCATGAACCTGTATCGCTACGCGATGTTCATCGCACGCGCCTGCCGTGGGTCGTTCGTCGGCAATGTTCTGTTTGCCAATCCACAAATGGCCCTATTCTCGATGCTGGTGTAGCGGGGACACGCCTTATGCCGGGATGTACCGATGGCCCATCCGCAGTCGACGTCGCATGAATCGCTCACCATAGCCATCAACTTACGCAAAGCCGCGAATCGTTTGCCGTATATGAATGCGGAACAGATGGCGGCTTTTCCTTTACGCCCGGACTCATCGGTGTCCCCGCGTCTTGACACAAGCATGGGGCCGGATCTCCCACACATGCCGTTACCAACAGAAGGAAATGCTGTGACCTCACAGAAAACCGCGGAACTCGGGTCCGCCACCAGTTCCGTAAAGCCTATTGATCCGCACACCCGATTCATCGTCGTGGGTGTGATCGTCGTCGGCTCGTTCATCGCGCTGCTCAACCAGACCGTCATGTCACCGGCCTTGCCGGCACTGATGCATGATTTCAATATCACCACCGGCACCGTGCAGTGGGTGACCAGCGTCTACATGCTGGTCTCGGGCATCATGGTGCCGATTTCAGGCTATCTGATTGATAAATTCTCCACCCGAAAGCTCTTCGCCGGAGCTCTTGCCACTTTCATGGTCGGCACACTGCTGTGTGCCGTCGCGCCGAATTTCATGCTGTTGCTCGTCGGACGCATACTGCAATCCGTCGGCTCCGGCGTGCTGTTGCCATTGGTCGCCGTAGTGCCGATGCTCGTCTATCCGCCGGATAAGCGCGGCACCGCCATGGGCATGGCCGGTATCGTCATGGCCGCCGGCCCGGCTATCGGCCCGGTTGTCGGTGGTCTGGTGATTGACAGTTTCGGATGGCGCCCGATGTTCATTGGCATCGCAGTCGTGGCACTGGTCATCCTTGTCGGAGGCACGATGATGCTCAAGAACGTCAGCGAGTTGAAGAACCCAAAGCTCAACATCCTGTCCGTGATCCTTTCGACCATCGCGTTCGGTGGCCTGCTCTATGGCTTCTCGTCCGCTTCCACGATGGGATGGGCCAGTCCGGTCGTCATTACCTCAATCGTCGTTGGTCTTGTGGCCTTCGTCGCATTCGTATACAAGCAAGTCAAGCTCGATGAGCCATTGTTGCGCGTTGACACCCTTGCCACCCGCAACTTCCGCAACTCCGCGATTCTGGTCACTCTGATCAACGCCGCAGTCGCCGCAACCAACGTGACGTTGCCTATCTTCATCCAGAATGTGCTCGGCCAATCCGCCACCGTCACCGGCATGGTCATGCTGCCCGCCGCGGCGGTCGGCATCATCCTGAGTCCGGTCGCCGGTGCCGCATTCGACAAATTCGGCCCGCGCGGCGTGGGTATCGGCGGCCTTGCGCTCATGACCATCTCTCTTGGCCTTCTCGGCACCATCAGCACCAGGACATCAGTGCTGTTTGTCGCCGTGTTCTGCGCATTGCAGGCATCCGGTCAGGCTATCGCCAACATGCCGATCAACACTTGGGGCGTCAACGCTTTGCCGAACGACATGATCGCCCATGGCAACGCCATCGCCAACACCGGCCGCCAGATCGCGGCAGCCATTGCGACCTCGCTTCTGGTCACCGCAGAAACATCCGTGACCGCCTCGCACATGTCCCAGGGTGTGAAGTCCGCCACGGCCAGCGGCATCGCGTTCTCCTACCTGCTGTGCGCCGCCATCTCGCTGGTCGCCCTGATCATCTGCATCTTCACCGTCACCAGCCGTGCCAAGGAGAAGGCCGCACGCAACGCCAAGGCCTACGAGGCGCAAGCCTCCGCCGAAGTCGCGGCCGAAACCACTGAAGGTCAGCCCGCCGAGCATCACTACGCCGGCGCATACGTGGCCCCCGCCGCCTCCCTATTCAAGCAGGCCCAGGAACAGTCCATCGGCGGGATCATGGACGATCAGCCCTACAGCTGCCTGGACAGCGATGACATCACGCATGTGGTGCGCGAGTTCATCCGCCTCAACGTCTCCAGCCTTCCCGTGGTGAACGGCGATGGCAGGCTCGTCGGCTTCGTCAGCGACGGCGATGTCCTGAAATCGATTGCCACCTATGAATCCCGTACGGTTTCCACCGGCACCGGTTCGACGATGGTGGTGTTCGACGACGAAACCGTGGCCTCCAAGGTGCAGGCGCTCTCCGGCAAGAAGGTGATGGACATCGCCACGCGTAAGGTCGTTGCCGCCACGCCCGACCAGCATGTTGGAGAGGTGGCCCGAATCCTCGCCAAGAAGCAGTTCAAGAAACTGCCGGTGGTGGATGGTGATGGCAGACTCGTCGGTGTGATCCGCCGTAAGTCCGTGATGGAACATGCCTTCGACGCGCTGTTCCCAAAGGATGATCGGTGATTAGGCGCCATCATCGCTGAATAGAATGAATGGACCATGAGGCTTCCCTTCTCGCGGGGGAAGCCTCATTGCTTTGTCCGCGGAGTCTTACGGCACCTGCGCAACGTGGTGCTCGGTGATACCTTGGTGTGCTTCGTGGCCGTGACGCCGATGAACCTACACTGTTGCTCATGACCCGCGAATATGAGGGCATCGATTTGAATCTCGGATTCATCAACCTGACCACCGCCTCCGATAAGCTCGCCGCCAACGAGCTGGGGTGGAGTGTCGGTATGCCGCTCGGCGGCGCGTAACGCGGCCTGATGGCGATTAAGCCGAACTGCCAAATTTGTGCGTACGACTCGTAGGACGTGTAGTCCGGCAAGTCGTTGCGTCTTGAGCAGCAGTACTTCTTCGTGTCCGCCTCCATCCATGACGCCATCCGCGTCTTCTACCCGGGCCAGGACAAGCCGGACCTGACGACCTTCCCGGACAAGATCGTCTTCCAGCTCAACGACACCCATCCGGTGATCGGCATCCCCGAGCTCATGCGCATCCTCATCGATGAGTA